>Ga0164318_10000995_pt1 | contig 24055 bp, 26 predicted proteins | sample GuaBasSedimGuay9_FD_113734 | JGI IMG/M metagenome (GOLD analysis project Ga0164318, IMG submission 113734) | Subseafloor sediment microbial communities from Guaymas Basin, Gulf of California, Mexico - Guay9, Core 4571-4, 0-3 cm | ecosystem: Environmental > Aquatic > Marine > Hydrothermal vents...
CAATTACTTTTTACATTATTAAAGCAATACCGGCAGTCATTTCTACATCTATTAGTCAAAAGTATTTTCAATATAGGAGAAATCTTTGCTGCCTTTGCCGGATAAATATACTCCCTCAGAGAATCTACTTCTGTCTCATTTATCAGATTTTTTAATTCTTTTGAACTCATTTTCATTTAGAACTTTTATCCCAAAATTCTCTAACAAAAAGGAGGTTACCCCTTTTCCTTTAACTAACCTTCTTTTGAAACTCCCATCATAGATAAACTGAGACCCGCAAGAAGGACTTCTTGACTTCAAAATGGCAAAATCTATCATCTTTTCTTGTGCAATCTTTAAAACTATCTTTGCTCCCTTAATAAAATATCCGGTAACATCTTTTCCTTCTCTACTCATTACCTTTGCCCTTCCGGAAAACAAATCCACCGTCTTTCCTTTTATCTCAAAAGGACCACAGAATTTTCTCAATCCTCCTAATTCTTCCGGACAGACAGCTATAAGTTTATAATCTTTTAATAGCTTAAGAAGGGTCTTATCTAAGGAAGAGGTCCCATCATACCGACAACTTATTCCCAAAAGACATTTACTAATCAAAATTTTTCCTGCCATATCTTTTTTAACTCTTCAGTAATCTCCCTCTGCAAAGAGTAACTTATCTTTTTAGTTTCCTCCTTCTTTTTTCTTTTTTTCTTCTTAGCCAGAAATTCTTTCGTCTTTCGATAATCGGCTCCTAATATCTTTATCCTTCGGATAATCTCTAAATCATCGGTAACAACAATTATCTGTTTACGGTTTTTACTTTTCTCCACCAGACTTTCGATTACCTCATCTGCACTTTTTTCCCTACTAAATATAATCTGGAATCTATCATCTTTTTCTGGTATAAAAAACCCATCAAAGACAACAGTAACTTTATTATTCTTGCTTCCGGTAAGATTGTAATTTTTTATGTAACTTATAAGAATACGATGCTCCTTATTTTTTATTTCTTCAATTTTATTCAGCAGATTCCAGCCATCGATAATATACCATAACATAAATTATTCCTCCCCCTATAGCTAAAAGTATTACAAAAAAAAGATTAAATAAAGAAATTGCCAAACTAACTTCTTTCTCTATTCCTATTTTAGAAAAAAAATAGATACAGGCAAGTTCCCTTGTGCCAATACCAGCGACAGTTATAGGAAGAAAGGTAATCAAAATAATTAAAGGGACAAAAACAAAAAAATAAAACAAAGATACATCCTGAAAGAAGGCTTTAGCAATAAGAAAAAAACTGAATACACTGAGCAATTGAATGCTCAAAGAATAAGCTACCGCTTTTAAGAAAGCGGCAGGGTTCTTCTTTAAAAAACTTAATTCTTTATAAAGGCTATCAATATGTGAACGTTTCTCCTTACTTATTATTTTTTTAACCCATTTCAAAAAAAAGGGATGGTAGAGAAAAAAAAGGAAAGCTAAACTTATCCCGGAAACTATAATTACTCCCCAGAAAATATCTCTATCTAAAAAACTTCTTCCCAGAAGAAAAGAGCTAACCGCAACTATACTTAAAGCCAAAAATCCAGCAATACGATCTACAATTACAGAAGAGATGATTCTCTCCTCATTACGAAAACGCCAAGCCAAAGCAAACCCTCTAAACAAATCACTTATTATCAAAGAGAGGGAAAAAAGAGAAAAAAAGAGACTAGAAAAATATACATATAGTGCTTCTTTAAGAGAAATTTTTATTTTTAAAATCCGCAAGATAAATCGCCACCTTAAAGCAACGATAATATTCAAAAGTAAACTTAAAAGAAAACTTAAAAAAATATAAAAGAGAGAAGCTCTCCTCAGAAGAAAAAAGAGCTTCTTGTAGGAAACAATTCTAAATATTACATAAAGAAGAACTGCGCTGACAAAGAGACGAAGAAAAAAAAGAATTTTTTTTCGCAAACTATCCTTTTTTATCCTTACTCTTTTTGCTATATAAGGAGACAAAATACTCTATGGAACGGTTATAAGTTTTTTCTGCCTCCGGAGGAAATACACATCCGGGAAGTTCTCCCCGAGAAAGATGGTAGCGTAAGCACTCACAACAAATTCCTTTTTTAGAACATCCCGGATAGGTACAGGGGCAATAAGAAAGATTCTTTTCTTTATTGGGGCATTCCATTTTCTTTTAAATTTTTGAAATAATCTCTTAAAAATATTCTCTTTACAAAAGAAACTCTATCAACAAATAGAATACCATTTAAATGATCAATGCCATGCTGAAAGAGTAAAGCTAATTCTTTCTCTGCTTCCATATCCAATTGATTTCCTCTCTCGTCCCAAAAATTTATCCATATACTTTCGGCTCGCTTAATCATTAACCTCAAATAGGGAAAACTTAAACAGTTTTCTTCTTTCCACTGAACACCTTCCCTTTTTATAATGAAAGGATTAACCAAACGGAATAATGTATCTTTTGCCTCAACAATTAAACAAGCGATATCTAATCCTATCTGATTTGCTGCTAATACTTTCGCTCCTTTTTTCTTCATTATTTTATACATCTTATCAAAAATATCTTTCAAAGAAAAGAAGTCTTTAACTTTTCTGCACCTTCTTCTTAACATCTTATCCGGCCAAATACGAATTTTTAATTCTGTTTTTATCATCTAACTCTACTATTCTTCTCTTATAATTTTTTAATTCTTCTTCAGAATATAATCCGTAAGAGAGAATAATTAACTTATCTCCCTTTGTCCCCAAACGTGCTGCCGGACCGTTAAGACAGATTACTCCTTTTTTACCTTTAATTACATAAGTTTCAAAACGCTTCCCATTATAAAGATTTAAAACTTCCACTTTCTCTCCTTCTTTTAAATCCGCTTCTTTTATTATTTTCTCATCGATGGTAATACTCCCTCTATAATAAAGTTGACAGTCAGTAACTACCGCGTAATAAATTTTTGATTTTAACATTATCCTGAACATTTCTCTCTTTTTAAAAGATTATAGGTTAAGGTAGCAATCATCAACTCCTCATCTGTAGGGAGTACTAAAAATTTTACTTTTTTCCCCAAGAATCCAAAAACATCTTTTTTTATCCTTTCTATTATATCGGGATTGTTCTCTCCGATTCCTGCAGTAAAGCAGATAGCATCAACTCTTTTTAAAATAAGCATATAAGCACCAATATATTTTTTTATTCGATAAATAAACATCTCCAAAGCCAAATTGGCTAATTTATTCTTTCTGGATTCTTTCTTTATCTCTCTCATATCGTTACTCAGACAAGAAACCCCTAACAGTCCACTTTTTTTATTTAAGAGAGTATCTATCTCTTTAACTGAAAGTTTCTCTTTCTCCATCAAAAATAAGATTATCGCCGGATCTATATCCCCACAGCGTGTTCCCATAATTAATCCTTCCAGAGGAGTAAATCCCATTGAAGTATCTACAGACTTCCCATTCTTTATCGCGGTAATACTACAACCATTACCTAAATGACAACTGATAATATTCAACTGACGAAGGGGCTTTTTTAGAATTTGAGATGCCTTTTTTGCAATATACTCATGACTTGTGCCATGAAAGCCATATCTTCTTATCTTATATTTTTTATAACAATAAAAAGGAAGTGCATACATATAAGCATAGTCAGGAATGGTAGTATGATAAGCTGTATCAAAAACAGCTACCTGCTTTGTTTTTCTCAGTAATCTTTTTGCTGCTTTTATTCCCTCCAGATTAACCGGATTATGTAAAGGAGCCAATTTAGCATATTCTTTTATTTTTTTTATAACTTTTTCATCTATAATGCAGGGCTGGCTAAAGGTCTCCCCTCCGTGAACAACTCGATGTCCTACTGCCTCTATTTCTTCTAAAGAAGAAATCACCTTTTTTTCTAAAAGTTGAGAGAATACCATCTTCATTCCCTGAGTATGATTAAGTACAGAAGAGTCTTTTTCTCCAATTCTTTCTATAACCCCTTTAGCCAAAAGCTTCTCCTGAGGAAAAAGATAAAACTTATATTTTATTGAGGAGCTCCCGCAATTAACTACAAGAATCCTCATTCTTTTGAGCCCTTATGACTATTACCGCCGTACAATCAATGATATCCTCCGTACTGCAACCGCGGGATAAATCGCTGCAAGGCTTTTTTGTTCCCAAAATTATAGGCCCAATTGCTCTTGCTTTAGCCAATCTCTCGGTAAGCTTATAACAGATGTTTCCCGCATCCAGATTAGGAAATATCAATACATTGGCAGAACCGGCAATCTCACTTTGAGGAGCTTTTATCTGAGCTACTTCTTTAACTATTGCACTATCTGCTTGCAGTTCTCCATCGATAAGAAAATGGGGAGCTTTTTCTTTGGCAATTTTTGTCGCCTCTCTTACCTTCTCAATCCAACGGCCCTCCGCACTTCCCTTGGTAGAAAAACTCAACAAAGCTACTTTAGGCTCAAATTCCAAAACATCACGAGCAAAATTGGCCGCCGAGATAGCAATTAAAGCCAACTGGTCCTGGGTAGGATAAGGAATCACCCCGCAATCAGCATAAACAAATACTCCTCTTTCTCCATAACTACAGTTAGGAATAGCCATTATAAAACAACTGGATATCAAACCTATAGTTTTATCTATCTCCATGCAGTTCAAAGCTGCTCTTACTACTGAGGAGGTAGTGTAAGTGGCTCCGGCAACAAATCCGGATGCTCCTCCCCGCTCCACAAGCATCGCCGCATAATATAAAGGATTTTCCATAAGCTCTCTTGCTTCCTCAAAGGTTATTCCTTTTATCTTTTTCCTCTCGTAATAAATATTAGCAAACTCTTCCTGTCTTCTGTGATCAATGTTGTCATGGGTTAAAAGTAAAGGATAGGCAATTTTTTCTTTTTCTATATATTTTATTGCTTCTATAACTCTTTCATCCTTAGGCTCAGGATAAACAATTATTTTAGGAGCCTCTTTTGCCTTTTCTCTAAGTCTTCTTATAATTGTTTCCATAGACAAGGAAGTGATGTTACCACAAATTTAACAAATATTCAAGCCTATATTGATGAGACTTTCAGAGTAAGCCTTGAAGCATCAATCTCTACTATCAAGTGGGGTAAATCTATAATCACATTCTTTTTGGTGATAGCTTCTAATATTTTTTCAAAATGACGCCAATCTAAACGCCGAGTATCTCCTTTTACTTCTTCAATCGCCAAACGTAACACTTGCAAAAATAAGAAAGGATGTAATCTTTTTAATCTCTCTAAATTTAAGATTAAAAAGCCCTTGCCTTCTTCTTCCCTCAACTGCTCCAACTCCTTATAGGCAAGTTTTGTAATAAAGTCATAATTCCATGCAGAAAGACGTGCCAGATTAAAAAGATTATTTTTTATATTAGGATTCAATTTTTTCAGGAGAGGCAAAATATTTAACCTTATTTTATTGCGAAAAAACCTCTCTTCAAAATTAGAACTATCTACTCTATACTCAATTTTTTTCTCCTTTAACCATTCGATTATTTCTTCTTTTTCTATCTCAATAAGTGGCCGAATAAAAGTCTTCCCTTTAAGTTTTATTAAAGGAAGGATTCCTCTTAATCCCTGAATACCGGAACCTCTTATAACTCTCATCAAAACCGTCTCTACTACATCATCTTTGGTATGGGCTAAGGCAATTTTTTTTATTTTTAAAGTATTTGCTACTTTAAAGAAGAAATCATAACGCAAATTCCTTGCCACCTGTTCCAAAGAATCACCCTCATAAAACCCTTCAACATTCTTTCTCTCACTGACAAATTTGATATTTAAAGAATCCGCCAATCTCTTTACAAAAATCTCCTCCTCACCTGCCTCCTCCCTCAAACCATGATTAAGATGAACACATACCAAATATAATTTAAACTCTCTCTTTATATGCGAAAAAAGATGTAGCATTGCTACCGAATCCGGACCTCCAGAGACACCTAAAACAACCCTATCTTTCTTTTTTAAAAGACTATATCTTTTAATCGCGCCAAGAAACTTGACTAAAATCTCCACAACCAAACTTCTCTTAAGGGGAAATCTTCTCGGTTGGTTTAGAACGTTCCTTTATCTCTTTAAGGAAATTAAGAACAAACATACTTAATTTCAACTCCAGATGAGAACTTATATTTTTAAACTCAATTCCTGTAAAATATCCCTCATCTACTTTTTCTTGCCACACTACTCTTCCTAATGATTCTACATAAGTCTTATCTTTGTCGGGAAGATAAAACTTCAAATGTAAGATAGTACCCGTGGGCATCTCTTCATTTGCCAGAAGGCATAATCCTCCGGCACTGATATTTTTTGTCTCCCCTTGAGAAGGTGGCATCTGCATAGGTAGGACTTCATATTCAACCTGTGCGCATAAATCAATCCTCACGTATCTTCTTCTTTCTCTCACAGTTTTTTATTATATCATAAAAATCCCCTAAAAAGAAAAAATCAGTGATTTATTCTGAAGAGTAAAATAAGTCGCAAAACTAATTTTTCTTAAAAGGTCAATGTTTTTCTTCAGGCAAGACAATATCTTCTTTTCAAAAAAATCGTGCTCATACTCTTTTTTTATTCCAATCAGATAGAAAGTATTTTTATCTAAAAAAGAAGCCTGATAGGAATGGTGGTTCCAATCACTTCCTATAAAAACAAAAGGAATAAAAGAAGGGAATGCTTTCCTTAAAACTCTTCTTAGGTAATCAACCTTTCTCTTCTCCAGGTAAGCATAAAGCACAACCTCCACAAATTTTATTCTTTTGTTTAGATGAGAAGAAATTATATGAGGAATTTTAGAAAAAGATATTTGTAAAGGAGAAATTCTTTCTTCCCTTTCTTTTAATTCTTTCAGTTTTCTTTTGTATTCCTCTACATAGGGTTGGCTCACGAAATTTATTCTCTTGTAATAGGAAAATACTGCTATAAATACCTCCAAAAAATACATCAACCCCATAAGATATAAAATAGGCTCTTTTATAGAAAGAGGAAAGGAAATAGGCAAAAAATTATTATTTTCTCCTACTGTGGTCTTTACCGACAATTTATCTTTTGAACCTAAAGATTCTTGAAAAAGTTGAGTGATCCATGTTGTAGTAGAATTCCTAAAAAAACTTTTTATCTTAATATTGAGAAATGCATCTTTTTCTTTTCTGTACAAAAAGGCCATCTTTCCTGCTTCCTCCCTTAACTTTTCCAAGAAAGAAAGATAGTTGAAGAAGATTCTCTTTACTCTTTCTATGTCTTGGTTAAAAATAATAAAAAGAGGTAGCAAAAAAACCAAAGTATGAGGAGAAGAGAATCTTCCTCCAATATCTTCTCCTCCATTAACTTGAATAGAAAATTTAAAAGAGCCTTTCCAACCCAAATTATCTATCTTCTTGAAGGAAGAATAATCAGAAAGCCAGAGAAAATGATTTCTCCACTTTCTTTCAAACAATCTCCTTAACGTCTTAGCCAGAAACTGTGTTTCTAAGGTAGAACCTGATTTGGAGATAGGAATAACTAAAGTTTTCCTTAAGTTAATTCCTTTTAAAATCTTTTTCAAATTTTCGGGATCCAAATTATCTAAAAAGAGAAGTTTTTTATATTTATCCAGAGAAGAAACCGCTTTTGCTCCATTAATTGAACCTCCCATTCCCAAAAAAATAAATTTTTCTTTATTTTTAAGAAAAGGGGATATCTCTTTAAAAGACTTCTCTATCTCACCCCATAAAGGAGGGATAACCCATCCTAAACGGGGCTTTTCTCCATCGAAACCAATATCTTTAAAATAATTAGAAACGGACCTCTTCGGTTTATTTGCACTTTCCAGAAGAAAGGAAATAATTTTCATCAACTGATGCTTTCTTCGGTGGAAGAATCAAAAAAGACAGCCTTTCTCATATCCAGTACTATATCCATAAAAGAACCTCTCTCAGGCTTGTTGTTAGGAGAGACAACCGCTACCAGATTATGCCTTCCTACAGAAAGATGAAGATGATTCTTTGACCCCATAGTCTCTAAAATTTCGCATTTTGCTTTTATAGTATTTTCTGCAGAAAATTTAGAGAATAGCTTATCATAAATGCACTCGGGTCTGATACCTAAAATCATATCTTTTCCTACATAATCGATTAATTTAGGAGATTTCTCTTGAGGGATTTCCACAGAAAAAAAACCTTCATCAAAATAAAGCCGACTATTTTTTTTAACTATTCTTCCGGAAATAAAATTCATCGGAGGAGAACCAATAAATCCTGCCACAAATTTATTTACTGGTTTTTCATAAATATTTAGCGGTGTATCGAATTGCAAAACTTTACCCTTCCTCATTACGGCAATCCTGTCACCCAAGGTCATTGCCTCTTCCTGGTCATGAGTGACATAAATCATCGTTGTCTGAATTCTTAGATGCAACCTGTTCAATTCGGCACGCATCTGTATCCGCATCTTGGCATCTAAATTACTTAAAGGCTCATCAAATAAAAACACCAGGGGTTTTCTTACAATCGCTCTTCCTACAGCAACTCTTTGCCTTTCTCCTCCGGATAACTCCCTTGGCTTTCTATTTAATAGATGTCCTATCCCTAAAATAGAGGCTGCCTCTTCAACTCGTTTTTTAATCTCTGAGCTGGAATATTTTCTTAATTTTAGGGCAAAAGCCATATTTTCATAAACAGTCATATGAGGATATAAAGCATAATTTTGAAATACCATCGCTACGTTTCTATCCTTTACCGGAACATCATTAACCATCCTATCTCCAATATAAATCTTTCCTGAAGTGGGCCTCTCCAGTCCCGCAATCATCCGCAAGGTAGTAGACTTTCCACATCCGGAGGGACCAACCAAAACCACAAATTCTTTATTCTCTACTCCTAAATTTATATTGTTTACAGCAACGATATTTTTACCATAAATTTTTGTAACGTTTCTTAAACTTACCTGTGCCATAGATTCTCTATTTTATCCTAAAATGATAAAGGAGACAACCCTAAATTAACCTAAATATTCTAATAATTTGATAATCGTAGACTTAAGCTCTTTACGAGGAACCACCATATCAAGAAGACCATGAGAAAGATTAAACTCGGAAGTCTGAAACCCTTCCGGTAATTCCTGTTTTATCGTCTGTTTTATAACTCGGGGTCCGGTAAAACCAATTAAGGCGCCAGGTTCTGCGATAATTATATCCCCTAACCCAGCAAAAGAAGCCATAACTCCTGCCATTGTAGGATGAGTAAGCACAGAAATGTAAGGCAAACCTTCCTTACTCAGTTGAGATAAAGCTGCACTTGTCTTGGCCATCTGCATTAAAGAAAGCATCCCTTCATACATTCTTGCCCCCCCTCCTGAACCAGAAACAATCACAAGAGGAATTCTTCTCTTTCTTGCATACTCTATAATCCGGGTTATCTTCTCCCCTACCACCGATCCCATCGAGCCCATAATAAAACGAGAGTCCGTAACTCCCAAAGCTATTTTTCTACCATCAATTCTTGCCTCTCCTACAACAGCTGCCTCCTTAAGTGAGGTTCTCTTTTTTTCCTCTTCCAACTTTTCCTTATAAGATTTGGGTCCTTTAAATTCTAAAGGATCCAAAGATTCTAAGCTTGTATATAATTCTTTAAAATCATCAGCTAAAAGCTTAATTCGTTCCTCGCAACTTAAAGAAAAATGGTACTGACATTTAGGACAGACTTTTAGATTCTCTTCGAGAATCTTTTTATAAAGAAACTGGGAACAACGAGGGCATCTTACCCATAAACCATCAGGAATGATTATTTTTTTTGCCTTTACAATAGTATATTTAAGGGGTTTTTTAAATATTCTCATTAAACCTTCTTAAAATAAGCCCACTGGGTAGTTTGGGATAAAAATAAGTTGACTTTTGAGGAAAAAGTAAACCTTCCTTTGCTAAAGAGAAAACTATCTTCAAGGAAGGGCTCCTTAGAATAAATCCTACTTTTTTGTTATCTTTTTCTATCTCTTTCTTTACTTCTTCTATCCTATGGGCATAATCTATCTCCTCCACTTTCATTTTCTTTAGAATAAGAAAATCCAAAAGATAAGTGTCCACCTTTTTGTAAACATCATTTTTTCTCAATCTTTTAAATATTTTATCTAAATAAGTAGTGTCTTTCAACTTAAGAAGAAAAACGTCTTTTTTTGTATACACTCCTACACAAAACTCTTCAGAAGAAGAAACTTCTTCCTCCAGTCTCTTTCTACTTACTCTTTTTACATCAAAAAAAGAAAGAATAATCTTCTCAAGCTGAGAGAAACTATCCCTTATCTTTACTATTCTGTGTGTGGGAAGAATAACTAATCCTTCCTGAGGCGGGGCAAAATAACAAAGAAGAAAGCGAGCTTCTCTATTTTTTTTATACAAATTGTAGAATCTAACCGCCACACTGAAGCGATGATGACCATCAGCAATATAAAATCTTTGATGCTTCATCTCCTTCGCCAGTTTATCTTGTAATCTTTCTTCTTTTATTCTCCACAAACGATGAGAAATGCCTTTTTTATCTCGAAAGTTTATAAAAGGTTTTTTTCTTTTGCAAATTCTTTCAATTTCTTTCAAAATTTTTATTTTTTTCTCCGCAATAAGAAAAATGGGGTCTAAATTCGCCTTAACTTCTCGCAAAAGCTGAAATCTATCCTTTTTGGGAGCTTTAAGCGTAGACTCATGGGGAAAAACCACATCTTTTCTTTCTAAATCAAGGAGAGCAAAAAAACCTGTACGGAAAATTTTTCTTTTTTTCAACAAAAATTCTTGTTGATAGAGATAAAAAAAATCCTGGCTGTCTTGACAAAAAATCTTATCCTCAAACCAGCGCCTGAATTTCTCTTTTATTTCTCGATACCCCCCTTTATCTTCTTTAAAAAGAAGATGGCAGAAGTTATAAGAAGATGTTTTCTTAAGGGTTTTTTTTTCTTCTTCTTTTATCACGTCATAAGGAGGGCAAATCAGATTTTTCAAATTTTTTAAATAAGAAAAATTGTAAAAACAACCTCGAAATGGCCGGATTATACTCATTTATCTTTTTTATCTTTCTTTTCCTCTTGTGACTTTGGGTTTTTTGGTGAGGAAGATGATGGAGACTCTTTTTTCTTGTAGTCAGTAATATAAAATCCAGAGCCTTTAAAAATCAAACCACAACCTGCTCCAATAAGCCGTCTCATTTTTCCTCCACAAGAAGGACAAACCCTTTCCTCATTCTCACTAATTTTGTGGAAAATTTCAAACCTCCTCCTGCAACTTAAACATTCATAATCATAGGTAGGCATAGAACTCCTCCTACAGCTCCCCCCTCAATCTTCCTAACTCCTCAATCAACCTTCTTTCCCGAGAAGAAAGACGTCGGGGCACCTCAATAATCACCTCTACAAATTCATCTCCTATTCTTTTTGTTTTTAAATCCGGCAACCCTTTTCCTTTCAAACGAAATATAGTATTTGATTGAGTGCCTTGAGGTATTCTCATCTTTACTCTACCGTTAAGAGTAGGTACTTCTATCTCTCCTCCCAAGGCAGCTTTAATAAAACTTACCTTCACTTTACATTTAATATTATTTGTTTCTCGTTCAAAAATAGGGTGCTTCTTAACTACAACATAAAGGTAAAGATCACCAAAACCAGCCTCTCCAAAATTTCCCTCACCTCTTACTCTTACTACCGAACCTGTCTCTACCCCTTGAGGAATTCTTACCTTTATCTTTCTTGTAACTTTTACTACCTTCTTCCCTCGACAGGAAGAACACACCCTCTCTATAATTTTTCCCTCTCCTTGGCATTGAGGGCAGCTCTGGGTAAAAGAGATAAATCCAAAACCGCTACTTACTACTCCTCTCCCCCCACAAGAAGGGCAAATAATCTCTTTAGAACCAGGATGAGCCCCGCTTCCCCCGCATACTTTACATGCCTCCCACCTCAAAAATTGAATCTCTTTCTCTACCCCTTGCGCTACCTCTTCTAAACTAAGTTCTATTTTAGCCTGAATATCTTGCCCACGAGACTTTCTTCTTTTCTTTCCAAAAAAATCAAACCCAAAATCAGAAAACAAATCTTCAAAGATACTTCCAAAACCAAAATCTCCTAAATCACGAAAGACCCAGCTAAAATCAGCTCCACGAAAAATATCTTCAGTAGTATAACGAGAGTCTATTCCGGCATGACCATACATATCATAAAGTTTGCGCTTTTGAGGATCAGAAAGCACAGCATAGGCCTCGGAAATCTCTTTAAATTTCTCTTCTGCCTCCTTTTTCTTTTCCGGAGGCACTCTGTCAGGATGACATTGCAAAGCCAACTTACGATAAGCTTTTTTTATCTCCTCAATACTGGCATCACGTGGAACTCCTAAAATCTCATAATAATCTCTCTTTGTTCCCATCATTTTTATTTATTATCTTTATCTTCTTTATAATCAGCATCAATCACTTCTCCATCATGAGATTCTTTCTCCTTTTCTTGTGTCTGCGAACCACCTGCCTGAGAACGCTTCTCTGTGCTTGCTTTATAAACTTCCTCGGCTAACTTATAAGAAGCCTGGGTTAACTCATCCATCGCTTTCTGTATTTCTTCTTTCGTAGCATCGGAGCGTTTAATAATCTCTTTAAGATTATTGAGTTTCTCCTCTATTCCTTTACGCTCAGCTTCTGAGATTTTACCTCCAAAATCCTTGAGAGACTTCTCAGTTGTATAGACTAAATTATCTGCTTTATTCCTTAACTCGGCTAACTCCTTTCTTTTTCTATCCTCCTCCGCGTACATCTCTGCTTCTTTCACCATACGGTCAATCTCCTCCTTAGATAACTTCTGAGGAGCGGTAATTCTTATCGATTGTTCTTTCCCTGTGCCTAAATCTTTTGCAGAAACATGCAAAATCCCATTAGCATCGACGTCAAAAGTAACTTCAATTTTGGGCACCCCGCGAGGCGCAGGAGGAATACCAATAAGATCAAACCTACCTAACTCCGTATTATCATTCGCCATTTGACGCTCTCCCTGAAGAACCCTTATTGTTACTGCAGTTTGATTATCCTCAGCAGTAGTAAAAATCTGGGATTTCTTGGTAGGAATAGTGGTGTTTCTCTCAATAAGCTTGGTAAATACTCCTCCCAAAGTCTCAATACCTAAGGAGAGAGGAATAACGTCTAAAAGCAAAATATCTTTTACTTCTCCTTTTATTATCGCTGCCTGAATTGCTGCTCCCATAGCCACACACTCCATAGGATCTATCCCTCTTTCAATCTTTTTCCCAATAAAGTCCTCCACAAATGATTGTACACAAGGCATACGTGTGGGCCCTCCCACCATAATTATCTTATCGATATCAGAGGGCTTTAGTTTAGCATCAGCCAAAGCCTGCTCCATAGAATATTTAGTTCTTTCTACAATCGGTTTTACAAGCTCCTCAAGTTTTGCTCTCGTTATTGTCATTACTAAATGTTTAGGGCCAGAAGAATCAGCAGTAATAAAAGGAAGGTTAACCTCAGTAGTTATAGTTGAGGAAAGTTCTATCTTTGCTTTCTCAGCAGCTTCCCTCAATCTCTGCATTGCCATAGCATCACCTCTTAAATCAATCCCTGTATCTTTCTTAAACTCCTCAATGATGTAATTCATTAAAGCCTCATCCATATCTCTGCCTCCAAGTTGAGTATCACCACTTGTAGATTTTACCTCAAAAACACCCTGAGCCATCTCCATAATTGTAACATCTAAGGTTCCTCCCCCAAAATCAAAGACCATAATCTTATATTCCTTATCCTTCTCTTTACCTAAACCATAAGCTAAACAGGCAGCAGTAGGCTCATTTATTATCCTCAATACCTTAAATCCGGCAATTTCACCTGCATCCTTTGTTGCCTGTCTCTGGTTATCATTAAAATAAGCCGGGCACGTTATCACTGCCTCATTAACTGTCTCTCCCAAATAGGCTTCTGCATCTTTCTTTATCTTTTGCAAAATAAAAGCAGAAAGCTGCTGAGGAGTGAACTCTTTATCGAATATTTTATATTTAAAGGTAGTTCCCATTTTTCTTTTGAATCCGGTAACCGTCCCTTGAGGATTAATTGCTGCTTGTCTGCGTGCTGGCTCTCCTACAAGAAGCTGACCCTCTTTTGTAAAAGCTACATAAGAAGGAAATGCTTTTCCTCCTCCTACAGTGGTTCCTTCTGAAGAAGGAATAATTATAGGTCTTCCTGCCTCCATCACACTGCAAGCAGAATTAGAAGTACCTAAATCAATCCCTATTACCTTAGCCATTTTTATCACCTCCTGGATTCTCTTGATTCTTTTTAACTCCTATAATCACCTTTGAAGCTCTCAATACCTTATCCCCAAGAAGATAACCTGCCTGCACCTCCTCAAGAACAAAATGGTGATTTTTCTCATCCGCCTCTTTTTGTCCTACAATCTCATGGTAGTGAGGATCAAATTTTTTTCCTTTAGCTTCAATTCTCTTAAGGCCGAACAGGGAAAGAGTATCTAAAAGGCTCTTATACATCAGCCCTACCCCTTCCATCATCTTCTCCAAATTATCTAAAACAGAGATTATCTCCTTCATCAGTCTAAAATTAGCAAATTTGATAACTTCTTCTTTTTCTTTCTCCCAACGTTTACGTGCATTATCTAACTCTGCACATACTCTTAAATATCTCTCCCATAAAGTATCATATTCTTGAGCTTTCTTCTTTATCTCCCCCCACTCTCTAGACTCTTCATTCTTCTTAGAGGTTATTTTTTTCTCTTCGTTACTTTTCATCTTTCTCCTATAAGTTCTTTCAATTTCCTTCTCACTGTACAAATTGAGCTAATTGCTCTTGCATAATCCATTCGCATAGGGCCTAAAAGTGCCAGAGATGCCTCTATTTTCTTTATCTGGAGGCCCGAAATCACCAAAGAACAATCAGAAATTTCCTTAGCTCCAATCTCATCTCCTACCAAAATATTAATATGTTCATCCAAGGAAGAAAAAAGCAACTTATACAAAATGCTTATTTTAACCTCCAGAAGATAAAAAAGTGCTCTCGCCTTCTCTAAATCCTCAAATTCCGGCTGTTCAAAAATAAATCGTGTGCCTCTAAAAAGAACCTTTTCCCTACCAAAAGAAAGAGCTCCCAAGGAAAGATATCCGCTTAAATTGGCAAGAATATCTACTGCCTTAAGAATAATTTCTTCTATACTGCGAGCAGATAAATCCATTTTTATTTTTCTTTCCTTGAACTGCTTTTTTCTTAACATCTTCACATACTTTCTAAACCCTTCTTCAGTAGGGACTCTGCCGGAAGAGGTATGAATGTGGGAAAGAAACCCTCTTTTTTCCAAACTCTCCATTACATTTCTTACTGTTGCTGAAGAATAAGGCAACTTAAACCGCTGGCACAGATACCCAGAGCTTATAGGATTTGATTCTTTAATATAACTCTCCACCACCAACTGCAGAATTTCTTCTTCCCTTTTTTTAGTATCTATGTGTCTCATTTTTTTTAGTATCTATGTATCCCATTTTAGCACTCTAAATTTTAGAGTGCTAATATAGTAACATAAAAGCCCTTTTTGTCAAGTTACTATTTCTTACGCAAATGTTTTTCTAATCTATGTTTAAACTTATCTATTTGCTTAATTAAAGCTTTAAATACTTTATTTATAGAAGAAACGGATGTCTTTGCACTTTCTTTTGCATGCAACACCTTAAAAGGTAGATAAAGATTTACCCAAGAAAAATATTCTTCCTTATGAGGATTTTTCTCTATATGTAAAGATAAATGTATGGGCACCTCTTTTTTAAAAAGTTTTAATCTTTTTTCTATCTTTTTTATATCCTTCTCAATTGTGGTAGAAAGTATCTCTGATTTTTTAAAGTTTTTGAAGGAAATGTCTATCTGCAAGATTACCTCCTTTCTTTCTCAAAAATGACCCTTCTTTCTTTAAGTCTTACCCGCACCGTATCCCCTTCTCTGAATTCCCCTTCTAATATCTTCATACTTAAAGGATCAATTACTAATTTCTGAATTGTTCGCCTAAGAGGACGTGCACCATATTCCGGACTGAACCCTTTGTCCGCCAAAAATTCTTTTGCCTCCTCTTCTAACTCAATATTAATCTTTCTCTTTTTAAGCCTTTCTTTCAAAAGATTAAATTGTATATCCACAATATCCTTAATATTTTCCATAGTCAAATGATTGAATACAATAATTTCATCTAAACGATTCAAAAATTCAGGACGAAAATGCTTCCTGAGTTCCATCTTAATTTTTTCCTCAATCACTCTTTTTGTCGCGGTAATGTCAGAAAAGTATTCACTGCCTACATTAGAAGTCATAATTATTACCGTATTTTTGAAATTAATCACCCTTCCTTGAGAATCGGTAAGATGTCCTTCATCTAAAACCTGAAGGAGTAAATTAAAAACATCAGGATGAGCTTTCTCAATCTCATCAAATAACACTACCGAATATGGTTTCCTTCTCACTTTCTCGGTAAGCTGGCCTGCTTCCTCATACCCTACATAACCAGGAGGAGCACCGATAAGGCGAGAAACAGAAAATTTCTCCATATACTCACTCATATCAACTCTTATAAGATTCTTTTCACTATCAAAAAGGAACCAGGCTAAAGTCTTTGCCAACTCTGTCTTACCACAACCGGTAGGGCCTAAAAATAAAAAAGAACCTAAGGGACGATTGGGGTCAGAGAGTTTAGCATAAGCCCGACGAATGCAATCAGAGATAAGTTTTATCGCCTCATCCTGTCCTACTACTCGTTTTTTTAATTCCTTCTCCATTCTTAAAAGTTTGCTTATCTCTCCTTCCATAAGCTTGGAAAGGGGTATATGTGTCCAGCGAGAGACAATCTCGGCAATATCTTCCTCATCTACTTCCTCTTTGAGCATCTTTCTATCCTTTTCAATCTCACTCAATTCTTTATTAAGAATCTCTAACTCTTTTGTAAGTTGAGGAATTTTTCCATATCTTATTTCTGCTACCCTGTCTAACTGAGCCTGTTTTTGATAATCGATAGCCTCAATCTTTAACTTCTCTATCATCTCCTTTATTTCTCTTATACGGGTAATTAATCTTTTCTCCTTCTGCCAGTGTTGATTAAGCTGAGAAAGCTCTTCTTCAATAGTCTTTATCTCTTTTTCTAATTTCTCTAACTTTTCTCCACAAGTAGAATCCTTTTCTTTTTTTAATGCCTCACGTTGAATCTCAAGCTCCATCTTCTTCCTTTCTAATTTATCAATCTCCTCAGGTTTAGAATCAATCTCGATACGTAACTTTGATGCTGCCTCATCTATGAGATCAATCGCTTTATCGGGCAGGAACCTATCAGTGATATAACGCGAAGATAAAACCGCGGCGGCAATTAGTGCAGAATCTTTAAGACGCACTCCATGATGAACTTCGTATCTCTCCTTCAATCCTCTTAAGATAGCAATTGTCTGCTCCAGAGTGGGCTCATTCACCAATACCGGCTGAAACCGTCTTTCTAAAGCAGCGTCTTTCTCAATCTGCTTTCTGTATTCATCTAAAGTAGTAGCTCCGATACAACGCAGAACCCCTCTTGCCAGTGCCGGCTTAAGCATATTAGAAGCATCAATTGCACCTTCAGCTTTACCTGCTCCTACCAAGGTATGTAACTCATCAATAAAAAGAATAATCTGACCTTGGCGTGCTTCTATCTCTTTAAGAACTGCTTTAAGCCTTTCCTCAAACTCTCCTCTAAATTTGGTTCCCGCAACCAGACTTCCTAAATCCAAAGCAACGATTTTTTTATCTTTTAATCCTTCCGGCACATCCCCCAAGGCAATTCTCTGTGCCAATCCCTCCACAATAGCTGTCTTTCCTACTCCGGGTTCCCCGATTAAGACAGGATTATTTTTTGTACGTCGGGACAAAACCTGAATTACTCTTCTTATTTCCTCATCTCTTCCAATTACAGGGTCTAATTTTCCCTTCTTTGCTAATTGAGTCAAATCCTTTCCAAATTTCTCCAAAGCCTGATAGGTAGCTTCTGCTTCATAAGAATGAGCACCGGATGCTCCTCTTGCCTCCTTTACTGCTTGGATAAGGTCATCTAAGGAGTAGCCCTGTTTACTTAAATATTTAAACAAGATTCCTTCCCTTTCTTTAGCAATCCCGTAAAGAAGATGTTCACTACTTATAAATGTATCGGCTAAACTTTGAGAAAACTGACGTGCGTTATTTATAACTTCAGCAACCCTTGGAGAAGCATACACACCAATACTTCCTTTTTGAGAAAAAACCTTAGGTTGGCTGGACAAGAATTCTTTTATTCTTTCCTGAAGATCCCTTATATCTATTCCCAACTTAGAAAGAATCTCACAAGAAATTGCCCGAGGCTCCTCAATCAAAGAATGCAAAATATGTTCAGGAAGTAACATTTCATGATTTAATCTATTCGCCAAAGTTATAGAATTATTTATCGCTTCCTGTGCTTTCAGAGTAAAATTACTTAAATCCATATCCTCCTCCTTCTAGGGTAGATAAATCTTTTCTTATAGAAAAGATTCAGGAGAAACATCCCGGCAACGAAACCCCCAATATGAGCCCAGAAAGCAATTCCTCCGGTAGCGGATAAAGAAAATACTCCCAGCATAAATTGATATAAAAACCAGAATCCCAAAAAGAAAAAAGCGGGAATTTCAACTATCTCCCAGAGGAAAAAGAAAGGGATTAAAGTCAAAACGCGCGCAGAAGGAAACATCAGAAAATAAGCTCCCAGAACTCCTGCAATAGCTCCTGAAGCTCCAATGGTAGGTATTTTAGAGTGAAGATTAAAAAGGGTATGCACAAAAGTAGCACTAATTCCACAAAGAAGATAAAAGATTAAAAAATTAAGGTGGCCTAATCTGTCTTCCACATTATCCGCAAATATCCAAAGATAAAGACAATTCCCAAAAAGATGAAGAAAATTGGCATGCATAAACATACTGGTAAATAAAGAGATTATTTTTACTTTAAAAGATATATCTGCCATAAAGATCCTTTGAGGAATAAATCCATAGATATAGATTAATCTTTCCAATATCTCATATCTTAAAAGATGTTGATAGATAAAAACTAAAACATTAGCTAAAAGTAAAAATGTAGTTATAATTGGTAAGCGACGATGGGGAATATTATCTTTTAAAGGGATCATTTCCTCTCCTTTTTATACACTTTTATACACTTAAGCCTTGCGGACATCTTTTATTCTATCTCTATTTTAATCTCCTTCTCTTTTTCTCCCTCTTTCTTAGGAAGCGTAATCTTTAAAACCCCGTTTTTATAGGTAGCTTTAATCTTGGAAGCATCCACCTCCTTGGGCAGTTCCAGCTCACGATAAAATTTTCCCTGGAAACGTTCACAACGCAGATATCCTTTCTTTTTCTCTTCTTTCTTTTCTTCTCTTTCTGCAGAAATTGTAAGGAGATCTCCTCTTAAAGCCAGATTAATATCTTTCTGCTCAAACCCGGGAAGATCTGCCTCCACATGGATGTTTTCCTTATCTTCATAGATATCCACAGAAGGAGTAAAGAATTCCTTGGAAGCAGGAAACTTAGCAAAAGAAAAATCAAACAATTTGTTAATTTCTTTCTGTAAATCTTCCAATGCTTTCCAGGGGTCTTCTCTGTAACGTATTAACTTCATAGTCTCACCTCCTTTTTATGTCCGCAAGGCTTAAGTGTTCAAACATCTCTGCGTATTTCCAAAATCACCTTCACCCCTTGAATATTGACTCCTTTTTTCTCTATAAGATATTTCACATATTTTAATCTTCGAATATCTCTATAAGAAAACAGTTTCTTTCTCTTTCCCACCTTCCTGGGATGAATAATTCCTTCCTTCACTATTTCGTTAATCGTCCAAGAATGCATCTTTAAGAGCTTACATACAATATTCAAAGGATATACGGGCTCATCCTCAGGAATATTAACTTCAAATATCTCCTCGTATTCCTCGTATTCTGGCCTCATTTCCGATTCTTATATACCATAAAACTAAAAAATTGTCAAGTTTTTTTTGAATTTTTTTTTAGAAAAAACTTAAATTTTTTCTATTTTTTCAACAAAAATACCTTCTTTTTTAAGAGGAAAGATAACATCTTCTTTCGCCTTTAACCAAACATCGATCTGGTGAGGATGGTACTCAACTTTTAGTACTTTTGTATGGCGGTAAAGATAATCTAAAATTTTGAATAGAGAAAAGGGTAAAGCCACCTTAAAATAAGCAAGCTCCAAAAAAAGTCTCTCCTTAATCTTTTCCAAAAGCACATCAAGATTAGTTTTTTTTAATGCGGAAACAAAGACTGCCTCTGGATATTTCACTTTAATATTTTCCAATAAGGAAGAGTTGATTTTATCTATCTTATTAAATATCAAAATTTTGGGTTTTCTCTCTAAATTTAGTTCTTCAAGCACCTCCTCCACTGCCGAAATTAACCTCTCAAAATATCTATTACTTACATCTACTACATGCAAGAGTAAATCAGAGAATGTCAGTTCTTCCAGGGTAGCCTGAAAAGCTTCAATAAGATGATGGGGTAATTTATGCAGAAACCCCACAGTATCAGTTATAACTACCTCCAGATTATCAGAAAGCAAAAGCCTTCTACTTACTGGATCCAAGGTAGTAAATAGACTATCTGAGGTTTTCTGTAAATCATCAACCAAGGTATTTAAAAGACTGGTTTTACCGGCATTAGTATAGCCTACCAGAGAACATATCTTTACATTGTCTTTTATTCTTTTCTCTCTTAAAAGATGACGGTGCTTCCTTATCTTTTCTAACTTTTCTCTTAGAGTGGAGATACGATCTTCAATACGACGTCTATCTACTTCTAATTTCTTTTCCCCCGGACCCCGTGTTCCAATCCCTCCTCCCAGCCGGGAAAGCATTATACCTCGTCCCTTAAGACGGGGTAAGAGATATTCCAGTTGAGCTAACTCTACCTGAATACTTCCTTCCTGGGTATGAGCATGATGAGCAAATATATCCAAGATAAGTTGGGTGCGGTCGATAGTTTTAATCATCAAAATATCCTCCAAGTTTCTCTGTTGAGTAAAACTTAAATTATTATTAAAAATAACCACATCTGCTTTTTTCTCTTGAGCGAGTTTGGCAATCTCATAAGCTTTTCCTTTACCAATATAAAATGAAGGTGTGGTTTTTTTTATCTTTACTGATATTAAATCTGTTACTTCTATCCCGGCAGAAATAACTAAATTTTTAAACTCCTCAGAAATCTCCTCAATGTCCCACTCTCTTTTCTCCTCTTCTGTAAAAACTACAACTAAAAGTGCTTTTTCTTTTTTTTCTGTCTCATACATTTTTTAAAATCTCCTCCACAATAGAATTTGAGGACTTCCCTTCTATATCTATCCAATCAATTCTTTTATCCTTCCGGAACCAGGTAAACTGTCTTTTGGCAAAATGACGTGTATTTTTCTTCATCAAATCTTTTGCTTCCTCAAAAGTAATTTTTCCCTCCAGGAAAGAGGCAATCTCTTTTATCCCGATAATTTTTTCTGCGGTAAGACTGGACCCAATTTTAAGAATCCGCCTTACTTCCTCTATCGCTCCTTCCTCAAACATTTTCTCTACTCTCTGGTCAATTCTTTTATAAAGCAGTTCTCTTTTTAATGTAAACCCAAAGATTTTTATAGGAATCTCCCCCCACAGTCCTTTGCTTTTTTCTTTATGCCACTGGATAGATTTTCCAGTTAGATAATAAACCTCTAAGGCACGAATTATCCTTTTCAAATCTGAAGGAGAAATTTTTCCTGCTGTAAGAGGGTCTATCCTTTTAAGTTCATCATAAAGATAAACACTTCCCTTTTTTTCTGCTTTTTCTTTCAATTTTTTCCTCAAACTCTCATCTTGAGATACTCCTTCGAATATCCCATCCAGTAATGCTTTAAAATAAAGCCCTGTCCCTCCACACACAATAAGAGGAATTTTGGAATGAAGTTCCTCAATTATCTTTTTTGCTTCTTTAAAATAAAGAAAAACATTATAAGTATCTTTTACCGAGATTATATCTATAAAATAATGCTTTATCTCTCTCAAAAAATCGTAAGAAGGCTTGCTGGTAATAATTCTTGGTTCCTTATACACCAGCATAGAGTCACAGGAAATAATATCTGCGGAGATTTTCTTAGATAACTTATAGGCTACTTCACTTTTCCCCGTAGCAGTAGGTCCAACAATAAAAATAATATTTTTCATTTTCAGGGATAGAGAGAGGCAGGATAACCTTCCTCAATCAATCTTTTATAGACTTTTTGCGCAACTTCTTTCTCTTTAAATCTCCCTACCCTCACCTTATAAAAGAGGAAATTTCTTTTTTTCTCCTTAACCAAATAGGCAGGATAGTTCTTTTTAAGTTCTTTTAATAGAGAGAGGGCATTCCTGTAACTGGTAAAAGCTCCTACCTGAATAGTGAAAAAGAAGCCTCTTTCTTCTAAAATATCGGCAAATTTTTTTTCAATACTTTGGGGATACTCTGACTTTATCTTACTAATAAACTCTTTTTCTTTCAACCATTCCCCTCTTTTAGCATAAATCTGCGCCAGACGCAGATAAACTAAAGGCAAAAATCTTCTTTTTCCTTTTTCTAAAACTACTTTATAGGCAGCCTCTGCCTTCTTCCATCTGCCTTCCAAGAAATAAGCATCACCTAACTTGATTAAGGAAGGAATAACATACTCTGAGGAAGGCCTCTTTTTTATCATTTTACGAAAACTATTACGAGCGTCCCTATACCTTCCTGCTTTAAGATAACAAAGGCCTAAAAGATAAAGATAAGACGGTTCTTCTCTTTCTCTTTTTAAGACTTTAATACAATTTGCATAATCTTGGGAAAGATACAATTGAGAAGCCTTCTCCGCTGGAGAAGAAAAAGGAAATAAAATCAATGAAAAAATTAAAAATCGCCGCCACATAGAGAAATTCTCCTCTGTAAACTTAAAAGAATCTGATGTCTTTTCTTTTTTTCTTCCTCGGATACTGTATCCTGCCAGAGGAAAGCTTTTGTGTGAGGCCGGGGGGAATATTTAAATATATAGGCATACCTAAATCTTACCTTTTCCAAAACCTCCTTTGTTTCCAAAAAATCTTTTTCTTCCTCGTACGGAAACCCCACAATAACATCGGTGCTTAATGTTCCTTTAACTATCTTTTTATACGCCTCTACTAAATTAAGATATTCTTCCTTAGTATAACCTCTTCCCATTAACTTAAGGATTTTATTCGAGCCGGACTGGAAAGGAAGATGAAGATGTTTTTTGATTTTTTTTGAGGAAGCCATTAAGAAAAATAAATCCTTTGTTGTGTTTTTAGGATGAGAAGTAACAAAATCTATCTCCTCTATCCCTTCAATTTTTTCTATCATTCTTAGTAACTCCACAAAATCTATAATTTGTCCGCCAGAGGCGGATCCGCCTTCGGCGGATAATTTGTATTGATAATCATTAACATTCTGTCCTAAAAGAGTAATTTTTTTTATTCCCAAATCCACAGCTTTTTTTGCCTCATCTATTATATCCCGGGGTTTTCTTAAACGCAATGGTCCTCGAGTATAGGGAACAACACAATAAGAACAGAAATTTAAACAACCAGTGGAGATAACTATATAAGCTTTTTCTTTTTTATTCCGAAAAGAAGAATAAAAATCCTCTTTTCTTTCTCTATCTTCTATATCGATTATTCTTGTTTTTTCCTTTTTAATTTTTTCTACATAATGAGGGATTTTATCAAAATTAGCTGGACCTATAACTAAATCAAGATAAGGCATCTTTTTAAAAAGTTCCTTGCCTCTATTTCTTGCCATACAACCAATAACCCCAACAATCCTCTTACAACCTGTAATCTGCAATTTGTAATTTGTAATTTTCTTCAATGAACCCAAAAAAGATAATGCTCTATTTTCTGCATGCTCACGCACTGAACAGGTATTGACTAAAATTATCTCCGCCTCTTCAAGGTTCTCTGTTAAAATATAACCCTTATCTAAAAAAAGCCCTGCCAGCGCCTCACTATCTCGGTCATTCATCTGACAGCCGAAGGTTCGGATGTAGA
>Ga0164318_10000996_pt1 | contig 24051 bp, 16 predicted proteins | sample GuaBasSedimGuay9_FD_113734 | JGI IMG/M metagenome (GOLD analysis project Ga0164318, IMG submission 113734) | Subseafloor sediment microbial communities from Guaymas Basin, Gulf of California, Mexico - Guay9, Core 4571-4, 0-3 cm | ecosystem: Environmental > Aquatic > Marine > Hydrothermal vents...
CGTTTAGTTTTCCAACTAAAACGCTTCCAATAAATCCAGCTGCACCGGTAACTACAATCATCGTATTACTTTTTTGCAAAAGTAGGGATTTTTTGTGGTTTTGCTTCTAACGGAAAATATCAGTTTATTAGTTAGCAGGATATGATTTTAACTTAAAAAGAGAGAATTTTTTCAAATCCAATTCAGTAATTGAGTAGCTGTCTGTTTGTCGTGGAAAACTTCCTTTTTTACATAGATAGAAGCGATGAGGTTTTTTTGAAACGTCATTTAGACTGATGTAGGAATAGCGAGCGAAATACGCTTGCAAAGGCCAGTTTTGAGATAGATTTTTCGGGATGTCAATCATTTCATTATTTGGTACAATTGCATTAATGGAATAAATATCTTCTAACATATCTTTATCGCGCCCAATCTTATTTTTAAAGGAGAATGTGGCACTAAAAGCAATAAGCAAAAGAAGTAAACTTAAAATACCTGAATATTTGAATATAAATGACTTACGAAGTTTTGCATTTGCGATATTTTCTAAAAGAGGCAGAGTAATAAGTCCGAATGCCAAAGCAAAAAAAGGAAAAGCCGGAAGCATATAAAATCCGCTTTGTTTTAGGCTAATCATAATTGGTAAAACACCCGAGAAACCAAGTCCTAAAAACAAATAAATTAGAGTCCTGTTTTTTTGAAAAGAAGTTTTAAGGTGTTTAAAATTCTTTTTAAATATTAAACTTATCAGAAGGAAAATTCCAAAATCGGATAGTAATTCGTTAAACAATCTGCCCACTATAAAAAAGCGAGAAGCTACGGTTTGAACGTCTTTTATGCTAGTTATTATTTGTTTATTAAAATAAGATTGTAAAGCGTAAAATGCTTGCTCGTTTAAAATAAGTAAAAGAATAAGTGGAGTAATGGTAAATAAAATCAGTAAAGCTGTATTCAGCATCATTTTTGAAAATAAAATATCTTTTTGTAAAATCCAATACCAAAAATAAAAAGACAGTGGAAATAAGGCAACTAATCCTTTTGTTAGCAGTCCTAAAAACAGAAATATTCCTCCAAATAATATCCATAAAGTTGTTCTTGTTTTAAGCGATTTTATTAATGTCCAAACAGCGGCTAAAACAAAAATCTGTAAAGTGTTCTCCAACATATTATTTGCAACAGCCCATATAACTAATGGGTTTGCAAACCAAAAGAGTAGGGGAATCCATGCTTTGTTTTTTGGCTTTCCAATTTCTATCCATATCAAAACAATCAGACAAGCCGAAATAATAAATGTTGTGAGAGAATAAAACCGTTCTATTAAAAAAGAGTCGCCAAATATTTTAAATGCCAAGGCTTCCAAGCCGAGTGCTAATGGTGGATGTTGGTAAAATTCGGGATATAATGTTTGGCTTAAATGGGGCTGCCAGAAAGAGCCTAAACCATTGGCCATATTATGAGATATGGCGGCGTAAATTGTTCCGTCCATAAACATTCCATCAGAAAATAAGCTTATTCCTGATGCTGCAATAAATGCTGTTGCAACTAAAAAAAAAGCCGTATATGATTTTAGTTTTTGGAACATTTTCTATTCACGAATAATGGTGTACTTGCCAGATTTGTCTAATTTAATTATGGTGCTTGCTTTGTTTATTATATCTGCATTTTGTTCTAAATTAACTATATAATCCACTTTTGTTTTTATATAATCCTGAATATGAGAGTAGAAAAGCGGACTAGGTGTGCCGGAGATATTTGCTGAAGTAGAAACTATAGGTTTACCAAGTCTTTTAATTAGTTCACTGCAAAAAGAGTGTTTTACTATTCTAATTGCAATAGTTCCGTCTTTTGCAATGAGTTTTGAAGCTAAATTTTTGGCTCCGCTATATATAATTGTTAGAGGTCTATCTATATATTTTATTAAATCGGATGCTATTGAAGGTACTTCCTCAACATAATCCTTAAGTTGATTAAAGTCAGATAGAAGAACAATCATGCTTTTCCTCTCTTCTCGGTTTTTTATCGAATATATTTTTTTTACTGCTTTAGTATTCGTAGCATCACAACCAATACCCCAAATTGTATCTGTTGGATATAAAATGATGTTTCCTTTTTGGACATGTCTTAAAGCTTGTTGTAATTCTTCTTCCATTTATAAGCGATTTAATAGTTCTTTGGTATCAATATTTAAGGCACATTTAAAATGACCTTTTGGGCAGGTTTTATGTCCGTGTAATCCACAAGGTTTGCAATCTAGTTTTTCTTGGGCTTCAATAATTACCGAATCGTCTGATAGTGGTCCAAATCCAAAATCAGGAATGGTAGAACAGAAGATAGCCGTTATTTTAGCATTTACGGAGGATGCAATATGCTGAGCTGCAGAGTCGTTTACATAATTCATTGCAGCATCGCGCATTAGCGCAGCCGACTCCAAAAAACTAAGCTTTCCGGCTAAGTTCATAATATTGTTTTTTGCTTGTTTTACGATAGTGTCGCAAAGCTCTCTATCTGCAGCCGATCCTAAAAGATAGATATTAATATCACTATTAATTTTAGTAATAAATTCCATCCACTTTTCAATAGGATATTGTTTAGTAAACCAGAGAGATGCGGGAGTAATAGTAATATATTTTTTAGTTTTATATTGCGACATTATCGCAAATTCTTTCATTGTAGGATATAATGCAGGTTTGGCTTTTTCACCGTCTGTTAATTTTGAAATGAGCTGATGGTTACGATCGGTTTCGTGCCAGTTTTCTTTAAATTTATGAGGAAATGCTTTGCTAAAAAATAGGGATAGAGGATTTTTTCTAAAGCCATATTTCTTTTTTGCTCCAGAAAAAATGGTGAAAATACCACTAGAAGCAAAACGTTGTAAATTAATTACCGCATCATATTTTTCCTCTCTAAACTGGAAAATAATCCGCAGCATATTTTTATACTTCTCTTTGGATTTGTCCCAAGCAAAAATTTCATTTATCCAAGGATTTCCATCAAAGAGTCTTTCGTTGCCTTGCTTAACTAAATAATCAATCTGAGCATTGGGATAGTGCTTATTAAGTTTTTCACCAATGGCAGTGGATAATATCACATCGCCTATGGATGCGGTTTGGATGACTAGAAATTTCTTGTCGTATGTACGATGAATATGATGCATATTTTTATCTTAAACAGCGACATTATAATCGCGTAAAGCATCGTTTAAAGAGGTTTTTAAATCGGTTGAAGCTTTACGTTTTCCAATAATTAAAGCGCAAGGAACTTGATATTCACCGGCAGGAAATTTCTTGGTATAAGTACCCGGAATCACCACAGATCGAGAAGGAATATATCCGCTAAACTCAACAGGTTTTTCTCCGCTAACGTCAATTATTTTAGTGGTTTTTGTAAGTACAACATTGGCACCTAAAACGGCGGCTTCTTCAATACGTACACCTTCAACCACTATACAGCGTGAGCCAATAAAACAGTTGGCTTCTATTATAACAGGGGCAGCTTGAACAGGCTCTAAAACACCTCCAATACCAACGCCTCCGCTTAAATGAACGTTTTTGCCAATTTGAGCACAAGAGCCAACGGTAGCCCAAGTATCAACCATAGTATGACTATCGACATAGGCTCCAATATTTACGTAACTGGGCATCATAACAACACCAGGTGCAAGGTAGGAGCCGTAGCGAGAGAGAGCATGAGGAACTACGCGGACTTTAAGATCGGCATAATTGGTTTTTAGGGCAATTTTATCGTGAAACTCAAAAGGAGGCATGCTTATAGTCTCCATCTTTTGAATAGGAAAGTACAGAATAACCCCTTTTTTAATCCATTCATTTACAACCCATTCGCCTTTTTCTTTTTGCGCTACTCTAAGTTTTCCGCTATCGAGTAATGCAATAAGTTCACGAATAGAATCTTGAACATCTTCTAATTCCAATAATGAGCGTTTATCCCAAGCTGCTTCTATTGTATTTTTTATATCATCGTACATTATAATTGATTTTTTCCGTGGTAAAAATACTGATAATCTTTGTTTTGGTTAATATATAAACGTTAATTATTTAAGCTTGGTTATATGTCGGGTTTTTATATATATAAAGCAAGAATCTTTTGTATCTTTGCAAACGTAAAATTATGGGTAGAATATTAGCAATAGATTATGGTCAAAAGCGTTGTGGACTTGCTGTTACCGATGAATTAGTGATTATTGCCAATGCTTTGGAAACAGTTGCTGCCAAGGATTTGATTGCTTATTTAACTAAGTATGTGAGTCAAGAAAATGTAAGTTTATTTGTTGTCGGAGAACCCAAACAGATGAATAATCAAGCTTCTGACTCTTCTCGATTTATAAATCCTTTTATTGGGCGTTTACGAAAGGCTTTTCCGGATATCCCAATTGAACGTGTGGATGAACGCTTTACTTCAAAAATTGCTTTTCAAAGCATGATAGATGCCGGTTTGGGAAAGAAGGCACGGCGTAATAAAGCTTTGGTTGATAGTATTAGTGCTACTTTAATTTTACAATCGTATTTAGAAACTAAAAATTTAAAATAATGTTTTTGCCAATTGTCGCTTATGGTCATCCGACTTTAAAAAAAATGTCGGTAGATATTGATAAAGATTATCCCGGTTTGGATAAATTGATTGAGGATATGTGGGAGAGTATGTACGAATCTAATGGTGTTGGATTAGCTGCTCCTCAGGTTAATCTGAATATTCGTTTATTTTTAATTGATGCCGATCCTTTTAAGGAAGAGTACCCAGATGCTAAAGGACAAAAGAAGGTCGTTATTAATGCTCATATTTTGGAGGAAGAAGGCGAGGAGTGGGCTTTTAAGGAAGGTTGTTTAAGTGTTCCTGATATACATGAAGAGGTAATGCGAAAGCCTCGTATTCATATTCAGTATTATGATGAAAATTGGGAATTTCATGACGAATGGAAAGACGGAATTGTAGCTAGAATTATGCAGCACGAATATGATCATATTGATGGTAAAATATTTATTGAACGGCTAAGTTCTATGCGTAAGATGCTTTTGAAGAGAAGGCTAAGCGACATAACTTTAGGTAAGATCAGTACATCATATCGTATGATTTTTCCAAAACAAAAAAGAGGAAGACGGTAGCATTTTTTTGCTTTAACCTGTCATTCTGAACGAAGTGAAGAAAAGAATCTGTTTTAGCTGGTAGAGATTAACTCCGTTGAGGGCTTCGCTGTTTCTCTTCTGCTGCGCTTCGTCGAGATGCTTGAATTGAGCCTGTCGAAATGAAAATATCACTCTTTCGAGTTTCTTTCTATGTTTTCTCTTTTTTAACTACCGTTTTCATCGGCAGTTAGTAATGTAATATCTCTTCGGGACATCAAAAGAACCCTGTAAATAAAGCACTTGCTAAAAGCCCAAAATCTAAAGGGCTGAAATCTTCAAAATCGTGAGCAAGGTCTGTGACAATACAAAAGATTCGGATAATATAATTTGTCTCTGACAAATAATCTCGATCAGAAGACCGTATTTTTATCAAGCTTAATCTCCAGATTAAGCTTAGCGTATGTATGTGTTATGACGAAACAAACGAATATAAAATATAAAAAAAAGGTTGATTTCCTTTCGGGAATCAACCTTTAAATGTTTGGCTATTCTATAAGCGGGATTCTGTATTCCGCTAAGCGGAACCTCTACCATTTATCTGGGCTGCAAATCACTCTGCAGCTCTAGCGACCTACCCTCCGAGATTGGCCGGACCGACCTTCCTTTTTGACGAACAAAAAATTCTCGGTTTATTTGGTCTTTCAACCCATAAGGTTTACCTCCGGTTTTATTCACATAAAACAGGCGTGAGCTCTTACCTCACAGTTTCACCCTTACCGGATTGTTCGAAAACAATCTTAGGCGGTATGCTTTCTGTTGCACTTGCTGTTATTCCGTATAAACGGAACACCTTCCCGTTAGGAAGTATGGCGTCCTGTGTTGTCCCGACTTTCCTCTATCCCGTGTGTACGGGACAGCGATAGAGCGAATAGCCAAATGTCTTTGAGATTGTTTAAGAATTGATAAATAATGAATTTTTACTTTGTGAACCTTCGTGATGTACTTCGTGAGCCTTCGTGGTTAATTGTTTTTACCACAAAGTAGCTCAAAGGAATACACTAAGAACACAACGTATCCTTATAACAATCTTATCTATAATGTATATGAACTTCTATGGCTCCGTAGCCGTAGTTACTAAATGCAGCTTCTTTTACCTGAATATCAGGATAGCTTCTCAAAATTCTTCTTAATTCATTTTTTAAGATACCATTTCCAATACCGTGAATATAAATTAATTTTTGATATTGGTGTATCATTGCATCTTCAAGTGTTTTTTCAAAATAATCGAGCTGAATTTTCATAATCTCATTCTTTTCTAAATTCTGATAATCAGGATCTAATGCAGAGATATGTAAATCAATTTCGGCTTCTAATAAGCCAATTTTATGCTTTTCTATAAGCGATTTTTTTATTCCTAAAGCTTGTTCTATATCGCGCCCTAACATAGTAGATTGTGTATTAGCTGTTTCCTCTGTCTTACTTATTAATGTTTGATATTTTAAATCGTTAAGTTGATGAACGAAAGCCTTTTTTTCTAATACATCTATGGTTTTATAATTATTTTCGTGATATAGTTTGCTCCCTTTTATTTTAAAGAATTCGTTTACAGGACTTATAAGTTTATCCATAGTAGAAGCAAAAAACATTGCTTGAACATTACCTTCAATCCAGTTTGCTAATTCATCACGATCTATGCTGTCGAGTAAAAAAGTTGAGAAAGGCTCAATGGCATCATAATCCTGACCTTGGAATTTATCCTCATACTTAAGGAAAAATGCAAACAAAACATTGAAAGGACTATTATTTATCAGAACAACATCAATTAATCCAAATAAGGTTCTGTTTTGATTTTGAGGTACAAATGCTAAGCTAATCCCTTCTTTTAGCATATCGCTTCTCTTATGGGCAAGAGGCTCTATTTTGGCATCGGCTTCCATTTCTTGTATTTCATCTTCGCTTAGTTTTTCGTGATTCCCGAAATCTTCATCAAAGAAATTTGCCGAAGCTGTTTTTACTTCAATTTTAATTAATTCTGTTGTCGAGAATGGGATATCAAAGCCGTCGGAGGTCTTAACATATACTAAGCTCGGAGTTTCAATTTTAGTAATAAAACCGCCACCTTGTTCGTTTAAGAATTTTACCTTATCTCCAATTTTAAACTTCATTATTTGCCTTTATTTGCTTTCTGTAATTTTGGTGCAAAGGTAATACAATTCCAATGTAATTTAGATTTTACTACAGAGTGTTAACGAAATTATTTAGAGGTATAGAATTAAAATTCTTCTGATATTTCGGAGGTGTCGTCTGTGATGAAATATTTCTTTCCGTTATTCTTAAAAGATAGGAAATCAATAAAATAGAGTATAAAGTCGTTATTGATATCCGAAATTTTCATATGACTCTTTGAGCGTTTAACAATTGACCTTTCTTTTGCTTTAAGTTTATGTAGGAATGTAAAAATTCCGGATTCTTCTTCTTCGTTTAAGCGGATTCTTGGAGCATATATCTCTTTTGTTTCAATATAAATATAGTCTATTTTACGAGAAAGGCTAATAAAGATATTCCGTGTATTCTTGTAGTGTTTTGCTTTGAAAGGAGAGAAGATACCATTAAATTTTCTTACTATTCTTCTTCTACTGCTTGAATATTTAACTAAATGATTGTGAAGAGATGAATCTTTATGTTTAGTCTCTATACGTCCAAATTCTAATCGAGATTCTCTTGGAAGATTGTTTATTCTATCGGTATATTCACTTATGCTTTTAATAAGCTTAGTATACCGCTGGTTATTTTTCTCCCAGTTTTTTTGGACGTCATCTTTCTTCTGGTCTATCTTAGTATGAATATTTTTACGTTTGCTTTCACGTTTATTCTTGTTTTGTTCTGCTTCTTCTATCCAATGCATGTTAGTTCTTTTAGAGGGGGAGTAAAATTTATTTGTATTCGTGAATTGCAATTTCGCCTTGAATAGCTAATAATGCATTCATAGCTAAAGCATCCATATCGTTTACACTTTGGAAAACGGCTATTGGTGCAATTTTTTTGACTTTAAAACTTATATATTCAGTAAATCGATTATAATTAAATATTTGTCCGCTTAAGATAATGGCATCGACATTAAAATCCAGTACGGCACAGGCTGAACCAATATATTTAGCAATTTGATAACCCATTGCTTTTGCGTAAAATTCGGCTTCGCTATCACCTTCTTCAATACGTTTGTTAATTTCGTGGATATTTGAGATTCCCAGATAAGCTTTTAATCCTCCTTCTGATGTGACCATTTTTCGGATTTCTGCTTCAGTGTATTTTCCGCTAAAACATACTTCTATTAACTTGCCAACAGGTAAAGATCCTGTTCTGGTTAGAGAAAAAGGACCTCCGCCATCAAAGGCTTGATTTACATCTACAACACGACCTCTTTTATGTGCGCCTATAGATATTCCACCACCTCCAACATGTGCAACAACTAAGCGTAAATCGTCATAACAATTAGCATTTGATTTGGAATATTTACGAGCTACATATTTTTGATTTAATGCGTGAAAAATAGATTTTCTTTTGAAAAGCGGATGACCGGTAACTCTGGCTATTTCGTCTAATTCATCAACAACTACAGGGTCTGCTAAAAATGCTTGAGCATTTTTGAAATCCTTTGCTAATAAACTGGCTAAAATACCTCCAAGATTGGTTTCGTGTACGCCTTGATAACCTTTTTTAAGGTCTTCAATCATTTTATCGTTTATAAGATAAACACCTGCTTGTTTTAGAGGCTTTATCAAACCTCCGCGAGCTGTAATTGCCGTTATTTCATTAGAGTACATATCGTTATCTTTTAGCTCTGATTTTATAGTCTGATAACGATAGTCAATTTGTTCGATAGTTGTATTGAATTTTTTTAATACCTCGGCTTTATGCTTTATAGTTTTTAAAAAAATTATGTTATTTCCCCTATAGACAGCAATCTTTGTTGTCTCCGCTTCGGGGTAAATGACTAATATTTCTTTTGAAATCATTTCTGAGTAGTGTTAGATTGAACGAAAATATAAAAAAAAGTAAGAAGTTCGGTAAATATAATAATCTTGAAACAAATATAAAAATATCATGTTTTTTTTCAGGTGATATTTCTAAGTACATTTGCAGGATAATTTTTAATTTTTAGATATATTTTTTGTATGATAAATGATTTTTCAAGAACAAAAATAATTGCAACTCTTGGCCCTGCATCTTCCGATAAAGAGACGCTTAAAAAAATGTTTGAAGCAGGATTAGATGTTTGTAGAATAAATTTTTCTCATAGTAACTATAGCGATGCGAAAGAGGTTATAAACACAATAAGAGAACTAAATAGTGAAATGGATACCGATGTTGCAATTATGGCTGATTTGCAAGGTCCTAAACTGCGTATTGGTGAAATAGAAAATGGTAAAACGATATTAAAAAAGGGATCTACTCTTGAATTTGTAACAGAAAAATGTTTGGGAAACTCTTCAAAAGTTTATATGAGTTATCAGGAATTTCCTCAGGATGTAAATCCTGGAGATAGTATTTTAGTTGATGATGGAAAACTTAAATTGGAGGTTGTAAAGACTAATAGACTAAATTCTGTAACAGCTAAAGTTATTTATGGTGGCGATTTGTCGTCATTTAAAGGAGTAAACTTACCAAATACAGATATATCGCTTCCCAGCTTAACTGAAAAAGATATTGAAGATGCTGCATTTGCTTTAGAGCAGAATGTAGACTGGATTGCTTTGTCTTTTGTTAGGCGTGTAAGTGATGTAATTGAATTAAAACAATTAATTAAGAGAAAGCGTAAGAATATTTATGTTATTTCGAAAATAGAAAAACCGCAGGCTGTTGAAAATTTAGATGCGATTTTGGCTGAGACAGATGCCATAATGGTGGCAAGAGGTGATTTGGGTGTTGAGATGCCTTTTGATATGGTTCCTCTCTTACAAAAAGAAATAGTAGAAAAATGTATGGATGCTTCGGTTCCCGTTATTGTTGCTACACAGATGATGGAGAGTATGATAACGAATTTTAGACCAACACGAGCAGAAGCTAATGATGTTGCAAATGCGGTTATTGATGGTGTAGATACCGTTATGCTTAGTGGAGAAACTTCGGTTGGTAAGTTTCCAGTAGAAACTATTGAAAGTATGCATAAAATCATTCAGCATACCGAAACAAATAGATATAATTATAATAGAGGCGTTCCTCCAAAATTAGATTCTCCTCGCTTTATACGGGATAATATTTGTTATAGTGCATCATTAATGGCTGAAAGGGTAGGAGCAAAAGCAATTATTACATTCACCGATGAAGGAAATACGGCTAAAACAATATCGGGTTATAGACCTAAAGCAGATATTTATGCCATAACTCAACGTAAAGAGCTAATGAGTGCCTTGTCGTTACTTTGGGGTGTTAGAGCTTTTTATATAAACGAAATTCAAAATGTTGATAAAGCTATTGATTTATCTATACAAATATTGAAAGATAAGGGAGCAATTAAAACAGGTGATTATGTTATTCATGTAGCAAGCACTCCTATGCATTTAAGTCATAAAACTAATATGTTGAAAGTGAGTATGGTAAAATAGTTAGTTGGGAATTACATATTCCTCCGATACTGTCCGCCAATTTCAAAAAGAGCTCCGGTAATTTGTCCGATGGAACACTTTTTAGTTGTTTCCATTAGAGTGTCGAAAATATTAGCATTCTGACGGGCTGTTTCTTTTAATTCTTGAATTAAATTTTTTGCTTCGTCTTTAAAAGTTAATTGTAAATGTTCTAACATTTCAATTTGATATTCTTTCTCTTTTGTAGTGGCACGAATAACTTCCTGAGGAATTAATGTTGGAGATCCTTTTGAATTCAGGAATGTATTTACACCCATAATTGGGAGTTCTCCACTATGTTTTAACTTTTCGTAATAAAGACTCTCTTCTTGAATTTTAGAACGTTGATACATGGTTTCCATGGCTCCTAAAACGCCACCTCTTTCGGTAATTCTATCAAACTCTGCCATTACTGCTTCTTCAACTAAATCGGTTAATTCTTCAATGATAAAAGAACCTTGTAGTGGATTTTGATTTTTTGCTAGGCCTAATTCGTGATTGATAATTAGCTGAATAGCCATTGCACGACGAACAGATTCTTCTGTTGGTGTTGTAATTGCTTCGTCGTAAGCATTAGTATGCAGGGAGTTACAGTTATCGTAAATGGCATAAAGTGCTTGAAGAGTTGTTCGGATATCATTAAAATCAATTTCTTGAGCATGAAGAGAACGTCCTGAAGTTTGAATATGATATTTTAATTTTTGTGAACGTTCGTTGGCTTTGAACTTTAGTTTCATCGCTTTGGCCCAAATAATCCTTGCCACACGACCAATAACCGAATATTCGGGATCTATTCCATTGCTGAAAAAGAAAGAGAGATTGGGAGCAAACTTATTGATATCCATGCCTCTTGATACGTAATACTCAACATAGGTAAAGCCATTAGCTAAGGTTAAAGCCAATTGGGTAATTGGATTTGCTCCGGCTTCTGCAATATGATAGCCGGAAATAGAAACACTATAAAAATTATTTATTTGATGATCGATAAAATACTGTTGTACATCGCCCATTAGTTTTAAAGAAAAATCGGTGGAGTAGATACAGGTATTTTGTGCTTGATCTTCTTTTAGAATATCGGCTTGTACTGTGCCTCTGACTTTTGAAAGTGTCTCGGCTTTGATTTTTTCGTAAACTTTAGTTGGTAAAACCATATCGCCGGTAACGCCAAGCAGCATCAATCCTAATCCATTATTGCCTTCAGGTAGTTCTCCTTGATAAGCAGGGCGATTAGTTTTTTTTGCTTTATAAATAGCTGCTATTTTAGCTTCAACTTCTTTTTCAAGCCCGTTTTTTTTAATGTAAATTTCGCATTGTTGATCGATAGCAGCATTCATAAAATAGCCTACCATAATTGGTGCCGGTCCGTTTATTGTCATAGAAACGGAAGTCATAGGATTAGCCAAATCAAAACCGGAATAAAGTTTTTTTGCATCGTCTAAACAAGCAATAGAAACACCGGAATTACCAATTTTACCATAAATATCGGGGCGTCGATCGGGGTTTTCTCCATAGAGAGTTACCGAATCAAAAGCTGTTGATAATCTTTTAGCCGGAAGTCCGTAGGAAACATAATGGAAACGTTTATTGGTACGTTCCGGACCGCCTTCACCGGCAAACATACGCGTTGGATCTTCTCCTTCTCTTTTAAAAGGGAAAACGCCGGCAGCATAAGGAAATTCGCCCGGAACATTTTCGCGTAAATTCCATTTTAAAATATCTCCCCAAGCTTGGTATTTAGGAAGCGATATTTTATTCATACTTAATCCGGAGAGTGTTTTAACTTTCGTTGCTATTTTGATTTCTTTATTTCTAACTTTATAAATATATTCGGGATTATTAAATTGCTCTATTTTTGCTTTCCAATTTTCAATAATTAATTTATTGCGTCCATCTAAATCTAATTCCAAAGTACTATATGTATCTTGTAATATAGCTATGGCATTTTTATCGGCTTTAGAATTTTCTAGCTCTGTTTTAGCAACTTTAAGTCCGTAGAGTCTTTGTGCAATATCGGCTTGTTCTTCTGTCCAGATATTATAGCTCCTGATTGTTTCTGAAATTTCTGACAGGTAACGAGTTCTGTTTGGCGGTATTATAAAATTCTTTTTAGGAACAATTTTATCTCTTACTAAATGAGATACAAATTTCCCTGGTATCAATTCATTTACTTTTAACATAAGTGCTTTATAGAGCTTAACAATACCCGGGTCGTGGAAAGAAGAGGCTACTGTTCCGAAAATAGGCAAATCATCTTCTTTGGCATCCCAAAGTTGGTGATTACGAGCATATTGTTTTTTTACATCGCGTAAAGCATCTAAAGCACCTCTTTTATCAAATTTATTTAAAGCGATAAAATTGGCAAAATCGAGCATATCAATTTTTTCTAATTGAGTTGCTGCGCCATAGTCGGGGGTCATTACGTATAAACTAATATCGCTATGTTCTGTAATTTCAGTATCTGACTGTCCAATTCCTGAAGTTTCGAGAATTATCAAATCGAATTTTGCATTTTTTATGAGGCAAAGTGCATCTTGTACATAACGAGACAGAGCTAAATTTGCTTGTCTGGTAGCAAGCGACCTCATATAAACTCTAGAGTTGTTGATACTGTTCATTCGGATACGGTCGCCTAAAAGTGCTCCTCCTGTTTTGCGTTTAGAAGGATCGACGGAGATAATGGCGATGGTTTTATCGTCAAAATCTTCTAAATATCGTCTTACCAATTCATCAACTAAAGATGATTTTCCTGAACCTCCGGTTCCTGTTATTCCTATTACAGGGATATTAATATTTTTGCATTTCGCTTGAATATCAGCAAATTGAGTGTTAAATTCTTCAGGGTAGTTTTCGGCTGCAGAAATAAGCTGAGCAATATGATGTTTATCTTGTTTTTCTACTTTTTGAATATCAACCTTAACATTTTTTCCTGTTGGGAAGTCGGCTTGTTTTAGCAAATCATTTATCATTCCTTGCAATCCCATTTTTCGTCCATCATCGGGAGAATAAATTCTTGCAATACCGTAGTTGTGTAATTCTTCAATTTCAGTTGGAAGGATAACTCCACCACCGCCACCAAAAAGTTTAATGTGTCCACATCCTTGTTTCTGAAGGAGATCGTACATATATTTAAAAAATTCAATATGTCCTCCTTGATAAGATGTTATAGCTATAGCTTGAGCATCTTCTTGTATGGCGCAATCAACAATTTCCTGAACAGAACGGTTATGACCTAAATGAATAACTTCGGCACCACTGAATTGTATGATGCGTCGCATTACATTAATAGCAGCATCGTGGCCATCAAATAAAGAGGCGGCAGTAATTATGCGGATATTGTTTTTGGGTCGATATATTTGCTGTGGAATCATTGTTTAAGTTTTATTCTAATTTTTGATTTGCAAAATAAGTTATGCAAACATAATAAAAGTGAATGATTTCATCAAGTAAAATTACCCATTGCTTTACCGATGCCATACGTTTTTAAGGCATAGATTAAATTATTTTGGTTACTGACGTGCTGGAGTTATAATACCTATTCGGGTTTTAGTGTTAATACAGTTTTCTTCTTGATATCCTCCGATTTTAAAAATATCGTTTTATATTCTCCATTAATAAACATTTCTGCTTGGTCGGCATAGTGAGGGCTTAAAAAATTCCCCGATTCTCCGGTAGGAATAATAGAGAGTGCTTCTTGTGTATTAGCAAAGTCCATTAGTAAGCGCATTGCCGGTCCTGATCTTGCAGGATATAAGCCATCAGCATTATAATCGAAGGCTTCTTTATCTACAACTTCATTACTTCCTGATTTAGGGAAGGGTCCAACATTAAAAATTTTATCAAAAGGAGCTTTGCGCCCAATAGGGTGAACGTGAGTAACAGTATGTACTTTACCCCATTGCCAAGTATTTATTTCGGGACCAAATTGCTTTTCTAATGCTGTAACTGTTTTATCAAAAGCATCGCTTAAAAGTGTAGCTCTTTCTTCAACAATATCCGGTGTGTTTATATTGTCCCACCAAATGGATGTTGAATCATTGAAAATTCTATCGATATTACTTTTTAATAAAAGGGAGTTGGCAAACTTTGGAAATAATTCTTCTCCCATTTCGTCTTTTACTAAATTTTCGAGAGCAAAATAGAGAAACTGATTATAAATTACTGCGCCTGTTGATTTAATGTCTGTTTTTCCATCCCAATTTCTAAGAGCGTCAACAGTTTTTGAATAAATTTCACTCTTGTCTGTAACATCTAAAAGAGGAAGTAATACAGCTTGAACAATAAAATAATCTCTTATTCCAAAATTATCATTTTGAATAATTTTCATGCTTTCAACATCCCAAAACTCTTTTGATTCAAAAAGTTCCTCTATACGATCGGCACGAATTCCGGGATAATAATAACCGGGATAAAATATTCCGTCTACTTTATGAGGAGCATTATTAGATGTATGTACAAAACCATTTTCGGGATTTATACTCCTTGGATTTTTATCTATGGGGTAAAACCCTAAAACTTCGTCTTTTCCACTGGCTCCGTCTAAAATCAAACTTGGGTTTACGTGAGGAGCGCGCTTAGGAATTCTTCCGGTTCCCCACCAAGCAATATTGTCATCGGTATCGCCATAAACAATATTTAATCCTAACACATCTACTTTGTCAATAGCCTGTCCAAATTCTTCAATATTTTCTGCAGTATTAAATTTATATAATGCTTCTACAGCCTCTGATTCTGCATTATTTATTGCCCACCAAAAACTAATGGGACTATTGTCAAATACTGCAACATCTGGATATACATCATTTAAAATTGGACCATGTCGTGTTGTACGCAAATTGTAGATTACATCTTCTTGATCTTTAACAGCAATGGTATGTGAAATGTATTTATAGTTTTCCCAATGATCGTTTACCCAATATTGATCATTATTTTCGGGATTTTGTTTTTCGCGATACAAATCCATATTATCGAAAGGAAAAATTGTTAATCCCCAGCCCATACGATCGTTATGTCCCATCACGGCAAAAGGTACTCCGGCTAAATAATATCCAGCCATATTGAAGCCCGGGTAATTAATAACCGCTTCGTACCATACTGAAGGTTGAGAATATGAAATATGAGTATCGTTAGCTAATAAAACTTTTCCTGATTTAGATCTTTTTGCACTTATAGCCCAATTATTAGATGCTTCCCAAATAGGTAATGGAATTTGATTGAAAACATTTTGATAAGATGTATTTAACATTGAAAGAACTTGTGTTTTTTCTGTTGGGAAGTTTAGAGCGTTAGAAGCAAAATCAATACCTAAATCAATTAAATAGCGGTCTCCTAATGTCTCGTTTATTTGAGTAACTAAAGGATCTTGACTTAAGGCCAGTGAAAAAGTAAGCGACATATAACCAATAGTAGTATATATATCGGCCGGTACAAAATGTTCTGGTTTAAATCCCATTAATGTAAATTCAATAGGTAAATTATCGTTGTCGATAAATTTATTAATTCCATTTAAGTATGCCATAGACGTTTCTTTAAATGGAGCATCAATTTTGCTAAAATATTTTGCGGCTGAACGCTCTCCCATAGTATGAATTCCTAATGATATCATGCTTTTATCTACACTGATTAAATCGGGGCCAAGAATTTCGGCAAGTCTTCCGGAAGATAATCTACGAATCATTTCCATTTGGAAAAGTCGTTCTTGAGCGTGAACATAGCCAAGAGCAAAATAAGCATCATTTGCATTCTGTGCATCTATATACGGAACGCCAAACTCATCATAGGTTATTTTTACTTCATCTTGCAAAGCAGATAATTGTATTTCTCCGGAATATTTCGGAGCTGTATTTTCTAATGCTAACCAAGCTGCTGCTGCTATAAGTACTATACCTAAAAGAATAGATAGGGTAATAATTTTAAATTTTTTCATTTCTACGTTTTTTAATCAATCAAATATAGAGAAAAAGAACGGAATATAAATCTAATAGAAGTGAGTTTTAACTATTGGTTGCCAAAATTTGTGATAGTTATCGTCTGTGGCCCCTTTGCAAACTATTTGGAAAATACATTGGTCGTGCGATTTTAAAACTACAGCTCGGGTTAATGTGCAAGGTGTTTTTTCGCAAGTATGCGTCCGGCATAAAGTATTTTCGTTGCAACAACTCCTCCCTAAAGTGTAAAAAACATCATTCATCTTAAATGGATGATATGCAGATGTTTGGGCAATAATGTTCATGGCTTCAATACAGGCTTTTCGTATTGGCTCATCATCTGCAATTGGCTGATGTTTTTGTAATTTTATTTTTAAATCTTCATTATTTACTTCTACACAGCCTGTTCGTAATAAAACACGTTGCATATGATAATCCATAATGGGGATTACATTTACGAGCTTATCAAAATTAATAAGATTAGCATCGGCAATTAATTTTAAGAATACTCCCGATTTTTTCTGGAGAGGATCGGAATAGGCTTCGAATAAGCGCAAATATTTGTATAGACTTTCTGCATTTTTTGTTTTTTTCCAATCAGAGCGAAGAAAAAGATTTTCTATTTTTCCGTCGAAATGTTTTTGCAATCCTTTGGCCATGTCTAACCATAAATCTGCACGTTCTTCGAGTGTGTCTAAAGTGCATTTTTCCGGTTTATTATCTTCGGCAAAAAAAGGTTTTATTTGATTGATTAACTCTTGTTGAGATAATTTTATTAGTTCTTTGGTATCAAATAGATAAGGAGCATTTTTCAAAATGTCCAAGAAACCGTATTCTAAGAAATCCCAACCATAGAGGTTCAGTTTGGGGTTTGCAAGATGGTAAGTTTGATGACAAATTCCAACGGCATAGAAATGCATAGCCATTTTAAGTGGAGAATCAACTTGAATGAAATCGCGTTCGTAAAACGAAGGTCTAAATTTCAGCGTTTTTACGATTTCTCCAATTTTTTTAGATTGCTCAATATTTACTGTAATCATTTTTTTGATGTTGATATTTTCTGAAGAGGCAGTTTATACCTTCTAATCTTATCGAATTGATAAAAAGCATTAGCAACGGCGGCAGCTGTGGGAACCAAGCCTATTTCTCCAACACCCTTTGCTCCATAAGGGCCTACAGGATCGGTAACTTCAACACCTTTTACTATAATTTCAGGGAGTTGATGTGCTTTCAGAACTCCAACTTTATTGAGCTTAAAGCTTTTTGGAAAGCCATTTTCCATTGGGAAATCTTCTGAAATAGCATATCCTAATCCCATTGCTACAGCACCTTCTATTTGTCCTTCAAATAAAGTTGGATTCATAATTTTTCCGGCATCATGTGCTGCAACAACTTTCTTAATTGAACCGTCATTGTTTAAAACAACTAACTGAGCTGCATATCCATAAGAATAATGGGTAATAGATTTTTTTATTTTATCACCGGGTTTGGTAGTCCAATCCACAATAAATTCTCCGAAATAAGAATTTCCGGTCAAATCTTTTAAAGTCTTTGTTTTCAGGTCTTTATTTATCTTTTTTGCTGCGTCTATAATTGCATTTCCTAATAAGGCAGTAGCTCTTGATGATGTTGTCATTCCCGTTGGAATTTCCAAGGAAGTATCCACAACAACATCCATTATTTCGGCTTTTAATCCAGTCTCTTCGCAAAGAGATTGGATTGCCATATTATGGATTCCTTGTCCCATTTCTGTCCAGCCGTGATGGATGATTATTTTGTTTTCTGATTCGATGCGGATGATAGTTTTACTTTCGTCTATCATACCGTTTCCAACACCGGAATTTTTTATTGCACAAGCTAAACCTGTAAATTTATTGGAATAGAAATCATTTTTCACGGCTTCTAAAGAAGCGCGAATACCAACGCCTTTTTCAAGCACTTGACCTGTAGATGTACTTAAACCTTCTGTTAGCGCATTATCGTAGCGGAATTTCCATCGGTCGAAGTTTCCTTTTTCGCAAATCTCATCAACAAGACTCTCTAAGGCAAAAGCAACTTGATTAGCACCAAAGCCGCGCATAGCACCGCAAGGAATATTGTTAGTGTAAACGGTAAGAGCTTCAATATCTACATTAGGAACGTAATAACCTCCCGTGGCATGACCGGCTACGCGTTCTAAAACTTTATCGCCTACGGAAGCGTAGGCTCCGGTGTCGCCAACAGCATAAAGCTTAATTCCACTTAACATTCCATCTTTGTTAGCTGTTAGTTGCATATCCATATATACAGGATGACGCTTGGGATGCATACGTAATGAATCCTCGCGAGAAAGATGAAGTTTAACAGCTTTTTGAAGAAGGTGAGCAAATAAGGCTACGTGACCTTGCACCGTTAAATCTTCTTTTCCTCCAAAACCACCACCTGATGGAACAAGTGTTATTTCCACTTGCTCTTCTGTTAAATCTAAAATAGTAGCAATTAATTTTCTTTCAACATAAACCCCTTGACCGCCTGAGAAAATATGAATTCCGTTGTCTGAAGGACTGGCAATAGCTGTCTCTGTTTCTAAAAAGGCGTGTTCTATACGTTGGGTTTCAAATTTTCCGCTAACAACAAAGTCAGCTTCATTTTTTATTGCTTCAAATTTATCGCCTATTTTGATTATGGTTTTTGCAAGTAGATTTTCTTTGTCGCTATGAACTCTTACAGCATCAGGTTTTAAAGCCAAATGCATATCAGTAACCGGTTCTAGAACTTCGTAGTCAACTTGAATTAAAGCAGCAGCTTCACGGGCAATTTCTTCTGTTTCAGCTACAACTCCTGCAATAACATCACCAATATAATTTGTAGTATTTCCGCAAGGAATCATTAGTGGCCAGTCTTGAGTGATTAAGCCAGTAGTTAATGTTCCGGGAACATCTTTAGCTGTAAAAATTTGAATAACACCGGGAAGTTTTTCCGCATCATATTTATTTATAGAAATTACTTTTGCTTTGGGATGGTCGCTGTAGCGAAGTGCTGCATGAAGCATGCCTTCGATATGCATATCGTTCACAAAATGACGTTTTCCTAAAGCCGTTTCTAAACCTTTGTATTTTGGTAAAGATTCTCCAATTCCTTTTTGTTTAAAATCGAGATGAGATGGAATGTCTTGATTTAACAGGCTGCTAGCGTATTCTATTCCTTCAATTATCTTTACATAACCGGTACAGCGACAAAGATGTGGTTTTAACGCCTTTTCTATTTCTTGTTTTGAAGGATTAGAATTATTGTTTAACAGAACATTGGTCGACATAATAATGCCCGGCGTACAAAATCCGCATTGAACGGCTCCTTTTTCCACGAAAGCACCGGCGATAGTTTCTGAGCGTTTTGTTTCAAGTCCTTCCAGTGTTTTAATATCGGCATTTTGAAGTTTTGAGAGCTTAGTAAGACAAGCCAATTTAGCTTTTCCGTTAATGTTTACCATACAAGCACCACAGCTACCTTGACCTGAACAGCCATCTTTTGCCGAAGTAATTTGTAAGTCTTCGCGTAAATATGTAAGTAGACTTTTGTCTTGATTTCCTTGATATTGAATTGTTTGTCCGTTTATTCTAAAGTTGAGCATATGTTTTGTAATAAGTCTTGTAAAAATTGCAAATTACAAAGAAAAATTTAATGTGAAAGCTTTGATTTCGCGCGGAGCGCAATATATAATAATAGATATTATTTTCTAATTATTTATTAACTCAATGTATCAGCTTTTTTGTCTTTAATCATTCTTATTTTTATCCGAAGTGCAGCGACCAATAAAGTTGTGAACGGACTTAAATAATTGAATACAGCATAAGGAAGGTAAGCTAAAGTATCAACACCTAAAACTCCTGATTGGTATGCTCCGCAGGTATTCCAAGGAACTAAAACAGAAGTTACAGTTCCGGAGTCTTCTAATGTACGACTTAAATTTTCTGGAGCTAAACCTTTTTCTTTATAGGCTTCGGCGAACATTCTACCCGGAACAACAATAGCTAGATATTGGTCAGAGGCGGTTAAGTTTAAAGTTAAACAACTTGCAACTGTACTGGCAAATAATCCGAATATTGAGTTTGCCATTTTTAATAGGGCATCGCTAATTCTTGATAAAGCACCTATAGCTTCCATAATACCACCAAAAACCATAGCACAAATTATTAACCATATAGTGGGTAACATTCCTGCCATTCCTTTAGCTACAAACAGATTTTGAAGAATAGGATTAGTTGTTTCTATGGTTGTTTTAATGGTGATAGAATCCATTATAACGCGGTAAATACTTTGAAAAGTAAGAGTTTCTGTTCCGCTTATTTCGTGTAGTAGAGGAATTTGAAAAATCAATGCAAAGATTGCACCGGCAATAGTTCCTGCCAATAAAGCAATTAGAGGTTCTGTTTTAAAAATAATTAATAAAATAACCATTCCAGGAACAAGAAATAGCCAAGCATTTATTTGAAAAGTTTCTTTAATAGCAAGAGATATATCGCTAACATTTGTTTCTCCTGCGATATTCATATTTAATCCTAAAATTATAAAAACTATTAAGGTAATAATATAGGTTGGTATTGTTGTAATCATCATATATCTGATGTGGGTAAATAAATCGGTTCCGGCCATAGCAGGGGCTAAGTTGGTAGTGTCTGACATAGGCGATAATTTATCACCAAAATAAGCTCCGGAAAGAACAGCTCCTGCCACCATTGGAAGAGGAAAGCCCAGAGTACCGCCAATTCCCATAAAAGCGATACCGGTAGTAGCGGAGGTTGTCCAAGAACTTCCTGTAGCAATAGAAATAAACGAGCTAATAAGAACCGTAGCAGGTAAAAATACAGTCGGATTTAGAATCTGTAAACCGTAATAAATCATTGCAGGAATTATACCGCTAATCAACCAAGTTCCTGCTAATGAACCAACCATAAGCAAGATTAAAATTGCGCCACTTGTCGATTTTAGATTTTCGGCTACTGCACCAATCATTTTTTTATAGGGTATTTTGTGAAAGAAACCTACAATGGCAGCAACAGCTCCTCCCAACAGTAAAATAAATTGATTACTACCTTCTAAGGCATCGCCTCCGTAAACGTAAACGTTAAAGGCTAGCATTCCGATTAAGATTATTACAGGTAAGAAAGCTTCCCAGAGTTTTAGGTTTGATTTTTTCACAGTATATTGGTCAATTTAGTCAAAAAATAAGTGTAAGAATACGGATAATTTTTCAGGCTTCAAAAAAATATAAGAGTTTGAAAAGAAAATAATTTTCTATTTAAGATTTTGGTATTCTTGAAAATTTTAAATAAAGCTTTGGTTAGCAATTACTTGCTAAAGTGTAAAAGTAGAATCTACAAATCGGAATACGCTTATTTGCTTTCTTTAAAAAGATTAAAAACAATCTCCTCAGCACGTTCAAGGTCTTGTTCTGCAACAAATACTTTTGCTGCATTATTGGTGCTTGCTGCGGCAAAGCCTGCCATTGAGCTTTCTTGAAGAAGATCACGTACAATACATTCAATATTATTTTCGTGTAAAGCGCTTTTTAAATAATTGGCATTAAGTGTTGTTCCAACATAAACGCAATCTAAGTTTTGGTTACCCATAGTTCCTCCTATTTTTTTTAAAGATACAAATTTTTTAAGGTGTATAAATAAAATTATTTGTAGCTTTAGGTTTTATTTAAAAAACGGCAGGATTATACTCAATTCGCTGTGTTTGCGTTGGATTTTATTTGGTGGGAAGGAAAGATAAGTAACAGTTTTGCGAAATAGTACTTGATCTTTTTTTAGATTGAAGTTTTTAAGCAAAAAAAAGCGATCCGCTATTAACAGACCGCTTTAAATGTTTTCACAACGGAATAATCCTTATTGTGAATTGCTTCGAATTGTGGAACAAATATAATGAAAAAAACATAAAACTAAATAAATATGAAAAAGATTTTAGGTTTGGATTTGGGGACTAATAGTATAGGTTGGTCGGTAATAGAAAATGATTTTGATACCAAAACAGGAAAAATAATTGATGCCGGAAGTAGAATTATACCGATGAGTCAAGATATTTTAGGAAAGTTTGATTCTGGACAATCTATTTCGCAAACAGCAGAAAGAACAGATTATAGAGGAGTACGAAGATTATATCAAAGAGATAATCTTCGTAGAGAACGCCTACACAGAATATTAAATATTCTTAACTTTTTACCGGAACATTATAAAAATGCTATTGATTTTGAGAATAAATTAGGACAGTTTAAATCAGAAGTTAAAATTAATTATAAAAAAGCTAACAATAAAAGTTACGAGTTTATTTTTAAAGATTCTTTTAATGAAATGCTTAAAGAATTTCAAGAAAAAGGACAAGAAACAAAAATTCCTTACGATTGGACAGTTTACTACTTGCGAAAAAAAGCATTAAAAGAAAAAATAACTAAAGAGGAATTGGCCTGGGTTTTACTTAATTTTAATCAGAAACGTGGTTATTATCAATTACGGGGAGAAGAAGAGGAAATTTCTGATGATAAAGTGAAAACATTTGAAGTTCTAAAAGTAAAAGAAGTAGTTGAAACCGACGATGTAATAACGAAAACAGGCGATAAATTATTTGATGTTTATTTTGATAATGGTTGGAAATACGATAAACAAATAACGAAAACAGAGAACTGGATAGATAAAACAAAAGAGTTTATTGTTACGGCTTCAATAACAAAGTCTGGCGATACTAAAAGAACATACAAAGCAGTTGATTCTGAGAAAGATTGGGTTGCTATAAAAAAGAAAACCGAACAAGATATTGATAAATCTGGTAAATTTATTTGCGAATATATTTATGAAACTCTTTTAGCTAAGCCAAACCAAAAAATTAGAGGTAAGCTCATAAAAACGATAGAAAGAAAGTATTATAAAGATGAGTTAAAAGCTATTCTTGAAAAACAAACAGAGCTTCATAACGAGCTAAATATCAACACTGAAATAGGAAATGGTTTTTATTTAAAATCAATTAACGAGCTTTATAAACACAATGAAGCTCATAAAAATAATATTGAAAATAAAGGCTTTGAATATTTATTTATCGATGACATAATTTTTTATCAACGGCCTTTAAAAAGCCAGAAATCAAATATTGGTGGTTGTCAATATGAATACAGAATTTTCAAAAAAGAAGTAAAAGATTCGGTTACTGGAGAAAATAAACAAATTGAAATAAAACAATCTTTACAAGCAATTTCGAAATCGCACCCGTTGTTTCAAGAGTTTAGATTATGGCAATTTATTCATAACTTAAAAATTCATCAGCGCGAGAATGTAATTAATGGTAAAACTATTCTTGATGCTGATGTTACTAACTTTTTATTAGAAAACGAAGACGATTGGGTGAAAATATTCGATTTCTTAAATAACAAAAAAGAAGTAAAGCAGTCGCAATTAATCGATTTTTTAGTAAAAG
>Ga0164318_10000997_pt1 | contig 24040 bp, 21 predicted proteins | sample GuaBasSedimGuay9_FD_113734 | JGI IMG/M metagenome (GOLD analysis project Ga0164318, IMG submission 113734) | Subseafloor sediment microbial communities from Guaymas Basin, Gulf of California, Mexico - Guay9, Core 4571-4, 0-3 cm | ecosystem: Environmental > Aquatic > Marine > Hydrothermal vents...
AATGAAGAATTCAGGAAGTTTCAGCCGTTTGATATTGTGCTTTTGGGCGCAGGAGAAGATGGTCATGTTGCGGCGCTTTTTCCGCAGCACCATTCCATCAGGCATGAAGGAGAAGAATATTTTACAATGCCTGATTCGCCAAAGCCGCCTGTAGAAAGACTGACTGCTTCAAAAAAAATGCTTGAGGGCGCAGACACGGCGATTGCATTATTTTTAGGCGAAGGAAAACGGCAGGCACTCCAGAACTTTAAAAACCCGGAACTCTCAACATTAGAATGCCCTGCCAAGCTTATCAGAAATGCGGCATACCCTTATGTTCTTACGGATAATATAGAGAGAATAAAACCATTTACTCTTGTAATATTTGGAGGGACAGGGGATCTGGCAACAAGAAAAATAGCGCCTGCAATCGTTTCTCTTGTAAAAAAAAGAGCAATTCCTATGGATTTTTCTATTGTCGGCATTGGGAGGAGATCGCTGTCTGATGAAGAGTATAAAAATCATCTTCTTGAATTCGACGATACCCTTAACCAAAACATTAGGAATAATATAAATATTCGCTACTTTCAGATGGATATGAGCATGCCAAATGCTCTGGAAGGATTTGAAGAATACCTTTCAAAATCAGCAAATACATCAGGCAGTATAATATATTATCTGGCTACAAGCAATGATGTTGTAGGCAACGTTATTGATCAGTTAAAAAAATACAATCTCCATAAACACCCAGAATATTTTAGAAGAATTGTGTTTGAAAAGCCTTTTGGAGATTGCCTGGAGTCATCTGTCTGGTTAGACAGGAAGGCGAGGAATGTTTTTCCAGAAGAATCAATCTACCGGATTGATCATTATCTCGGAAAATATGCTGTGCAAAACATCCTTGCTTTTAGATTTTCAAACCCTCTTTTTGAACATGTGTGGAACAACAAAAACATTGAGCAAATCAACATACTTGTCGATGAAGAATTGGGGGCAGGAAATCGCATTGCATATTATGATACTGCAGGGGCAATCAAGGATATGGTTCAAAACCATCTGCTGCAAATAGTTTCGCTAATACTTATGAATGCGCCGAAGAATCTGGAAGAAAAAAGCATAAGCAATGAAAAAGTCAAGGCGCTTAAAGCAGTTGATATTCATTCTTCAAAGGATATTGTGATTGGTCAGTATGAAGGATATTTGGAAGAAGCAAGAGAAGCAGGCATAGCAGAAACAAATACTGAGACTTTCGTTGAAGTAAAATTATTCTGCAACAACAAGCGGTGGCGCGGAATCCCGATTGTTTTGAGAACAGGCAAATGCCTGATAAAGAGAAGAGCATGCATTGAAATCATATTTAAGCAACAATTAGATAAACATAAATACCTATATCCTTCAGCAAAACCAAATACTCTTTTTATCAATATACAGCCCACCAAGAACATTAGTTTCCGCCTTAATCTTAAAAACCCAAAAGGAACATTTGCATCTTACCTTATGGAGCATTCCCACGCCCGTTTTTTTGGATCTAGAGACACAGGCACATACGAAAGATTGATAGCCGACTGCATCCGCGGAGACAAGACTTTGTTTTCAAGATACGATGTATTGAAAATATCCTGGAAAATCACTGATAAAATTTTGAAATTAAAAGAAAATCTTGCTCTTGTAAAATACAGGGAAGGGAGCCATGGTCCAAAAGGCTTTTATGAGTATTAAAATACAGGCAGTTCAATTATTGAAATCATATCGAATTAATTTTTTCCTTTATCTTTTTTGTTGCTTCAGTAGGATCGTCTGCTTTTGTTATTGCTCTGCCAACTATTACGACATGAGCTCCTGCTTTTGCAATATTATGCGCTGACTGGATATTTATGCCACCTATAGCCACTACAGGTATCAGCAATTCTTCTTTTATATTTCTTATGCTCTCCGGAGGAACTTCTTTTCCGCGCAATTGGTCATCAATAGAGATATGATAGCAGACAAAATCAACACCCAGAAATTCCACTTCTTTTGCTCTTTTTATAAGCCCTCCTTCGCCGAGATAATCACGCAGACCAATCAAATCCGCCATAACTCTTTTTTTGTGCTGTTTTGCAACAGCCACTGCTTTTCTTATTTGATCATCTGCTGTCGCTGCGATTATGCAGGCGATGTCTGCCCCGGCAGTAAATGCAGATTCAAATTCTTTATCTGCATCAGATATTGTTTTTAGGTCAGCGACAATGACTTTGTTAGGGTAGAGTTTCTTTAGTTCAGACAATATTTTTCCTCCTTCTTTCTTGAATTCATGACCGTGCACCTTTAATGTGTTTTCAGGAAAGGTTTCAACAAGAACATCTCTGCATTTTTCTTTTATTATATTCAAATGCTCAGACATTATATTTTGTCCAAGCGAATCTTTCATGCCGATTTTATCTACATATATTTTTATATCAGCTTTTTTGGCTGTTTCTATGCATTCTTCTATTGTTGAGAGAGGTGCAATCCCGGGAATGATTACAATATCTGCTCCTGCATCAATTGCTATGTTCATCTCCAGCTTTCCAATATCCATTGGCTTTAAGTCAACAACTATCAATTTGCCCGGATTTTCTTTTTTTATTTCCTTTATTAAATTCATTCCTAAAGCCTTTATTAGCGGAGTTCCTGCTCCAACAAAATCCGTGTTTCCATCAACTGCTTTTTTTGCTATATTCAGCGCGTTTTCCCTGTCTGTAAAATCAAGCGCTGTCTGTAAAAAAGTAGCATAGTTTTCCATAAAAAGAACAGTTGATTATTTTTTTAAGGTTAACTCAAGAGTTGGAGATTGAGAGGCAGTGCTTTGAGTTGGGACGTTGATGGCGCAAAATATCATTGAAAAAGAACATGTGCAAAAATTTTACGAAGAAAACAAAAATTGTTTGAATGCAATGCAACTTCCGCCATGCATTCCTGGGTTAAACCCAATAGAGCATGTTTGGAAAAAGACCAAGAAATGACGGGCAATAACGCTTTGAGGCAATAAAGAAGAGTTTAAATAATCCTGATTTTAGGGTCAAAATGTTCGATTATTATTTGCGTTGACCATATAAGGCCGCATATAGGATAAATAACATGACGCGAGCGAGAAGGCAAATGTGGAGTTAAATTCGGGAGATAATAAGTGGTTGAGTTTAATAAGACAGGCTGGAAATTATTGAGCATGAAAAAGACGAAAGAAAATTTATATATTCCACTATAATTATTTCTATATGAAAAAAAAATAATGAGGAAAATATTTCAGGATAAGATATTATTGCAACCAACATTTTTATAATTGACGCATACTTTATTTACAATAAGAATTATGGATGAAACAAAAACAATTAATAAAATAAATGAACTTCTAGAAGAGCACAATGTCTGGAGGAAAAAAGAATGCCTGAATCTTATTGCTTCAGAAAACGTAACTTCTCCTGAGGCAGACCGATTGTCTGTGTCTGACCTATCCCACAGGTATGCAGAAGGAAAGCCATTCCACAGGCATTACCAGGGACTTGGCTTTGTTGATGAAATAGAAGCGCTTACGCAGGATTTGATGAAAAATCTTTTCAGGGCAAAAAAAGTTGATTTGCGTGTTTTGAGCGGAACGCTTGCAAATGCTGCTGTATTCAAGGGCATAACCAATAGAGGAGACAATATAATATCCAGCTCTATTCCAAATGGCGGGCATGTTTCTCATACACAGCATGGAATCTGCGATGTGGTGGGTTTAACAGACTATGCCTTCCCGTTTGACTATGATGAAATGAATATTGATGTTGACAAAACAATAAAATTAATAGAGGAAAAAAATCCTAAAATACTGTTGTTCGGAGCATCGCTCTTCTTATTTCCTCACCCTGTAGAAGAGCTTGCAGATACTGCCAAATCCCATGATGCCTATGTAATGTATGATGCAGCCCATGTTTTGGGATTGATTGCAGGGGGGCGTTTCCAGGATCCTTTGAAGGAAGGTGCAGATGTAATGAGTTCCTCGACGCATAAAACATTTTTCGGACCCCAGGGAGGCATTATTTTCGGAGGAGATTCTCTTGGGGATGAAGAATGGAAAAATATAGAAAATGCGATTTTTCCCTACTTTGTCTGCAACCATCATCTTCATCGCCTGCCTGTGCTGGCGCAAGCCGCTTATGAGTTGAGTCAATATGGAAGCGACTATGCAGATCAGACAATAAAAAACGCAAAAACCCTTGCAGAAGAACTGCATACTTTTGGCTTTGACTGTCTTGCCGAACACAAAGGATTTACCCAAAGCCATCAGGTTGTATTAAACGTGGAAAAAAACGGCGGCGGAAAAACAGTTGCAGAATTGCTTGAAAAAAACAACATCATTCTAAACAAAAATTTCCTTCCGGGAGAAAAAATAACAAAGGAAAATATGAACAATCCTGCCGGTATAAGAATCGGGGTACAGGAGATGACAAGATGCAAAATGAAGGCAGATGAGATGAAGCATATTGCAGAATTGATTAAAAAAGCGGTTGTTGACAAAAAGGACGTGAAAGCTGAAGTTGTTGAATTCAGGAAAAATTATACAGAAGTGGGGTTTTGCTGATGTTTATGCGAAATTCCTTTATATGTATCCACATCCATCAAAACTCTCATGATTGATGCGACTTTCTTATTTTTTACTTTTTTTATGTCATCTGAACTCATTTCTGCCTCGGCAATTGCGACAAATTCCCCCTTTAAACTCAAAATTGCGATGTAATCTCCTGTCCTAATATCATCTGTGTATTTTACAATTGCAGGAGGATAAAGAGGAACTCCATTGCACAGGCTGTATATTGCTTTGTCTCCGACAATGATTTTTGGCGTATTTTTCAGTCCATCCTCCATTGGCCTGATTATTTTTCTCAGATATATTTCATCCTTTGTCTTAATGTATTCCTGATATGCCTTGTTTATCTCTTCAACACTGAATGATTCTTCCAGACTAAAAGGACCTGCTCTTATCCTAATGAGCTTTGCCATATTGGCGCCGCACCTGAGTTTTTCTCCTGCATCAGAGCATAGCTTTCTCATATAGAATCCTGCCTCAACTGAAGCTTTGAAAAGCACATTTTTTCCTTTAATCTCAATGATTTTTATATTGTATACTTTTCTGTCCCTCCATTGGCGTTTTACTGCACTTTTCACAGGAGGCATCTGCCTGACAGTTCCGACAAAATTCATAAGCGCAGTTTTCACATCCCTTTCGTTCATATCCTTGTGCAGATGCATGATGCATACATATTCTTTCCCCTGCTTTGAAATGAGAGAAGCCATCTTTGTTGCATTGTTCAGCGTCAGCGGGAGTACGCCGCAAACGATTGGGTCAAGAGTCCCGCTATGACCTGTTTTTTTTAGGTTCAGTATTTTTTTTACCATTTCAACAATATCATGAGAGGTCGGACCATTGTGCTTGTTCACGACAACAATGCCATTTTCAAGAAGATCTTTGATTTTTCTTTTATGAGGCAGGCATCCATATTTCCAGTTTGTCTCATCTTTTTCTTTTTTTGCAATCCAATTTTGCTTTTGCATAGAGAAAATAAGTGTTGAATTTTTTAAATTGTAAATCAAATTAGCCTTACAGCATCCAGATTTTTTGGAACAGAAGTTTCCACATTATATTCCTTATGTATAAAAGAAGACAGATTAATGCTTTTTCCGCGCTCTCCGTGGTTGAACATTATTTTTTTCGGGTTTGCTGTTAGTTTTTCAATATATCTGCACAATCCTTTCCTGTCTGCATGACCGGAAATTCCTCTTATTGTCGTCACATCCATTTTTATCGGAGTGTATTTCATCTCTCCTTTCTTGTCTTCCAGTGAAATTTCAGAAAGCCCGCTCTGTATCCTGTTTCCAAGAGTCCCCTCTGCCTGATATCCAACAAATGCAAGAGTATGCTTTTTATCCCCAATCATATTTCTTAAGTACTCTAAAATAGGTCCGCCATTTATCATGCCCGATGTTGCAATTATTATTGATGAACCTCCTTCATTAATAACTTCTTCCCGTTGGTCTCTTGTCTGAACCTTGCGGAACATCTTGTCTTCAAAAGGAGTGATGCCTTTAAGCATTTTTTCCTGCAGTTGTTTTGACAAAAACTCAGGATATGCAATATGTATCTTTGTGACATTCCATATCATCCCATCAAGATATACAGGAATGTCTATTTTTGCTTTTGGAAGAATTTTCGTTAAAATAAGCATGATTTCCTGCGCACGGCCCACTGCAAAAGAAGGTATCAGAAGTTTTCCTTTTTTCTTTATTGTTTCCTTTACTGCGCTCAAAAGGTTTGCCTCTGCTTCTTCCTTTGTAGGGGTTTTATCGTGGATTCCGCCATAAGTGCTTTCAATTATCATGGATTCTACCCTGTTAAAATTAGTATATGCCGGGTCAAACATCCATGAATACATATTCAGGTCTCCTGTGTAGAGTATATTGTACAATCCTTCGCCTATATGAACATGCGTCTGCGAAGAACCAAGGATATGACCTGCATTCTGCAGGACAATTCTCATATCTCCTGTTATATCGCATACTTCATTGTAGCCCAGTGTAATAGAATGCTTTATCTGCTCCCGTATGCTCTTTGTTGAATAAAAAGGAGTCCCTTCTTTTTTTTGTATATCAAACATATCCAGCTGAAGCAGGGTCATGATATCTCTTGTCGGCAGGGTTGAATACACAGGACCCTTGTATCCATATTCATACAAATAAGGAACAAACCCACTGTGATCTATGTGCGCATGGGATATTATTACGGCATCAAGAGCATCAATATCAAATTCAGGAGCATCAACAAAAGGATTTACCTCGTTTGTTGACTGCCCTACCCCGCAATCAAAAAGAACACGCGACTCCTTTGTCTGCAAAAACAAGCAGGATCTTCCGACTTCTCTTGAACCGCCCAGGAAAGATATTCTTACCCATTCCTTTTTCGGGCCCTTGTTCAGCTGTATTTTTTTGCCTATATCATTTAGGAATTTATACCTGAATTTTGCCTCTTCGTGAACTATATCTCTTGCTTTGTTGACTATGGCAGAAGCATCTTTTGTAACTCTTTGAACAGACGGCATCCAGAAAATTTCCTTTTTTATTTTTTTGAATATATCCCCTGACTTCCCTATAATCAACCCGGGTTTTTGGGCGCGAATAATTACTCTCCCAAATTCCGGCTCGAAAAGGACAGCCTCAACAATTGCATTTTTTGGAAGTATCTTTTTGAGTTTCTTCTCTGCTTGTTTCTGAGGCATCATTATCGCCTTATCGGGCATTATAATTATCCTTTTTCTTATTCTTGAAATTAACTCCCTTAATTCCCTTCCTCCCTCAAGAAAGAAATTTTTGTTCTTTGTGTACAGAACAACATCTGCTCCTTCGAAAGTAAAATTTGTAATCATTGCCGACGGAGGAAGATTGTCCATAAATTCAGCTTTATCCATAGTTTCTCTTATATCTTATTTTTGTCTCTAAATATTATTTCTTTAGAATTTTTCAATTCATTCATTAAACTACTTATAGCATAACGCATAACTAATGCAATAGATTATTTATGTGGTCTGCTTGTATGTTTGACTGCGAGCGAGATTGAGATTAGCAGGCAAACATATTCTAAGACGCAATTAGCATAATAGGTAATATAATTGCGTTTGAAATTATATCGCGCCACAATACTCGCATTGCTTTTGTGCCGTGACATAATGAAACAATCATTTCATACTGTATTATAGTATATTTAGATGCTTATTTTTATAAAGATTGCTATTAGTGCGGTTTTAACAATATTTTTTACGGCATTTTCTTAACTTTCCAATGTACGTATTTATGAAGTCAGGAAATATTTTTGCAATTTATTTTTATATGCAATGGAAAAATTACTATCCTATCGCTGATTTTAGAATGCCTCTTCATTTGCTTCTTTTATGCAGAAATAAATGCAATTCTTCTGATTCAGGTTGGATGCTCTTTTGTCTTGTTTTCATCATTTGTTTTCTCATGGCTCATTAATGAAAAGTGAATTTTATATGATTCACATCCCAAGATAAAACCCGTTAGATGCATACTTGTTGCAATGTTATCTAACGGGGCAAATATTTGCATTTCCGGCTTTATGCTGCTATAGAAGCAGGTAAATTTATTGAGTCAATTATAAATTCAAAGCAATCAAAATTTCCTTATAGCAATAAGCAGTTTTTCATGACCTTTGATTAACGCATTGACTTCTTTTAATTCTGCTGATACTATTTCGTATTTTTGTTTATCTCCTAAATTCGCGTATTTCTCCATATTTAATTCACTCCTTTATTTCTGAATCTGTATAAAAATTCTCTCTTATGCCGAGCATTACTCTTCTATTTTTTCAAAAGAAGGATAAATTATTTTATTTTTATCTTTGAGCATAATATATCAAGGATATATTTTATTTAAACTTTACATCCTTAAATTTACCCCGTTAGATAATGCACCGCATACGCTATCTAATGGGGCAAATATTTGCATTTCTGGCTTTTATTCTACTATAAGAACGGGTGTGATTGTCAATCAACTGCAAATTAGAAACAATCAAAAAATTTCTATAACAATTAACTAAAAAACAAACCTTCAACTTCTATATTAATATTTCTAAGTTCATCCTCTGTTTTAACATTCTTCATTTTATTGAGTTCCTCCAAATTCAATGATCCAACAAAGAGAGGAAAATTATTATTTTTTTCTTCACAACTTTTCATATATTTTGAAAAATTTAAATTTATACTATCATACCAGATTCCTTTAGAAACACTATAAAACTTAAATGGTCTTATATTTGTAAAATTTTCACCCCAGACGATATTTGTTGGTCGGACATTATTTTTCCAATCCTGATCAACAAAAATAGTTACCCGTATTTCATCCGTTCTTTTATTGACTTTAAACACAATATATCCTTCTGCTATACCATTATTTGGATTCAATCTGTCTGTTGCATGCAAATATACTTCTTTGTTATAAAGGCATGCTTGTTGCAAAGACGTCATATTTTCTCCCAAACAAAAACCATATGGCATAATACGACAAAAATTATCATTATGAGTCCATTCAATTGAATTTTCATCATTATCAAATTTTAATTCTTTATTGAAAGATGATATATTCAATAAAATACTATTATCTTTATATTTTAAAATATATTCTTTGCCTTCCAACTGTTTTGGAATTTCCGGGGTTTTTTGATTTTTATTTATAAAAAATAAAGACAACAAAATTATGACTGCAATGCATGAGACAATAATGATTTTCTTTTTTTTATCTATATACATATTCACTCCTGTGGCCAATGCCTATTTGTGAAGTAATCATAAGCAACAGCACCAGCACCGCCGCAGACAATGCATGATGCTCCTAACGTAGGTACTGCTGCAACAACACCTATATAATCTGCAAGTATTGTCGCTGCAAAACCGAGTGCCTGGGCTGCTAAATCACTAAAGTCTGAAATAGGCAGGCAGTAGTTATAGTCCATTTTATCTTTATAAGGACCTCTATCATCCACACCCCCCAATACTGTTTTATCATCTCTAACTACTATTCTTATTGCATCAGGATGATATTTACTGCCAGTAAAAACATTATACCAACTCGGATCTTTGCAGTATTTGGTCACTAAATCGTCTGGCTGAATGTTATTAATATCTATGTCCGTCTCTACTGCACCACTGTCTGCATAGGATGCATCTTCAAGTTCAATTACATAACCTTCTGGCAAATTGACATTTGGTTTATCGGTGAATGCACAATCTATAGAAGGTACTACATGCACTTTCATATTCGTCCTGCATGGACTTGCAAGCCAAAATCTATTTCTATTAGCAAAAACAGGTCCTCTCCCCATAACTTGCAAAAAATACTTATTTGCTTCGTCCGACAACTGGATTGGATTATCCTCTTTTACAAAATCGCCAACTTTGAGTAAATTTATGCTATTCATAGGAGTCGGATTATATTTCTCGCCAGCTAAATCTGCCATGTGCACTCCTATGCTTGCCGCTATTACAGTTGCGCAGTAGAGTTTTCCTTTTTTTGTATTCTTGAAAAATAATGCGCATTCAGCGAATCCTGCAACAGTATCCAGACCGCCCAGATTACTATATACTCCCTCCCAGTCTCCGCTCAAATCTTCACCAATTGGATCATCTAAAGCAGATGTTCCAAATTCGATTGCGGCATATTTTTGCGCAATTGCTCCACCTTCCCATGTTCTTTTTTCCCATGTATATCCTTTTTTTACAAGAGAATGTGCGCCATTCCAGACATCTCCTGCTCTTAATATATATTTAGCAGTAAGTTGCTGTGTCTTCGTATCCGTCCCCTGACTTAACAAGGCACTCATTATTGCATTTTTGTTGTTGGTTAGAAATGCATTGTTTGTTATTCCCGTTGATTGTTTAAGACCTTCATATATCAAAGCATCCATATTAGCAGGAGCCACACCGGAGCCTGAATCAAAACAAGAACTTATTATACCAGGCCATGTTCCTTTACCAGCCATTTTAATTTGCCACTTTTTTGTAGTTGGATTATATGTTGCTCTTCTTACCAATATATTATAAAAATCAACAACTTGATTTATTTCTGCCTGTTTTGCAGCAGGAGTAGCAGAAAAGGTATATACATTTTCTCTAAGGGTTAAAGCCCTGTGATTGTATATATCCTCTAGAACATGATTTATCTTTGCAATTTTTGCTTCCGCACGATGAGCTATTTTTCTCGATATACTCTTACTATACACATCTTGCATAATTGTTTTTCCTTTACTTACTGATTCCACTACAGTTTCTTTCATCTTTGCGTCATCTATGGCTGCATCCACTATATCATCTATTTGATTATCGTCAAGATATTCGCGGAAATACAGTATTTTTTTTTGCTTCATATCATTTTTTATGACAGGTTTTATTATAGGCTTTGCGGCTTCATAACCTGCGTCTGTAGTTAAATCTATTCCGAGATCAGTTGCTTCTTCTGTGCCCATCTTTATCATTCTATCATATATAATTTCACTTCCGTGTTTTGAAACATCATCATCAAAAAAGCTACTTAAGCTATGAACTACGCTTCCAATAGCTGTTTTTCTTCCAGGACTAAAAAAAGAAAATCTTGCAGCCATGTAGTGGATTCTTCTTTTTAATCCTATTTTTGCCAATAGTCCACCTCCCCTAGATCCGAGGTACTTTGCTACTCTACCCATAACAGGCAACTCTCCTACGAAACCAACAACTTTTTTCCCGACTCCGGGAATATTAATTACACCAAATGCTGCGCCTATCATAGCAGTTTCTACCAATGCAAAATCAGAGGGTATTGTCCAGTCTTCTTTTACACCTTTTGGGAGAGCACTATTATATACTAAATAAATAGGGTCTCCCGCACTGCCAATAAAATTTTTCCAACCTCCTGGAATTTCCTGAGGGAGATAAAAATCCTCTATCTCACATTTATCCGCAGCACTGTCACAATCAATCGTAATTGTGTGAGGATTGGAACCTTGATAAGTAAAGGTTATTGTATTGGTACCTGTTGTGGGTGGATTAGGATTAATTTCAACACCAGCCGGTAAATTATTCCCATTACAGTTATCTAAAGTATCCATACCAAAACTACCAGCATGGGCTTGCTCATAAGCAACAGCATCAATCGCGCAAGCCAATGCCTGAACAGAAGTTTCTGCAACACCTGCACTTCCGTAACCGGTCAGCAGTCCCAGAAAATCATTCCATACATCCTTGAGCGTCCCAAAAACTCCTTTTTCTGTGTTGGCTGCCATAACTACTCCGACAAGAAGAAGCATAAACAATACGATAAGTATCAATATCCTGCTATTCATATATGAAAGTGAATATTCACATATATAAATATTTGCTTTTAAGTATTTGACATGTATGGATATTTACAGGAAGATGCAAAAGAAGAGTTAGGAGCAATGAGTTCGGAGTTGGGAGACAGAACCACCTAACATATAAAAATACTTTCATAAATGTTTCCTTGCGATAGGCACTATTTTCAAGCTTTTTTTATTGTTATATAAAATGCAAGAAAACAATAAAAAAATTCCTGTGGGTTCGGTGCTTTATTCAACAAAGTTGAATGTGCAGAAAATCCGAAGAATATTCTCGCATTCTCGCATTCTGTGGATTAATTGTGCAGTTTACTAAACAACTACTAAAAATTCAAAACATAACTTTAAATATATTTAATTGCTTTTATTGTAAATAAAGTATATTATTTAGTAAGGAAATTTAGTTGCAACATCAAATAATCATACAAAAATTAAATCGCAGGATTATTTATTGCATATACTTTAGAGTGAAACGGTTGATAAAATATGGCTTATTCATACATAGAGAAAATAACTTTGGAGGGATTTAAATCGTTCCGCCGCAGGACGGACATTGCTTTTGAACCGGGTTTTAATGCAATAGTAGGACCCAACGGGAGCGGAAAATCCAATCTGCTGGATGCGTGCGTTTTTGTGTTCGGATTTCCTTCGCGGTTTTTGAGGGCATCAAAAATGGGAGGCCTCCTGTACAAAGGAAGCGCCAAGAAAAAGAAGACAAGATTCTGCTCTGTTACAGCGGAAATTGTAAAGATAACTGATGACGGAAGGCAGGAGCTGCTCGTGGTTTCGAGGAAAATCAACCCGCAGGGAGTTTCTTATTACCGGCTGAATGACAAAAGCGTTTCAAAATCGCAGGTGGACAAGGTGCTGGCAGATGCAAACATAAAGCCCAAGGGAGAGAATATAATCCAGCAGGGAGATATCACAAATGTGCTTAAGATTCGTCCAAAAGAAAGAAGGGAAATAATAGATGAAGTTGCCGGAATCCATGAGTTCAACGAGAAAAAAGTAAAGGCATTTGCCGAGCTGGAAGTTGCAGACAGGAATCTTGAAGGCGTTGCAATTGCCCATGCGCAGAAAAAGGAATACTATGAAAAGCTCAAAGAGGAAAAAGAGCTTGCATTGAATTATAAAAAAATAGAGGACGAGATTAAGCAGCTGAGACTGACTTTGGTGTATTCCAATCTAAAAGGAGCAGAAGAGGAGCTTGAATCCATAGAGCAGAATCTACAGATAAAGAAGCAGGAAATGGATATTCTCACAAAGGAAATTGAAGAATATGACAGGAAAATAATAGAGAGAGAAGAAGCGCTTGAGAGGCGCGAGGAAAAAGTGATTACTGGGCTGGACAGCGAGAACAGCGATCTGAAAAAGATTGAAGCGCAAATCAGCGAACTCAAGGTCAAGATAACAAGAAGAGAGACTGAAATCGAGTCAAAGGAAAGCAGGATTGAAGAGATGGAAATGCTAAAGACCAGATCAAAGCAGATTTCATCTGATTCTTCAAAGCGCACAGGATCTTATGCTGTCAGCACAATAATGGGAAGCAAAATCAAGGGAGTAATAAATGTAATAAGTGCGCTCTATTCGTGCCAGAAGGAATATTCGACAGCACTGTATGTGGCCTTGGGAGGACACATAAATGACATTGTTGTTGAAAATGAAGATACTGCAATCAAATGCATTGAACTTCTGAAGAAAAACAATCTCGGGAGAGTCAGGTTCCTTCCATTGAGCAGGATAAACATGTTCTCTATTGGAGGAAAAGCTCAAATGTCATCGCAGATGCCGGGAGTCATTGATTTTGCAAAAGAGCTTTGCTCATACAATGATGAATACGAAATTGTTTTTAGCCATATCTTAAGAGATATGCTGGTTGTCGAGAACAGCAATTATGCAAAGATGCTCAAAGGCATAAGGTGCGTAACGCTTGAAGGTGATTTATTCGAAGCGGGCGGAGCGATAGTCGGAGGGAAACTGAAGATAAACGCAAATGCCGTCAAGTCGTCAGAGGAGAAAAAGGACTTTGAGGATTATGATAAAAAAATAAATCTTTTTAAAAAAGAGATTCAAGAATACCAAAAAGAAGTTAATGACCTGACAAAACTGCTGGGCGAAAAAGAAAAGGAGGCATTATCCCTTGGAGCGCAGAATAATATAAAGGAGTTTTACGAGGAAAAGAAGCGCCATGCAGAAGACATAGATAATTTGAAATTCAAGAAAAAAGAGGCTTATGAAAACCGGGTTGAACTGGAAAAAGAAGTGAGCAACCTGTCAATGCGGAAAATACGGATAGAAACAGACATTGAAAATTTTAAGATGGACTATAGCACCTACAAAGAAGAAGAGATGGAAAATGTAGACAAAGAATCTCCCCTAAAATTGAAGAGAAAAATAAGGGAACTGGAGCTTCAGATTGAAAAAATAGGAATGGTAAACCTGCGAGCAATAGATGAATGCGAGATTTATGAAAAGGAATTTGAGGAACTCAGCGTGAAACTGCAAAAACTGGAGGAAGAAAAGCAGATGATTATAGACCACATAAACATGCTGGAAGTCAATAGAAAATCCATGTTCTTTGACTGCCTGCATACTGTGTCAGGAGAATTCAATATAATATTTTCCCAGATAATGAAAGGAGGAGAAGCGCATCTTGAACTGGAAAAAAATGATGATCTGGACAGCGGACTCCTCATAAAGACAAAGCTAAACAATATTGAAAGAGATATTGATTCGCTTTCCGGAGGAGAAAAAACAATGACTGCCTTTGCATTTTTGTTTGCAATACTAAGGGTCAGACCGTCGCTGTTCTACATTCTGGATGAAATAGATGCAGCTCTGGACAAGGAAAATGCAGAAAAGATTTCTAATTTAATAAAGAGTACAAAAGACACGCAATTCCTGCTTATATCCCACAATGAATACACTGTAAGGAATGCAGACAGGGTTTACGGGATTTCTATGCAGGATGATGAGAGCAAGATTTTCAGCATAAAGCTATAATATGAAAAGCATAGTGATAGCATCAGACCATGCCGGATTTGAATTAAAAGAGCATCTGAAAGCGGTATTGCGGGATAAAGGCAGAATGATAATTGATGTCGGAACCAACAGCAATGAGTCATGCCATTATCCTGTTTTTGCAAAAAAATTATGCAAAGAAGTCCTTAAAAGCAACTGCTTCGGTATTTTGATTTGCGGCACAGGCATTGGAATGAGCATGGCGGCAAACAGGGTCAATAAGATAAGGGCAGCTCTATGCACTACAATAAATATGGCCCAAATGGCAAGGCAGCACAATGACGCAAATGTACTTTGCCTTGGAGCAAGGATATTAAAACCAAATCAGGCAGAAAAGATTGCAGATGCTTTCCTGAATGAGAAGTTTGACAAAGAAAATAAAAGGCACAAGATAAGAATCGAGATGTTTGATTAGTAAGGATTTAAAGAAGTGCACAATGTTTCGCTCAAAGGATTAAACTTGCAACAGTTATCCTCAGGCAGGCATATAGTTATATTATTCCGGCAGTTTGATATTCTCTTTGACAGACAGATGCTGCGCGAGTCCACTTCAGCAGGGGATATTATTTCTTCATTCATTGGAACCAGGCTTCTTGTATGCCTTAGACCGCCTGTGCAAAAAAATGGAACATTGCATTCAACTGTGACATTTTCTTTTTCAAGATATACTTTAAACATAGCTGGGAGCTTGATGATTCTCTTTCCTTCCTCAACAACATTTAAATACAGCAGGGCATTTCTTATTTCTATTACTTTTGCTTCTGTTGCTTTGTCATAATTCATCATAAGGCTTCCATCGCTTATCATTTTTGCTGTTATTAAAAACATGATTCCTGTCAGGACAGCCATGACAAACATTATGCTTTCAGAACTCATGAATGCTTTCCTTGTTTTCATATTTTATTTAGTTTATAATGCTCCCATAATTGCGGCCCATGTCGCTTCTATGCATGCCCATATGCGCAATCCTCCTTCTCCGCGTATGCATTGAGCGAATCCAACAGCTGAACTCGCAATAGAGATGATGACATTGCCTGCCTTTGCAATACTGGTAAATAAGACCAGTATAAGCAAAAGGGAAACTATAGCGATTATTATTGTCTTTAATGACAGTTTTACGAATGCTTTTCTTTTTTCCATTGAATATAAAATATATATTAATTATTTAAATACTTTAGACGCAACAGAAAAATAATTTTGCTTAATTCAAATGGTTTAGAGCAAGATTTTTTCCTGTATCCTGATTGAATTTTTTGTCAAAGAATATAGCGGTGGTATCCATTCCCCCATTGCATACTCTGATAAACATCATTGTTCCTGTTCTCTTCTCTTGCTATGCATAATCCTCATCCAGCAATACTTCTTCACAATTAAGCCCCATGCTTTCACATGATCCAGTAACTCCGCCACTATCGTATAAATCTATGCATTCCATAATGCATTTCTGGCTTGGCAGGGAAGTATTGATCTGTTCAGATGCATTATCCGATACGTCTTCAGTTGATGCCTTTACAACATTCATATAAATAGCAATTGCTACAACAATCATAATGCCTATCAACAGCAAAATCACAAGCCATATCTCTGTTTTTCCAACTTTTTTCATATTTATATCTCCCTGTCTGGTTTTGTTTTTACATTAATGTATCCCTGCAATATATAATCATAATCTGCCTTGGCAGTGAACATATACGGCTCCATTATATTTACTGTCGGAGCTGCCATCGTGCATCGGATTTCTGATGTCTTATCTTTATATATATCCAATTTATTTAAAATTATTCTGTTTCTGTTTTCTGCATCTATTGCATCTATTAAATCTCCACTTTCATCCATATAGTTCTTATTCATTGTATCTTTCATCTCAAGCATATTTCCATTATTTTCGAAGTCGCAGTAAAATCCATTTAATTCACTATTCTCTTTGCCTGAATCCCTAAAGATATTCTCTGCATCCTTGTTAACTTTCAGGCTTAATGTATTTATATGCCCGTATCCTGCTCCTTTATTCAGCACGATAAGTTTTATTGTCCATTTGTTTTTTGATGTTCCTGTACTTGAACGTATGGGCTGCTTTGAAGTGGGCTCTATTTCTATTGCCATGGGACCATAAGTTCGGACAGTTGTGCCTTTCATCTCCATTTCATTGTCTGTAATGGATTGCTGTATGATTTCAAGTGGATTTGCAAAGTAAATATGAGATTCGCTTTTTGCTTCTGCTGAATATTTTACATTAAACCGGAACGTGCATGGTTGCATCAGACCGGCTGTTTCCTCATTGCTGGGAGCTTTTATTTTCCACACCAGTTCAACGCTGTCTTTTGGATTAATGAGTATCCGGCGCCCTACAATTACTGATTGGGAATATACTATATTGCCTGATCCCGCTGTTTGTGATTTTATATTCTCCTTGAACAACTCAATTCCATTGCCGGGATTTATTATAAAAGATTCGATGTTGTAGAGACTTCCGCAATACTGCACAAGAACGGAGGATGCCTTGAATTCCGAAGAGTCGTATGCATATTCAGGAAGACCGCTGTCCAATGCAAGTTCATCTGCTGATTTTTCGGTCAGCTCATAGGGTTCTATTTCATACTCTCCGCCAACAAGAGTTATATATTCTGTCTGGATATTATAATCTGTTTCAGTCCTGTCAGGCGCAATAAGCGTCACATTCTTGCCTTCATTTTTGATAATGTATTCTGCATACTTCTTGATAACTACATTTGTTCCATCCCATTTAAACCAGCTGTTTCCTTCGCGTATGATTGTCTCCATTCCATTTTTTTCTTTCCACAGATAATATCTCTTTATTTTTCGCTCCTCAAGTATCATCTTAGCAGGACTTTGCCCTGTATTGGTAATTCTCATCCTTATTTGGGCAATGTCATTGGTGTTCAATATACCTGATGGATAAATGTTCAGATAATCCACATGAAGAAGATCTGTTGTCTTTATTGTTTCATTGCAGCCAGAAGACAGAATAATCAACCCAATAATCCAAAATAAAGCATATTTTTTACCAAACATAATCATAAATAATAACTAAGAAAAATATATAAATATGCCTCTTTTTTTAGGCATCTAAAAAATGTTTGTTGCTGTTCTTATTTTTTTTTCATTTTCATTTCATGTTTTATGCGCAGTTTTATCATCTTGTTTATCCTGTTTATTTCTTTTATATTTCCAAGTTCAAACATTTGCTGTTTCATGACCATTAATGTTTCCATATCCATTATATCCTCCCCTTCTTTCTTTTTGACGTTGATTGTCTCTTATCTTCTGTACTGCCAATTTATTAGAAATTGACACTGCAAAAATTATTTAACAGCAAAAGTATTTAAAGGTTTCGTTTTTTCATTTTTTTTATGAAAAAATACTATTCTCTCAACATTATTCTTGCATCGCACACAACAGCCTGTTTTTCATTTAAAAAAACAGGATTTAAGTCAAATTCTATTATATTTTCCGATTCAAACATTTTGGATACATTTAATATAATATCAATGAGTTTTTTTCTGTTTATTTTTATATTCCTGTAGTTGTCCAGAATTTTTTTTGACTTTAATTCACCAATCATATCTTCTATGTCCTTTTCCTGCAAAGGAACGAGTCGAAAGGACACATCATTAAATGCTTCTACAAAAATTCCGCCCAGACCGAACATAATGGTTTTCCCGAACTGGGCATCTGTTTGCCCGCCTATTATCACTTCAATTCCGCATATTGTCTCTTCTATCAAAATGCCATCTATTTTTGGCTTGCTTATATTACCTGTGGACAGCCAAAATTCATTTGCATTTGCTATAATGTTGTTGTACTGCTCTTCAAGCGTGTTCATATCTGCTACATTTAGCACTACGCCTTTCGCTTCTGTTTTGTGCAGAATGTCCTCTGACATTAATTTCATTACAACAGGATATTTTATTTTTTTTGCAAATCGCTGGGCAGAAACCTTGTTTTTCGCGAGGAAATGCTTTGGTGTAGCGATATTGTATTTTTTCAATAGTTTGTAGCTTTCGAATTCCGTGAGTTTCATAGACATTATAACAAACTAAAAGTATTTAAAAAAAACGGTATTATAACGAGTATGATAAGAGCATGTTCAATTTGCAAGAGACTAACTGAAAAAAGAGAATGTGATGTATGCAAAAACAAGGATTTAAGTGAAGAGTGGAGTGGGATTATTGCGGTCATGAACCCAAAGGAGAGCAAGATTTCACAGAAACTGGATATTCAGGTTCCTGGATTGTATGCCCAGTACGTAAGAAAATTATAAGTGAGTTAAGATGAATTTAATAAAAAAAGAAGAGAAAGACAACAAATTACTTGGCAGAAAAGAATTTCTATATGAGGTGGAAACAGACGGTCATACAAGCAAAAAACAGGATGTACTTGAAGAAATAGCCAAGACTGAGAAAATAGACAGCAACAGGGTTGTCGTTGTGAAAATAAGCCAGGTATTTGGAAAAACAATCTGCTATGCAACAGCTTATGTTTATGATTCAAAAGAAAGTGTATTGAAGAAAATAAAGCACGAAAAAGGTCCGAAACCGGGCAAGAAAAAGGAAAAGCCGGCAGCGGAGGAAGAAAAGCCAAAAGAAGAAGAATCCAAAAAAGAAGAGGAATCTTCCAAAAGCAGCGAAAGCCAAAAGAAGGAAGAATAATAATTAAATTAAATTCAAAAAGGTGAAATTATAGCAAAAAAACCAAAAAGTAAATCAAAGCACAAAAAGGTCGAAGTTTCGAAAAAATACGAAGTTGTAGACAATAAAATAAAAAGAAATTTCAAAAAATGCCCAAAATGCAGAAATATTTTGGCAGATATGAAAGACAGATATTATTGCGGTTTCTGCAGATATACTGAAATATTTAAGAGATCAACCAAGGAATAATTATGGCAGGATTAATAAGGTTGTCTTTAGAGCAAATCATTTCTTTGGTTATTGTATTAATTGCTATTATAATAATAGGATTTTTGGTTATCAAATATATGGGTTTTGGATTTATGGATATATCTACTTATAGATAATGAGCAGGAAATCCTTTCTTGGCTTCAATGCAGGATTTTATGTATAATTGTATAAAAAAAACGTCGGGAGAGGGATTCGAACCCCCGTGGGCGGACCCACTGGTTTTCAAGACCAGCGCACTACCGAGCTATGCGATCCCGACACAATATAATTTAAGAAATAATTATAAAAATCTATGATTTTATGGAATGGGCACAATTCTCAATATTTCATGGACAGTTTTGTCTGTATCAATACTGCTTGCTTTTCCTTCGCATTTTAGTAGCATGCGATGCCTAATATTCTAAAAGATACTTCCAGTATATCTTCGGGGATTACCAATATGTAGAAATTTATATTATATACAAAGATATATAAAACTTTTAGCAATTACCTAAAAATGGAGTTAATACAATTTGGTTTGTTTGGACCGGAAGAAGGAAGCGGCATAATAAATATATTATTTTATATAATATTTATTGGTTTTATGCTTTTTGGGCAAAAAATAATGATTTTGCAGACTGTCTGGAGATGCGAGGCACAGTTGGTAAAAATAAAAAAATGGGACAACCAGGCATCTGAATTGATGTTCAAAAAAATAAAGCAAAAAACAAAAAAGCCAGTAACTAAGGAAATAAAGCAAAATGTCAGAAATTTTATGGAATTTTTCATATCCTCTCCTGTAGACATAGATCCTTTTGGTATTGTAAAGAAATTAGAGCATGTGATGAACCGCTCTGAAAACAAGTTCAACCATTTTATTGAAAAGATTGTTCCAAAACTTAAAAAAGAAGACAAGAAAGATGTGAAATTTGCAACAATGGGTGCAATGGGAGTCCACCAGGTATACAAGATTCTAAATCACTTGATAATAACGCTGAGAAAAACAAGCAATATGCAGATAATGCTTATACTTCAGATGTACATGCCTATGCTGACGAAAATGGCAAAATCAAACCTAATTGCAACAAAAGCATTTTTAGATAACATTCCTGTAGGGGATGCAATAGGACCTTATATTGCGGCAAAAATGAAGACGAAAAAAGGCGTTGAGCTGGATAAGGATATCCTTGTCAGCAAAGAAAAAATAGCAGGCAAGACGGTTTACATAATGAAGGCGCAAGGTCCTGGCTCAGCTCTTGGAAAGATGGGGGATGCAATAGAGAAATTGCATAAAAAAGAAAAAATAGATTATATGATTACAATAGATGCAGCAGGAAAAATGGAAGGTGAAAAGACAGGCTCTGTTGCAGAAGGCGTTGGCGTCATGATGGGAGGCATTGGTGTTGAGCGTTCAAAGATAGAGGATGTCGGCGTGAAAAATGACATTCCAATCGATGGCATCGTAGTTAAGATGAAATCTGAAGAGGCATCTATCCCAATCAAAAAAGAAGTATTCGATGCAAGTGCTCTTGTAATTGAAAAAATAAATAATTTAGTAAAAGAAAGCGATGCAAAAAAGATACTTGTAATTGGCGTCGGAAACACATGCGGAATAGGCAACTGCCAGTCGGAATTGAATGACCTGAAGGAAAAAATGATCCCGATATGGAAGAAACAGAAGAAAAAAGAGCTTGAGGAAAAGAAGAAGAGAAAATCATTGGTATACAAGATATTCGGCTCCCCCGATGAAGATGATGAGGATTTAGGATTCTAATCTACGAGAAGATACAGAAGACACAGGAACATAGAGGAAGTGAATAAATAGGGTTTCTGGTTATTTCTTTCATCTGTTTCTGCAGGGCATTCAATGAATTAAATATGCAAAAAAGCTCTGCTTTTTTCGCATCTGTGTTTTTTGTGGATTTATTCAAAGCCCGTCAATCTGTGTCTGATATGTTTTTTCTCCTTCGGGCTGAAGCGGCGTTATTGGTCCTTCGATATTCATTCGGCTCATAATCATTCCGCATAAGCCATTGAATTTTGATGCAGCAGGACCTTTCAGGAATATCTTGTTGACAGCTTTGAAGAACTGGTGCTCATAAGGACCTGTCGCTCCTGTGATATTGAAATTTATAAATAGAATGTCTTTTATCCCTTCAACAAGCGCATTTGTTTCTTTGCGCTTTATGAGATTGTATTTGTCTTCTGGATATGCCTCAAGCATTTTTGCTTTTGATTCATATTTTTTGCCTTCAACAAAATAATCAAAAAATCCTTTTGCTTCATAGAATATTATTTTTCTTCCAGGAACAGCAGGAACAAGTCCCAGTGTTTTGTCGATATACTGCTCCAATTCTTCTTCCTTTGCCAGCAACTCAAGCATTTTTGCCGCAAAGATATTTCGGCTCATAACAAACATTGAAGTTATGAAATCCGCATCCTCCATTATTGCATTGCCCTGTCCCATCGGCATCTCAGTTATGGTTTTTTTTGTCACTACCTTAAAGAATGTAGTATAAATCCTATCCTTATTCCAGTACTTTGCGCTCGTGATTTCTTTTACCTTCTCTTCAACCCATTCTTCTGTAAGCCATGGAAAATCGCAGATAAGACCATAATCAGAATTAAACACAAGCTCCTCTTTCATAAACTTGTCATAGCATCCATATTTGCCGTAAACTCCATTCATCTCATCCTCTCTTGTGAATTGTTTCGGAGCCATTATAGGATATGGATCATCCAGCGTCTTGAATACATAGTGCACCATGTGCGCTGCAAATGGCTCTGATGCGCCAACATGCCTCATAAAATTGGAAAATTGTTTTTTTCTTTCTGCAGTCGAGGACATGGATTCTTTGTACAATTTATACTGAGTAATGTATGGTTTTAGAGATTCCCTTGTTTGTTTTATTATAAACTCCTTGCTCTTTCTCACCTGATCGTACTGCTCCAGCCTTGATTTCAATGTGCTTTCATATATTGCCATCCATTCATTGAATGCATTTAATTTGCTTTTGAGAAGATTTTTCTCAACTGTCGGCATATTTTTAAAGTAAGTGTCTGCTTCAATTTTAGAGGCATTATCCAGATTCAAAAAATCATCAATAATTGTTGGGAAACTGTTTTTCTGGAGATATGACAAACTTGATTTTCCTTCCTCTTTTTGTATGCTCCCGCTGTAATAATCTATTTCGCTTATGAATATATGCTTGAAATAATACATTGCTTCCTTTTTGACCGAGGGATTGGATGATTTTAAATTGTCCAGCTGATTTACCTGCGCACTGTATTTTGAGGTTTTATCTTCCATCGCGTTGAATTCGTCGATATCTTTTCTTATCCTATCCAGACCTTCCCTTATTTTCCTGTCAAGCTTTTCTTTCTGCTCCTGCGTGTAATGATAATAAGAAACAAAGCTCACAGGGCAATAAAAGGATTCTTCTCCTTTCATTACACTCCACCCGTCTTTCATTGCTTCAAAAAATGCGCCGTTGAGAATCCCCATTGTTCCGCCTGCTTTTGTGGTCGGGTTGATGTCGAAGTTTATCTGATTCTCCCCGGCAGTAAAAAGGCATTTGCCCAGATGCTTCCCTGCAAAATTGAGGGGATTAGCTGCATCGGAATTAGCCTCCATGTTTTCGTCAGCAAGAATAAATTTTGCCATATTATTTAATAGAGCAATTGCCCTTTATTAACTTTTTGTTATTCTTCTGTAAAATAGAGGGAACATAATCTTATCTTTACCAACAAAAAATATCTTTTTAAGATTTACTGCTCTATCTATTCTATGATAATAAACAACAGCAAAAAATGCCTTTGCTGTGGAGGGTGCGTAAGCATATGCCCTAAAGATGCAATTGTACTAAAAAACATGAAAATACATATAGATAAAGACAAATGCATCGGATGCAAAAAATGCGTTCTGTTTTGTCCTGTAGATGCAATGGAATTTGTTGAAGAAAAACAATAATTGTTTTTCCTTATATCTCGGCACAAAAGCAATCATAGATGTTTCTTTATGAGCCATACTGCTCCCAAGCTTAATTTTGCGAAGCAAAATGTCTCAAAGATTGCAAGTTGCGCAAGGAAATATTTGCTGATTTTTCTTGTTTTCTTACAGTTTGTGCAACAACAAAAAAATCACGGAGATATGCAATTACACGTAAAACCAGAATTCTAATAAATATAATATTCATCCAAGTGATGAATACCTAAGTCATGGGGAAACATTAGACCTCTAAAGGTGTGA
>Ga0164318_10000998_pt1 | contig 24038 bp, 21 predicted proteins | sample GuaBasSedimGuay9_FD_113734 | JGI IMG/M metagenome (GOLD analysis project Ga0164318, IMG submission 113734) | Subseafloor sediment microbial communities from Guaymas Basin, Gulf of California, Mexico - Guay9, Core 4571-4, 0-3 cm | ecosystem: Environmental > Aquatic > Marine > Hydrothermal vents...
GGGCAAAACCGCATATCCCGTATATGTTTCCTCAAAATAATATATCACACAGGACCAAAACTTGAAATGAAAAATTTTGCTATGCTTCTCCTCTTTTGCGGTTTGTTGCTCGAAGCCCCTTCAGCAAGCAGGCAGACCGGTTGTTTCCTGTCTTCCGTACGTCCGGTTCTAGAAACCAGTGAAGCGTATTCCGTATGAAAAGGTATACTATAACACGTCAATATGTTGACACTGGGCATGGAGAGAGGACTGCTGGCGGGTCTTTCCAAAATATCCTCAGGGAAAAAGTCGGGCCGTCTTTTGCCCGGCAAAAAAGAATTGAGCATCCTGTCGCGCAGGGCGGTCAACGGAAATCAAGACGGAGCCTTGTTTTTTAATACGCAACAACACCTCTCGTTCCCCCGCGTCCGAGAATTTTCAATCTATGGGGCAGGATGGCACAACTATTGCAAATCTATATAAGAGCGAAAAAACCTGGATTTGACCAAAGGAGGAAGTTGCATCATGAGTCCGAGCACTCTCTCAGCCCTGAACGCAGAACGGAGGAGCGAACCGCGTTTTCCGGCTTCACAGTATTACAGCGTGGAATTCTCCATAAACGGCCTGACCATGTCTTACCAGTTCAAGATCTGGAATATGGCATCCCAGTCCATGTGCGTCCTGGTGCGGGAGGACTCTGAAGTGTTGCCTCGTATCAAGGTGGGAGACATCCTGGATATGCGCTATTATACGGGATCGTCGACAAGCCCCTGTGAGGATCTCAAGACTGAAATACGGCATATCACCAAAGATGAAAATGGAAGATTTAAGGGTCATTATCTTGTGGGGCTGAGTATCCTGAATGAGGAAAGCCAGCCGGTGACTCACTGAACTCCTCAAATCCCTTCTGACTCCTGGGGTTTTTGTATCGTGCCTCCCACTCCTGAATACCGCCCTTTCCTGAGGGCGGCTGCAGCCGTCCGCTCCGGTCTTGCACTCTATTTTTCCCTTTGCAACGCCTGAATGCCGTGTTAATCTTTTCTCTGCTATGAAGAAACCAAACAACCTCGCTGTCTTGGGCTTTCTGCTCCCGTTCGTTGCGGCGGCGCTTGCCGGCGGTCTCATCCTTGTGGTGAAAAAGGATTTCACTTCGACAAGATTTCTCGTCCCTTATTTGAGCCTTGTCCCGCTGGTATTGCTCTGCGGGCTTGTTTCTTCAATCAGGTCCATTCCCCTTATCCCTGATCTGAACGATAAAGACTATGCCTATTCCGGTTTGACTTTGAATATCCTCTTCCTGCTGATCTATTCCATCTCTGTCATTTATTTTTTCTCATCCTGAACGAGCCCGCATTTCTCACGGGCAATCTATTTCGATGGCGGAAAGTCACATGTCTACTGCGTTGCGCTTGAAAAATGACTTTGACGTACTCATGGTACGCCTTCATCCATTTTTCTTCCTGCGCCTTGTATCCACGGGCCTTCCCGCCGCCTCGCTACGAAGGTCCGTGAGAAATGCGGGCCAGCCCTGTTCCTCTGTAAGACAGTGCAGGTTCTGTGCCTGAGTTTTCTCTTCCCTGTGTCATTTCCCCCTTCTTTTTCCTTGACATCTCAAAATTTTTTCCGTACAAGTGTCACAAAGTGGAGTAAAGTGTCATTAAGTGCCATAAAAAGGTGGTTTATGTTCAGGGGACGCTCCAGGCATACGCTTGACAGCAAGGGCCGTTTGGCCATACCGGCCCGATTCAGGGAGGTGCTGGAAACCGCGGGTGAAACAACCCTGGTGGTGACGAACCATGACAGCTGTCTCTGGGCATATACACGCAATGACTGGAAGGTGATCGAAGAAAAGGCGGCAAGTCTCCCGCAGTTTGATGAGGCGGTTAATGCCTATCTGCGATATTTCATATCCGGTGCTGTGGAATGTCAGCTGAAGCAGAACAGGATCACGATACCTCCGGATCTTCGCGAGTTCGCCGGGCTCAACAAGGAAGTCGTCCTAGTGGGAGAACTCAAGCGATTTGAAATCTGGGACAGGAATGAATGGGAGAAGGCCTTCAGAGCAGCGAAGGAAAATTTTCCAAAGGCAAGCCAGGCCCTGAAGGAAATGGGGATCTGAGTCGTGAGTCGTGAGCCTGGAGCCAAGACCGGCGACTCACGACTCATGACTCATGACTGACGACTCAAGACTCGCGACTGATGACTCATGACTATGGACTATCCCCACGAACCGGTTCTTCTCCGTGAGGTGGTAGAGGCGCTTTCCATTGTTCCGGATGGAATCTATGTTGACTGCACTGTTGGAAGCGGGGGACACAGCGAGGCAATTGCCCGCGAGCTGGGGCCCGGAGGAAGGCTGGTATGCCTGGACAGGGACCCTGACGCTGTGGACATTTCAAGGGAGAGACTCAATTTTCTGGGGCAGCGGCTCATTATCGCCCAAGCAGGCTTCGCGGCGCTGGTGGATTTTCTTCAGGAAAGGGGAATCGAACAGGTAGATGGCGTCCTGCTGGATCTGGGACTGTCTTCATACCAGCTGGAAAAGTCAGGACGAGGATTCAGTTTTCTTCGCGAAGAACCCCTTGATATGAGGATGGACCCGGGTCTTTCAAAAAGCGCTTTCGACCTGGTGAACACCGCTTCAATGCAGGAACTTGAAAAGATCCTGAAAGAATACGGAGAAGAAAAGAGGGCCAGGGTGATTGCGAAAAAACTTGTCAGGACGAGAGAAGGCCGCCCGATAAGGACTTCCCTTGAACTGGCTGAACTGGTTTGCGCGGTTTCTCCTGTTCGTCGCGGGAGGAAGGTGAGGCACCCTGCGACCAAGACGTTCCAAGCCCTTAGAATCGCAGTGAACCATGAACTGGATCAGTTGGCCTCGTTCCTTGAGAAAATCCCGGCAGTAATGCGGGAAGGGGGCAGGCTTGTCATCATATCGTATCATTCCCTGGAGGACAGGATTGTGAAGCAAAGGATGGAAAAATGGGAACATCCCTGCACCTGTCCCCCTGACTTTCCTCAATGTGTATGCGGGAACAAGCCCCTATTCATCCGGGTGGGCAAACGACCTTTCAGGCCGAGTTCCCGCGAGATCGCAATGAATCCAAGGGCAAGAAGTGCATCAATGCGGGTGGCAGAAAGGGTTTTGCAATGACACGACCGGAACGAGTGACAAGAATGGTGGGTGCCAGGAATTCCCGGACAGGGGTCCGTGTAAAAAATTCAAGGACAAAAAGGACACGGCCTTTCCTGTCTGCAAAACAGGTCTTTTTGATCATCGGCTTGCTTTTTGTGTTTATGGGCAGCGGTATTACCTATGTCTGGTCAACTTTTGAAAAAACGCAGATCGGATACGATCTAAGCCGCCTGAAAAAAGAAGAGATGAAATTAAGAGAAACCCATCGCAGGCTTGAACTGGAGCTGGCCTATCTGAAGTCGCCGGAAAACCTCACACGGCAGGCGACAAAAAAGCTCGGCCTCAGACCGCCTGCGCCTGAGCAGATTATCGTACTTCCATGAAGGTACAGCAGAAAAAGTGGATACGATTTCGAACATATGTGGTTGCGGGTTTCTTTGTCCTTGGATTGGGGATCATGTTTGCCCGTGCCTACCAGCTCCAGGTGTTGGAGCGGGAGCGGCTGGCGGCGCTGGCAAAGGCGAACTACCGGGACAGGATAACGCTGCCCTCAAAGCGCGGAGGAATTTATGACCGGCAGGGACACGCTTTGGCCCTGACCGTGGAGGTGGGGTCGGTCTATGCGCGTCCTTCCTGCATAAAAAAGAAACAAAGCGTTGCCCGGAAAGTTGCAAGTGTACTGAGAATGCGGAGGAGTAAGATCCTCGCATCTCTCAAGAGCAGACGCTCATTCGTATGGGTGAAACGCAGAGTCCCGCCCCCAATGATCGAGAAGATCAAATCCCTGGGAATAGAAGGGGTGGGAGTGATCCCGGAGAGCAGGCGCTATTACCCGGGTCGGGAAACCGCGGCACACCTGATTGGATTTGTGGGTACAGACAATCAGGGTCTTGAAGGGCTGGAAAAAATCTATGATTCGCTGTTAAAAGGCCCTCCCACGAGACTCCTGCAACTCCAGGATGCCCTTGGAAGGCCTTTCCTTATTGAACGGACCGAACCCTCAGGCTTCGGTCTCCACGATCTCATATTAACCATTGACAAAGATATCCAGTTCCAGGCCGAGCAGGCCCTGAAAGCAGCTGTTCGCAAATCAAAAGCGAAAAGCGGCCAGTGCCTTGTGGTGAACCCCAGGACAGGAGAGATCCTGGCCCTGGCGATTGTGCCGCAGTTCAACCCGAACATTTTTTCCCGGTACCGCCCTGAACAGTGGCGAAACCGGGTGGTAACCGACTGTTATGAACCAGGATCCACCATGAAGGCATTCCTCCTGGGGGCGGCCCTGGAGGAGCATGTGGTGAATCCGCAAACCCGATTTAACTGCGAGAACGGTTCATTCGGCATTGCAGGGAAAACCATCCATGATACCCATCCCTACAGTATGCTGAGCGTTCAGGATATAATTAGATATTCCAGCAATATAGGTGCCTTGAAAATGGGCAGGGCACTGGGATATGGAAGGTTTTCCCGCTACCTGGAGCGATTTGGATTTGGCAGGAAAACCGGGATAGAGCTCCTTGGTGAACAGAGAGGATTTATCCGGGATCCGAAAAAGGCCAAGGAGATTGAGAAAATTACCTCCTACTTCGGGCAGGGGATGAGTGTGACTACCCTTCAACTCGCCATGGCCATGGCAGCGATCGCCAACGGTGGCCAACTGATGCGGCCGTTCGTGGTCAGCGAGATAAAAGACAGCACCGGAAAAGTGATACAGGTGACAAAGCCCAAGGTGGTCAGGAGGGTTTTGAGCCGGCGGACATGCGAAAGGGTGAGCCGAATACTCGAGAGGGTTGTGGAGGAGGAAGGAACAGGAGCACAAGCCTCCATTCGAGGATTCAGGGTTGCAGGGAAAACAGGTACCGCCCAAAAAGTGGATCCCCGGACCAGAAGATACTCTTCCCGGAATTATGAGGCTATTTTTGCCGGATTTGTGCCCGTGGATGACCCGCGCATGGTGATTGTGGTGATGGTGGATGAACCAAAGGGTATCCCCTACGGCGGGATTGTGGCTGGTCCTGTATTCAGGGAAGTGGGACAGTGGGCATTGAACTATATGCGTGTTTCTCCCCGTGTGGAAATGGCGTTGGCAAAGGAGGTACAGGAACCGAAGAACGTCGATGACAAGGTGCGCATACGGATGGCAATCGCCCCACGGAATAGAAATGGACATCTTCCCGATTTCAAAGGGCAGACCATGAGAGAAGTGCTGAGAGAGGGGAATGCACTTGGTTTGAAAGTGATCCTGAGAGGCACGGGGCTGGCCTATAAACAGTACCCCAGGCCCGGCATTCCCCTGAAGAAGGTTTCGGTTGTGAAGGTCCGGTTCAGGCCGCCGGCGTAAAAGGGTTGATTCGTCAACGGTTTAGCCCATTATCCGGTTTGCAGGTTTTTCCGGCACAACCGATTCAACGGGCAAACCAACTAAACGGGCGCAGGGCAAAAGAGGAAGAGGAACAATTTATTCAAGATGGTTTGAAGCATTTAACGAGTAAACAGGCACAACGGGCAAACAGGCAAACAGAAAAGCATGAAACTGGGAGATATTCTTCACCACATTCAATATGAACACTTTTCCGGGGATCCAGACGTGTCCATCAGGGGAATAGCATATGATTCGCGGGCTGTAAAACCAGGCGATCTTTTTGTTGCCGTCAAGGGCTCGGCCTTCGATGGACATCTTTTCCTGGAAGACGCAGTCAGAAGAGGTGCTGCTGCGGTGGTGGTAACTAATGCAGAAAAGTGTCCTGAAAAAGTCCCCTGTATCTGTGTTGCTGACAGCAGAGACGCCCTTGCCCAGATTGCTGTTTACTATTACGGCCGCCCTTTTGAACGAATGAACCTGGTCGGTATAACCGGGACCAACGGGAAGACAACCGTCACGTATTTGCTGGAATCTATCCTGGGTAACGCAGGGCGAAAAGTGGGGGTTATAGGAACAGTGAACTACCGATTCCCGGGAGAAGAGTACACGGCTCCCGTGACCACGCCGGAATCCCTGGATCTCATGAGAATCATGCGAAAAATGGCGGATGCAAGCGTGCACGATGTCCTGTTGGAAGTTTCATCCCATGCACTTGATCAGGGACGGACAAGGGCCTGCCCCTTCCTGGTGGGGGTTTTTACCAATATCTCCCGGGACCACCTGGACTACCACGGCTCAATAGAGGCATATTTCGAGGCGAAGAGCGTGCTGTTCACATCACTCAAAAAGGGCGATTCAGGACGGCAGCCGACAGCCGTCATCAACATGGATGATCCGTGGGGCCCGGCTCTAAAAGAGAGGACCACGGCTGACGTGATAACGTACGGATTTGGAAAGGAATGTGATGTTCGCGCTGTTGATGTCCGGATGAGCGGATCAGGTATATCGGCGGTACTCAAGACACCAGAAGGTGATGGGGCTGTTCGATCATCACTCATAGGGGATTTCAATGTGTACAATATGATGGCCGCGGCTGCTGCAGCCCTGGCCCTCGGGTTGAGCGTTGATGAAATTGTCTCGGGCATCCAGGCCCTCCCAGGGGTCCCCGGGCGGCTGGAGCGGGTCAAAAACAGGGCGAAAAAGAACATCGTGGTGGACTACGCCCATACTCCGGACGCCCTGGCAAAGGCCCTTCAAGCGCTCAGGCCCTATGCAGAGGAAAGGCTTATTTGTGTATTCGGCTGCGGGGGAGACCGTGACAAAGGAAAAAGGAAAGAAATGGGCCGGCTGGCAGCCCAGCTGAGCGACGTGGTCATCCTGACGTCGGATAACCCCAGGACGGAGAACCCCGACGCGATTATTTCCCAGATTGAAGAAGGGGTACGCCTGATCGGAATTCCTCCTCATACGGGAGTGGAGCTTGAAGATCTCCCCGCAAGGGCGTACCGGGTCATTCCGGACCGGGGTCAGGCGATTCAGACGGCCGTTCGTCTTGCCACTGCAAGAGACGTGGTTCTGATTGCCGGAAAGGGGCATGAGACATACCAGATTGTGGGACACGAGGTGAGAGATTTTGATGATCGCAAGATCGCCGCGCAGGTGGCCTCCTGAGAATCCTTTATGAAACCTGAATGGGGAAAAATAACTGCTGCGCAAATCATCGGCCCGATCCAGGGAAAACTGGTTGCCGGGCAGGCAGATATTTCCCTTGCGGGGCTTTCAACTGATTCCAGAAAAGCGTTGCAGGGAGAGCTCTTCTGGGCACTCAAAGGAGAAAAGTATGATGGCCATGATTTTGTAGAAAAGGCTATTCAATCAGGGGCCTCGGGCATTGTGATACGCGAATCATATCTCCCGCATCTCGCGAAGCATGTGAGGCCTGATCAGATGGAGGCTCCCCCGGTGATTATAACCGTGAAGGATACGCTGGAAGCGCTTGGAGAACTCGCAGGATGGTGGCGAAGGCAATATGACGTTCCCGTGGCGGCAGTTACCGGGAGCGTGGGAAAGACAACTACAAAAGAGATGTGCGCCTCCATCCTGGGGCAGGTGGGGAGCGTGCTGAAGAGTCAGGGGAACTACAATAACCTTATCGGCGTCCCCTTGACGCTGCTGCGGCTGGCCCCGGGGATATCACGGGTGGTCCTGGAGATGGGCATGAATCGTCCCGGGGAAATCGCACGGCTGACACAGATAACAGGGCCGGACCTTGGAGTGATCACGAATGTGGGGAAAGTTCACCTGGAAGGGCTTGGGAATGTGGCACGAGTGGCCAGGGCCAAATGTGAACTTATAGAAGAAAGTTCTCCTCAAGCGGACATTGTTGTGAACGGGGATGATCAGATGTTAATGGAGGCGGCCTCCCGGCTCCGAAAAGATCTTTTCACGTTCGGTCTGGTACCGGGGCGTAATGTGTTCGGCGGTGAAATCCAGGAGAACACTCCTGAAGGCGTTTCCTTTGTCCTGCATTACCGGGAAGAATCCCGGCCGGTCAATCTCAAGGTTCCGGGCCGGCATAATGTACGGAATGCGCTGGCAGCAGCAGCGGCGGGTTTTCTCATGGGAGCGGGCCCGGCAGAGGTTGTCAAAGGTCTTGAGGAATTTCGGGGCATCAAGGGGAGATTCACCATTGAGCAGCTTCCGTGCGGTATTACCGTGATAGATGACACCTATAACGCCAATCCGGATGCCTTGAGAGCTGCACTGGAAACGGGAAAGTCGCTTGTCCCGAAGGGAGGCAGGTTGCTCGTTGCCCTCGGCGATATGCTGGAGCTTGGTGATGAGGCTCCGATGGAACATCGGGCGGCGGGCCGCCTGGTGGCTGAAATGGGGGCTGCCTGTTTCATGGCCCTGGGTGAGTACGCCCATGAGATGATCAATGGCGCCCTGGAGGGGGGGCTTTCTGAGGAGAAGGCAGTATGGCTCAACGATCGTGATGAGATGGTGAACAGGCTGGGTTCTGTGGCTGAAAATAGGGATCTGGTTATCATCAAGGGATCACGAATGATCGGGTTGGAAGAGGTGGTACGAAAACTTAAAGAAAGTGTCTGCACGGGGTGATTTCCCCATCAGAAGGAGGTTCAAGATGAAAGATTCTGGAAAAATTCTCGTGGTGGATGACGAAGAGGGCATTCGCAACCTGCTGTTTGATTTCCTTTCTATGCAAGGATACCAGGTTTCTCTGGCCCAGAACGGCCAGGAGTCTCTTGGACAACTGGAGAGAAGCGCGTTTGACCTGGTGATCACGGACATTGATATGCCGAAGATGGACGGGATCACCATGATGAAGAAGATGAAAAGGGCGGGACGCAGGGAAAAACTCATTGTCATGACCGCAAACCCCTACAGGGGAACTGACTGGGCGGAAAATGTGCCACCCGTGCTGAGGTGTATTCCGAAACCTTTTAACCTGGCCGGCCTTCTCGATGCGGTCAATACTGCCGTATCCGGATAAAGCATATTTCATAACTGCAGGAGGGATTTCCTGCGGATAAGGAAAGCTTTTATGCTCTACAAGATCATTTATCTCCTGCACATGGATGTTTCCTGGGTGAACGTATTCCGTTACATCACATTCAGGACCATCCTGTCCGCGCTCACGGCGCTTTTGATCTGTTTCATTTTTGGGGGATGGGTCATCAGGCGGCTGCGGAAATTACAGATAGAGCAGTACATCAGGGATGACGGTCCTGCAAACCACAAGAAAAAAGAAGGGACCCCCACCATGGGAGGATGCCTTATTATACCGGCGGTGATCCTCGGCACGCTTTTCTGGGCGGACCCTGGGAACAGATACGTCTGGACAGTTGTTTTCGTGGCCCTTTCGTTCGGGGGTATCGGTTTTGTGGATGACTACCTGAAAGTTTCCAGGAAGAACAGCAAAGGGCTGCGGGTGGTTACGAAATTTTCACTCCAGACCCTGGCGGCGCTTGTGGTCGGCATTTTTCTGTTCCAGGATCCTGTCCTGGGCACGCGCTTGAACCTCCCCTTTCTCAAGACCATCCAGCCGGATCTGGGCCTGGGCTATATCCCGTTTGTTCTGGTGGTCATCGTGGGATCTTCTAACGCCGTGAACTTGACTGATGGCCTGGACGGCCTGGCCATCGGTCCGGTTACCATCGCTTTTGCCAGCTACCTAGCCTTTGCCTATCTTGCGGGGCACGCGAAGATTGCAGGGTACCTCCAGATCCCGTATGTGCCGGGTGCAGGAGAACTGTCGATTATCTGCGGAGCAGCGGTGGGAGCGGGGCTGGGCTTTCTCTGGTATAACGCCTATCCCGCGGATGTATTCATGGGGGATGTGGGTTCCCTGTCACTGGGTGCCATCCTTGGAACGGTGGCCCTGATCATCAAACAGGAAATTGTCTTGGTCCTGGTGGGGGGGTTGTTTGTGTTTGAGGCCCTGTCCGTTATTTTTCAAGTGGCATATTTCAAGGTAACCGGAGGTCATCGGATTTTTCGCATGGCGCCCATTCACCATCACTTCGAGTTGAAGGGGTGGCCTGAACCAAAGGTGATCGTTCGCTTTTGGATTATCGCCATTATCCTGGCGCTTCTTTCCATCAGCACCCTGAAACTGCGTTAGCAGGGGGAGCGGGAGCGGTGATCCCGTGACTGTAAAGCGTTTGGACACGAAAGGAAAAAAAGTCCTGGTTGTGGGCCTGGGAATCTCGGGATATTGGGCATCTCGCTGGCTCGCAACCCACGGAGCGGAGGTAACGGTAACGGACTCCCGCAGCCGGGAGGAGTTAAACAGGACATTTTATGAGGAACTGGCGGGCAAAAGCGTCACATTCGAGTTGGGAGGCCATCGGGAAAAATCTTTCCGGGAAGCGGACATGATTATCTTGAGCCCGGGAGTTCCTCATACCATGCCCCTTCTTCAGGAGGCACGCGTGAAGGGAATTCCGATCATGGGAGAGCTAGAGCTTGCCAGCCGGATTATTTCAACTCCCATGATTGCCGTCACCGGTACCAACGGGAAGTCCAGCGTTACTGCCTGCCTGGGGTCACTTCTCCAGATGGCGGGACTGCCGGTGTATGTGGGCGGGAACATCGGGACTCCCTTGATGGCATATGCCAGCGAGGAAATGAACGCAGCGTACGTCGTTGTGGAAGTGAGCAGTTTCCAGTTGGACACAGTGGAGACTTTTTCCCCGTATATCGCGATAATTTTGAATATTTCGCCTGATCATCTCGACCGCTACCAGGATTTTGAAGCGTATGCGCGAGCGAAGAAAAAAATATTTGCCCGACAGGGCCCGGGACAATATCTAATCGTGAATAATGAAGATGAAATTCTGGCCGGGCTTTCCCCAGAAAACGGGGTTTCCGTTCTCCGGTACGGACTTGAGCAGCGAGAGGGGCAGGCGACCTTTGTGGCAGATGGGGCGATCCAGGCTCCCGGGCACTCCGGCAAAATGGAGTATTACCCCACCAGCTCTTTTGGGATGCCGGGGGATCACAACGTTTTGAATCTCCAGGCGGTCATCCTGGTGGGCCACATTCTGAATATAGCTCCCGGCGTGATTAAGAGAACTCTCAATGAATTTAAAGGATTGCCGCACCGATTGGAGCGGGTGGGAGAGAAGGACGGAGTGGTTTTTTACAATGATTCAAAAGCGACCAATGTAGACGCTGCGGCTGGTGCCATCGAATCCCTGTCATGTCCCATCGTACTGATAGCAGGCGGAAAGCACAAGGGGCTCCGCTTTGAAAAGCTCGCTGCGGTTTCGGCGGGACGGGTCAAAGGGGCTGTCCTTATTGGGGAAGCAGCGGAAGAACTCGGAAAGGCATTTGAGGGGATAGTACCGTACCAACCTGCTGATGGTCTGGAGGAAGCGGTCCATCTGGCCTTTTCCTTGGCAGATCGGGGTGATGCAGTGCTGTTATCCCCGGCATGTTCAAGTTTTGATCAGTTCAATGACTACAAGCACAGGGGCGATGTTTTTCGCAAGGCGGCGGAGCAAATTATTCATGAGTAAAGCGAGAGTGCCAAGAGCGACACGGGGGACCCGCCCAAGAGGTGGGGAGTCCAAGCGAAGCGCGGACAAACCGGGGACCCGCCCAAGAGGTGGGGAGTCCAAGCGAAGCGCGGACAAATATGACCTCTGGATTCTCATCCCTGTCCTCTGCCTCATGGGAATAGGACTGGTAATGGTCTACAGCGCATCAACAAACCTTGCAGCGCACCGGCTGGGTGACAACTATTTCTACCTCAAGCGGCAGGCTTTTTTCGCCTGTGTGGGCATTGTTATCATGCTTGTTGCCAAGAACATCCCAAGTCGGATTTTTTCCAGGCTGACCTACCCGCTGCTTTTTGGGACCGCGTGTCTCATGATCATGGTACTTATTCCCGGTATCGGTACCAAGGTGGGTGGAGCTGCGCGGTGGTTCAGGGTGGGGAGTTTTTCGATTCAGCCGTCGGAGTTCGTGAAATTTGCCCTTGCGGTGTACCTTGCCTATTCCATGTCCAAGAAGGGCCCCGAGATGGCCCATTTTTCAACGGGGCTGGTTCCGCACTTGCTTGTGGCCGGGGTATTCATGTGCCTCATTATCCTGCAGCCCGACCTGGGTACGGCCGTCATTATCGGGTGTTGGCTCGTCATCCTTCTTTTTGTGGGGGGAGTGAATCCGTTTCAGCTTGCAGGAGTCTTATCCCTTTTCGCCCCGGTGGTGTTTTGGCTGGTATTGCATGCGGATTATCGGCTCAAGCGGTGGTGGGCATTTCTCCACCCGTGGAAAGATCCGACCGGTATTGGATTCCAGATCGTGCACTCTTTCCTGGCATTTGGATCCGGCGGTGTTTTCGGTATGGGCCTTGGCAACAGCAAGCAGAAACTGTTTTATCTGCCTGAGCCGCATACGGATTTTGTCCTCTCAATTTTGGGAGAGGAAATGGGTTTCCTGGGTATAGGCGCTACGATTATCCTGTTCGGCGTCTTGATCACCCGCGGAATCAAGGTTGCGCTCGACGCAAGGGACCTTTACAGCAGTTACCTGGCACTGGGGCTTACCACATTTCTGGGATTGCAGGTATTGGTGAACATGGGAGTTGTTATGGGGCTCCTGCCTACGAAGGGGTTGACGCTCCCCTTGATCAGTTACGGGGGATCTTCACTCATCATGACGTTCCTGAGCATAGGAGTGCTTCTGAATATATCGTCCCAAAGCTGCTAGTGAGAGCGGATGGGGCTGTCCCGGACGGCATAAATGAAAGAATTCAGGGCCATCATAGCAGGAGGCGGAACAGGAGGGCATCTCTTCCCCGGTATCGCAGTGGCCAGGGAAATGGAGAAGCGGTTTGATCGCACACGCATTGTTTTTATTGTCGGTCACCGGAAAATGGAGGTGAATATCCTGGACAAATACGGATATGAAAAGCAGTCCATCGACGTGGAAGGCCTCAAAGGGAGAAGCCTGTTCAGGGGGGCGGGAGTGATGGTGCGACTGCCGAAAGGGTTTTACCAGTCAGCACGCGTCATTAAGCAGGTATCTCCCGGTGTCGTTCTGGGGGTGGGAGGCTATACCTCAGGGCCGGTCTGCCTGGCAGGTCGTTTGCTGGGCGTGCCGACCGCTATCCACGAACAGAATACTTATCCCGGCCTGACGAATCGCATCCTTGCAAGAGTGGTGAACAAGGTGCTGATCTCCTACGACGAAAGCCGGGAATATTTCGGCTCTGCGGCAATGTCACTGACCGGGAACCCCGTGCGGGAAGAACTCCTTATTCATCCCGGGCCCACTCAAACACGGGAATCTGCGGGTTTTGCCATTCTGGTATTAGGGGGCAGCCAGGGGGCACGGGCGATAAACTCTGCCTTCGTGGAGGCACTGCTTCATTTGCAGAAGCGTGGCCTATCGCCGGAAATTATCCATCAGACCGGGCAGTTGGACTATGAGAGGGTGAAAAAAATGTACAGTCAACACGGTTTCCGGGGGGAAGTCATGCCTTTCATAGACGATATGGCAGGAGCCTATGCCCGCGCAGACCTTGTGGTGAGCAGGGCAGGGGCAACCACCCTGGCCGAAATCGCAGCCCTGGGCAAGGCGTCTGTCCTGATTCCTTATCCATATGCGGCAAACCAGCACCAGGACACCAATGCACGGGTCCTTGAACAGGCAGGCGGCGCCATCGTGAAAAATGAGCAGGATATGAACGGAGAAAATCTGGCCCAGGAGTTGGGTGACCTGATGCAGCACCCGGAAAAGGTCACGGAAATGGGCCGTGCTGCACTGGCCAGGGGAAGAAGGGATGCTGCGCGTCAGATTGTTGACCAACTATTGGAAATGATGCCATGACGGTAAAATTCGGAAAGACAAAACAAATCCACTTCATCGGTATCGGTGGAATCGGAATGAGCGGGATTGCCGAGCTTCTCCTCAATCTTGGGTACCGCGTCAGCGGATCAGACCTGAAGACCACTGCGGTCACGAAAAATCTCGCCGGCCTGGGAGGAGAAATTTTTCAAGGCCACCGGGAGGAGCATGTGGAAAAGGCAGATGTGGTGGTTTATTCCTCGGCAGTAGGAGAAGACAATCCAGAAATTGTGGCCGCCAAGAAGCGTTTTGTGCCGGTGATACCCCGCGCTGAAATGCTGGCCGAATTGATGAGACTGAAATATGGGATTGCCATTGCCGGCGCCCATGGGAAAACCACCACCACCTCCATGGTGGCCTCCATCCTGACAAAGGGTGGACTTGATCCCACCGCGGTTATCGGGGGCAGGCTGGATACCTGGGGAGGATCCAATGCGAGGCTGGGTGAAGGGGATATCCTGGTGGCAGAAGCAGATGAGAGCGACGGTTCTTTCCTGGCACTGTCCCCCATCATCGCAGTGGTGACGAATATAGACCAGGAGCACCTGGACCATTACGGCAATATGGAGGCAATTCGGAAGACATTTGTGGATTTTATCAACAAGGTTCCTTTTTATGGGACATCGGTCCTGTGCCTGGACAACGAGGAAATACAGTACATCATCCCACAGCTGAAAAAACGGTACATCACCTATGGGCTGACGTCCCAGGCTGACCTCCAGGGACGGGAAATCCGCCGGGAAGCTGCCGGCATGCGCTATGAGGTTTTCTACCAGGGCAAACCCATGGGTGAGGTCCTGGTGGGAATTCCCGGAGAACACAATGTATTGAACAGCCTGGCTGCCCTTGGTGTTGGCCTTGAACTGGGACTTTCCATGGATGCCGTTCGCCAGGGACTCAAGGATCTGGGCGGCCTTGCCAGGAGATTCCAGGTAAAGGGTGAAAAAAAGGATATCCTTGTGCTTGATGACTACGGCCATCATCCAAGCGAGATCGTTGCAACCCTGAAGACAGCGCGGGAGTGGTGGCCGGATAGGCGCATGGTGGTGGTGTTCCAACCGCATCGATACACGAGAACTCAGGCCCTTTTTGATCGCTTTGTTACCAGTTTCAACGAGGCGGACGTGCTTCTGGTAACCGCCATCTATCCGGCAAGCGAGCAGCCCATTGCCGGTGTCACCGGTGAAACCCTGTCAGAAGGTATAAGGGAACACGGACACAAGGATGTCTCCTTTTGCGGGGGGAGTGAAGAGACCCTCCAAACGCTCCTGTCCATTGTTCGGGAAGGAGACCTGGTGCTGACGCTGGGCGCCGGCGATATCGTGAAAGTGGGAGAGACGTTCCTGGAGGCGCTGGACTGAACAGCGGAAAGGGGCGGCGGTGAACAGAGCGCAAAGGGAGACACTGAGTGAGCTTGCGGATGGGAATATTCGTTTCAGCTGCTCCATGGCAGAGTACACCACGTTCAGGGTGGGCGGGAAAATAGAGGCCCTGGTGACGGTTGAAAAGGTGGGACGCCTGCGGAAGATCGTCCCGTTCCTGGAGCGAGAGGACATTCCGCGTTTTGTCCTGGGACGGGGAAGCAACCTGCTGGTTATGGATGGAGATATCCCCGGAGTGGCGATTCAGCTCAAAGGACCACTGGCCGCTGTTGAAGAAGACAGGTCTCAAGAGGCAGGAATCGCGGCCGGCGCCGGTGCTTCATTGGATCGACTGCTCCACTTCTGCAGGACCAATGGCTTTGGCGGGGCAGAGTTCCTGGCGGGTATTCCCGGTACCGTAGGAGGTGCCGCCGTCATGAACGCCGGTGCTTTCGGACAGGAAATCGGGGCATTGATTGCGGAGTTGGAAATGATCACCCCGAGAGGTGAGCTGCTTCAATTAAATCGGGATGAACTCTGTTTTTCCTACAGAAAATTGGAGGTTCCGGAAGGTCAAATAGTGACACGGGCCCTGTTGGAGATGGAAAAAAGCACCGCACTGAAGGTGGGAGAAAAGATTAACGAGTATCTGGGCAGGCGCAAGAAAACGCAGCCTCTGCATTATCCGAGTGCGGGTTCCGTCTTTAAGAATCCTCCGGGAGAGCATGCGGGCCGATTGCTGGAGGAGGCAGGACTGAAGGGAAAAAAATGCGGGGGGGCCATGATTTCAACAAAACACGCGAACTGGATTGTCAATACCGGCGGTGCAACCGCCCGGGACATCCTGGATCTCATCGGCCTTGCCCGGGAGAGGGTGATCGAAAAAAGGGGTATTGAACTGGATCTGGAGATCAAGGTCATCGGACGATGAAGCGGGCTGCAAAAAAGAAAAGAGACGTGCTCCAGCGTCAAACGGTCAGAAAGAAAAAAAAGGGGAAAAGACCCGCCTTGAGATTCCGGATGATCTGGTCTGTGTGCAAAGGCTGCTTCAAGGGAGCGGGTGCATTGCTGGCGCTGGCACTCATTAGTTTCTCGTTTCTGAGCGTCTATCACTATCTTATTACCTCCCCGTATCTCAAACTGGAACACGTGAAGATAGGGGGAGTAGAGAAGGAGTTGAAACGCCAATTGCTGGAAATGGCGAACATTGATTCAGGGGCCAGTCTCCTGGACTTGAATCTCGGTGCACTGAAAAATCGGCTGGAAGTGCATCCCTGGATTCGGTCAGTCGAGCTTGAGCGGCAATTTCCCCATACCCTGGTGATCAGGGTGCAAAAACAGGAGCCGAGGGCCATTCTTCTGAGTGAGGGGATGTATTATCTGAACCGGTACGGAGAGCCTTTTAAGAAAGTCGGACCAGCTGAAGATGGTGACTTTCCCCTTGTAACCGGACTTGGAGAAAAGGGGAACTGGGTAAAAAACAGGCTGGAAAAAGTCGCGCGGGTAATGGAAGAGCTGCGGCAGGAAAGAACACCGTGGTCCCTTGCAGACCTCGCGGAGATACATATTGAGGACCAGAACCACTTTACGCTTTACTTTGAGCACATGGATGCCGGGATCAGGGTGAGCGGAAAGGGTATCCGGAAGGAGATCCGGGAATTGCGCCGCGTGGTGGCGCACCTGGCCCGCAGTGGAAAGATTGGGAAAGTACGTGCCATTGATTTTGGCTACGCCGACGGAGCAGTTGTTTCTTTCAGGAAAGGGTAAAAGAAATGGCGAGTGAAATTATCGTGGGGCTGGACATCGGAACGACAAAGATTTGCGCGGTTGTGGGGGAGGTTTCCGGGGGGAACGTAGAAATAATCGGGATGGGAAGTCATCCATCGGAAGGGTTGAGAAAGGGGGTGGTTATCAATATCGAAAACACGGTGAACTCCATTAAGGAGGCCGTGGAAGAAGCGGAAACCATGGCTGGGTGTGAAATAGGTTCCGTGTATGCGGGTATTGCGGGAGGACATGTCAAGGGATTTAACAGCCACGGAGTAATTGCACTCAAAGAAAAGGAAGTCACGAAAAAGGACATTGAACGGGTTATTGAGGCGGCCAGTGCAGTTGCCATTCCCATGGACCGAGAGGTCATCCACACACTGGTCCAGGAATACATTGTTGATGAGCAGGACGGCATCATGGATCCTCTCGGCATGTCGGGCGTACGGCTCGAGGCCAAGGTCCATATTGTCACGGGAGCCGTAACGTCAGCGCAGAATATTATTAAGTGCGCGAATCGGGCAGGCCTTGACGTGTGCGATATCGTGCTTGAGTCCCTGGCATCCAGTGAGGCGGTACTCTCTTCGGAGGAACGTAACCTGGGCGTGGCGCTGCTTGACTTTGGAGGGGGCACAACCGACATGGCTGTTTTTTCAAGGGGGGCCATCAAGCACACATCCGTCCTGGCCCTTGGTGGAGACAACTTGACGTATGACATAGCAGTGGGCTTGCGAACTCCGAATGTAGAGGCGGAAAAAATAAAGATCAGGTACGGATGCGGTTTTTCCTCCCTGATCGGGAGAGAGGAAACCATTGAAGTACCGGGCGTGGCGGGAAGAAAGGCGCGCATTCTTTCCAGGCAGATCCTGGGGGAAATTCTGGAGCCGCGGGTGGAAGAAATCTTCACCCTGATCTATGGAGAACTTGTACGTTCAGGATATCACGAGCGGATCAGTTCCGGCGTAGTGGTGACTGGAGGGTCGGCAGAACTCCAGGGAATTACTGAAATGGCGGAGCAGGTTTTCAACGCGCCGACGCGGATCGGGTTTCCGGAAGGTATGAGCGGCCTTGTGGAAGTGGTGAACAAACCGATGTACGCCACTGCTGTGGGCCTGGTCCTTTACGGGGCCAAACAGAGTAAGGGAAGGAAGAAGTTTCGGATCAGGGATGGGAACATATTTAACCGGGTAATGAGCAGGATGAAGAGATGGTTTAAAGAGGTCATCTAAGGGAAGGGAGAAAGGGGAAGGCGGAAGGTGGAAAAAGGACAGTGAACCCAAAGAGAGTCAAACAGGCAAAAAGAATAGTTGCATATTAACAAAAGGAGGGACGACATGAAATTTGAGTTTATTGAAGAGAAGGAAACGTATCATGCCAAGATAAAGGTTGTTGGCGTGGGAGGAGCCGGCGGAAATGCCATCAATAACATGATAGCCTCAAAATTGAAGGGGGTGGATTTTCTGGTTGCAAACACGGACAGCCAGGCTCTTGATCGTTCAGCGTGTTCTGAAAAGCTGCAACTGGGTGCCACCATAACAAAGGGCCTGGGAGCAGGTGCTGATCCCGAGCTTGGCAAGCTCTCGGCGGAGGAGTCGGTGAGCGATGTCCGGGAGAAAATGGAAGGGGCGGACATGGTTTTTATCACCGCAGGCATGGGAGGCGGAACAGGAACAGGCGCTTCCCCGGTGATCGCCAGGGAATGCAAGGAGTCTGGTGCCTTGACTGTTGCCGTGGTGACCAAACCGTTCAAGTTCGAGGGCGATAAGCGTATGAAGAGGGCCATCGAGGGTATCGAGAAATTGAAACGGGACGTGGATACTCTCATCGTTATCCCGAACGAAAGGCTCAAGGCCGTAGGGAGCAGGAGTACAACTTTCAAGGACCTTATCGCAAGGGCCGACAATGTTCTCCTGCACGCCGTGAAGGGAATTTCAGATCTTATCATGAGCACCGGGTTCATAAACTTGGATTTTGCGGATGTAAAAAAAGTAATGGAACAGATGGGCACCGCTATTATGGGCACCGGGAGGGCAGGTGGCGAGAATCGCGCCTCTGAGGCTGCTCAGATGGCCGTAAACAGCCCGCTGCTTGAGGATATATCCATCAGCGGAGCACGGGGCCTTCTCATGAATATTACCGGGCCTTCCGACATGACCATGGATGAAATAGACGAGGCATCCAGTTATATAAAGGAAGAAGTGCACCCCGATGCAGAGATTTTCTGGGGCGTTGTTTTTGATGATTCAATGGGAGATGAGGTGCAGGTGACGGTTATTGCCACGGGTATTGAAAAAGAATTGCCCCGGGAAATGGTAAGAGACGTGGTGAACGATGCGGCAAGGAATGTGGTAAAAATAAGGGATATCAGCCCGGAAGAGGCGGATGAAGGGTGGACCGTGCGAATGAATGGCGTCAATCTGGATACCCCGACTTTTCAAAGAAAGGGAGGAGAGCCGGTCCCGCCTGCCGGGAGAGAAGAGACTCCCGCCGGTAGAAAGGGATTTCTGAACAAGGGTTTTTTTAAAGATCACCTGGACTATCCCACATTTCTCAGGGCCAAGGCCGATTGATAGACTCAGCGCGGAATGCTAGGATATGCGGGGAAAAATCACTGCCCTCTATCGGAGCAGGCTGGCTGCGGAGCGGGGTTTCATAAAAAAGGATTGGGGAGGAAAGAGGCTCACTGTGGCACTTGCCTACCCAAATACTTACGCAGTCGGTATGTCCAGCCTGGGCTTCCAGGTCGTCTATGGTCTCTTCAACCAGAGACCTGACGTGGTTGCGGAGCGTGTCTTTCTGCCTGAAGGTCAAGAAATGTCCCTCTACCTTCAGTCGGGGGAACCGCTCCTCTCCCTGGAGTCCCAGAGGCCTGTCCATGATTTTGACATCCTGGCTTTTTCAGTTTCTTTTGAGAATGACTATCCGAATATCCTCAAAATACTGGACCTCTCGGGAATCGCCTTTCAGTCTCAAGAGCGGGAGGCGAAGGATCCGTTTGTCATGGGCGGCGGGATCACAGCCTTCCTCAACCCGGAACCTATTGCGCCCTTTTTTGATTTTTTTCTGCTTGGTGAGGCAGAGGCGAATCTCTCCCAGTTCATAGACTATTTCATTGACATCAATCATTGGAAACGGGCAAGAGATGAATGCCTGAAGGACCTTGCTTCCGGCATAAATTCCCTGTATGTCCCTTCCCTTTACCGTCAGGAATACAACAGAGATGGGACCATACGCGTCCTTGAACCTCGTTTCCAGGATCTTTCTGAAAAGATTGCCGCCCCCATCTTTCAGACGTCAGGAACGGAAGTTCCCTGTTCAACAATCCTTACCCCGGACACCCAGTTCAATGACCGGGTCCTGGTGGAGCTGGGAAGGGGGTGCGGACACGCTTGCCGTTTTTGTGCCGCCGGCTATGTGTACCGGCCACCCCGTACGTATGCGGAAGGAGCGATCCGTTCACAGGTCAAAAAGGCGCTGGATTCCGGCAGTCCGGTGGGGCTGTTGAGCGCAGCAGTATCGGACATTCCCGGTATAGAGAAGATCACCAGGGAAATAATTGAAACGGGCGGCCATTTTTCAGTGTCTTCTTTGCGGGCGGAGACCGTTACGCCGGGGATGCTTGAGGATTTGAGAAAGAGCGGACAGAGGACCATCGCCATCGCCCCGGAAGCGGGCACAGAGCGTCTTCGTAGAGTGATCAATAAACACTTGAGTGAGGATCAGATCCTTGAAGCGGTTCGTCTTATTTCAACAGTATTTCCTTTCAACCTGCGGCTCTATTTCCTCGTGGGACTCCCTACGGAAACCAGGGAAGATATTGCTGGGATCCCGGCGCTGGTGAAGAGGATTAAGCATTCCATGGTCAAGACTTCCGCGAAGAGGGGCCGGATCGGGCAGATCAGGTTGAGCGTCAACTGCTTCATCCCGAAACCCTTTACCCCCTTTCAGTGGTTTCCCCTGGAAGAGGTTGAAGGGCTCAAGGAAAAGCAGAGGTGGCTGAAAAAGGCCCTTCTCAAGGAAGGCGGGATCCAGGTTCATTTTGATCTCCCCAAGTGGGCATATGTCCAGACACTGCTCTCAAACGGTGACAGACGGGTATCCTCCATGATTCTCGGGGCACATGGGAGCAAGGGGAACTGGAAAAAGGCCTTTCAGCTCTCCACAATGAATCCCGATTTTTTTGTGTACCGCGCAAGGGATCTGGATGAGGTGCTCCCGTGGGATTTTATTGAACACGGACTGTTGAAGAAACATCTTGCCCGGGAGTATTCCCTGGCGCTCAAAGAGCATGAATCAGAAGGATGCCGTGTCGGTGATTGCCGCCGCTGCGGAATCTGTTGAAGGGAACTATTGACTCTGGAGAGAAATTGGATTAGCCTTTAATAGATTGCGCCTCCAACAATCCTGGGACGGTGAACCCTGCAAACAAGACGAAAAAGGATTGTATTTGTTTTAAAGGCGAGACCGTTTATGATCTGGTAATAATTTCGCTTCTCAGACCTTTTGACAGAAAACCGGGCTGAGGGTAAATGGAAATTCGATGATACGACAACCGATGATCGTGGCACAACTGGTCCATATTTCCGGGCCCCTTAAGGGTGAAATTCAGGAATTCTCAGAGCAGGAGATTTCCATCGGCAGACACCCGTCCTGCATTGTGAGGTTCCCCGCCGACCTGGTGCTCATCTCCCGGAATCATGCGAGAATTGTCCGGGAAGGCAACACGTTCAGGCTGGTTGATTCAAGTACGAACGGGACTTTTGTGAACGGGAAGCGCACAAAGGAAGCGGTCCTCAAGAATGGGGATGTGATCACCCTTGGTAAAGGCGGCCCGAAGTTCAGTTTCTTGAGTGAAGTGAAAGAGGGGGCAGCCGCGCCTGAGGTGCAGGAAGCCCCACCATCACCAGGAGTGGATGCCCCTCCTGTCCCGCCACCCCCGCGTGAGGTTGCCCCGCCAAAGATGGGTGGGCGCGGAAGGGAAGAAATAGTCCGGGAACAGAGAGAAGTGCCTCTGGTGATTCAATATGGACCCACCCTGCGGTCTTTCAAGATGGTGCCGGTCACTATTGGAAAAAATCCATCCTGCGAAATGATCCTGGATCATCCATCGCTTCTGGATCGGCACGCCGAGTTTTTTTTCTCGAGGGAACAGTATTGGATCAGGGACCTCACCGGCGCCAGCATGGTGGAGGTAAACCGTGTACCGGTGGGATCTACGGGGCACCCTGTGAATATGAATGATGAAGTTTTTCTTGGCCCGGAAGGACCCGCTTTTCGATTTCTGGGGCAGGGACGATTTGTGGAACTTGAGTTTCACCCTGAAGAAAAACCGCCGGAGCAAGCGAAAAACGAAGACAGGCCGGCCAATGAGGAGGCGAGGCCGCCCCAGGATCGAAAGTCTCTCTTCAAAAAATACTTTCGCCGCTAGTCCGCAAAACATCCTCGCCTGAAAAGAGAGGTGGGCCATGGAAAACCCTTCCTTCCCCTTTGTCATTTTAGTCATAGCCCCATTCACGGGACCCGGCGCGGGCAAATGGACCGAGGGTCCCGTCAGTGTGCAGGCGGAGAACCTTGACCAGGTAATGGCGGACTGTTCTCTTTCCGTTGATATTTCCGCCCCCGGTGATATGGCGCCCAACACTATTCTGGCGTTCCCTCTCAGCGGGCGAAAGGCTTTCCGTCCCGGGAATCTTATTCTCTCAAATGAATATTTGAAGAATATTTTTGAAGCCAGGCAGTTTGTGCTGGATGGTCCCTCAAAAGGCCTTGGTCACACAGAGATCGTTGAGCGCATCAAAAGATGGAAAAACCTGCCCTCCCTGCATATACCTGACGCCGCAGAAAAAACAGACAAAAAAGGGAGTAGTGCCATTGAGGACATTCTCAGCATGGTCTCCCTTCCAGAGGAACAGAAGGGTCATCCGGGCGGGAGGATGGGGCTGGTGGAGCAGATGGATGCTGCCCTGCGCCGTGTCCTGGAACTGGTTTATCAGGACGAGGAATTCAGAACCCTTGAAGGAGCTTGGGCGGGCCTTCAATTCCTTCTGGCCAGAGCTGGGAAAGGAATCTCTCATGGGGACATTGCGGTGAAGATTCTTCCTTCTTCACTTCAGACCCTTGAAGAGACCCTTGACAGCATGCTGTTTGACATGATTCGGGAAATTCCATCCTTGATTGTTGTAGATTTGCCCCTTGACAGCTCATCGCACGGTACTGCGCTTTTGAATAAACTTGCAGAAGTGGGGGAAACACTGCTTGTGCCTGTCCTGGGATGGGTAGACCATGCTTTTTTTCATATCAACTCCTGGGATGACCTGGAGACCCTACCCTATCTTCCTCACCATTTTGAACGGCCCGAATTTGCAAAATGGCAGAAATTGAAGGAGAGTCCAGGGGGCAGGTGGGTAGGAATGACGTGCAACCGCTTCCTGGAGCGTTTCCCTTATGGTGACGAGTACCGGGAAGGCCCGGTTCTTTTTCATGAACCGGTGACTCCATGGCGAAGTCCTGTGTGGGCACTTGCCGCTCTCGTGTGCCGGAGTCAGATGGAGACGGGCTGGCCGTCCCGCTTCAGTGAATGGAAAAGGTTTAACCTGGAAGACCTGGCTCTTCAGGCGAGGGGGACAAAAGAGTATTACGCAACCGAGGCCGTTTTAGATGAACGCCGGATTGACCAGATGATTGCAAGCGGCCTGATTCCTCTGGTTTCGTTCAAGAATAAAGATATGGCGTTTGTGGGTGGGGATTCAACCATATCCGGCGGTTCGCTCGCTTTTCAGCTCGTTCTCAGCAGGATCGTCCAGTTTGTTATCTGGTGCAAAGAGAGGTTTGGAAAGGACCTCAAGGCTGACGATTTGAAGGGGAAGCTGGAATTAGCCCTTTCCCGGTTCTGGGAACAGACAGGACACCCGGTCCCGGAAGAGATGGATATCTCGGTAGAAAAGCCGGATCCTGCCGGACCTGCCTCGGTAGGAATGGTAATCAGGCCGGGGCGTGCGATTCTTGGTTCACGGGAGGTTGTAGAATTTCATTTCAACTGGTGAGCCGGTGTTAACCC
>Ga0164318_10000999_pt1 | contig 24027 bp, 25 predicted proteins | sample GuaBasSedimGuay9_FD_113734 | JGI IMG/M metagenome (GOLD analysis project Ga0164318, IMG submission 113734) | Subseafloor sediment microbial communities from Guaymas Basin, Gulf of California, Mexico - Guay9, Core 4571-4, 0-3 cm | ecosystem: Environmental > Aquatic > Marine > Hydrothermal vents...
CAAAGCGGTAGGGAAACACCCGGTCTCATCCCGAACCCGGCAGTTAAGCCTACCTGCGTAATTTTCGGTATTATGGTGCGCGAGCCCATGGGAAGATTACCTCCGTATGGGGGCTTGAACCTTTGGCCTAGGTGGAGAGCCCTGGTTGATCTCTTTCGGGGGATCTTCTAGGGTAAGCTTCACTGCTTGAAAGTCAGGGGTTCTTGGTACGCTGTCAAGCCATCCCTTTACATTACACTTTACATCCCATTTGTTTTTTTATGATTCATTGATAAAAAATTAGAAGCAAAAGATGATAGATGATTTCCAACCTTTTTTGTTCCATCAATAAATGTTAGCTCATGAATTCTGTGTTTCATAGGAAACAAGAAAGTTCTCCGAGAATCCGTTTTTTACAACTTCAGTTTATTTTTTAGTTTATTTTATCAGATATTCCTCTAATACAGTGATATATTTAAACCCTTGAATTATTTACAGCATGGGGATGGGAATGAAATGCCCATACTGTAAAAACGAAGAGATCGTAAAGGCGGGTAAGAGGTACAACAAATACGTTGAAAAACAGCTTTACCGGTGTAAATCCTGTAAGAGAAGATTTATAGAGAGGGATGGTTTTGAAAAGAATGAGTTATCCAAAAGAGATAATCTTGAAAACCCCGCACTTATATGCAGAAGGATTATCTCTTTCCAAGATAAGGGATTTCATCTGGCAACATGAGGGATACTATCTCTATGATAGTGTTATTCTTTACTGGGTTAGAAAGTATGCTCATTTATTAAAGGATTTTGAAAGGAATTTGAAACCAGAGATAAAAGGTAGAGTACATATGGATGAGGTTGTTTTTGAAGGAGAAGAGGAAGAAAATCTATGATATAAATGCGGTTGATGGAAAAACCGGTTATAATCTTTTCTCATCTCTTAACTGATTCTCTATCTCTACCGTATTTTCAGGAAGTTCTTTAAAGAACTCAAGCGTAAGATATATGATCAGTGTTTGGATAGGTATAGGAGGTACAAGGAGACAGGAGAGGATGAAAGAATAGTTTTTGTAAGCGATAAAAGAGAGCATTACAGGAATGTCTTTGACAAATTCTTTTCCAGAACATGTAAGCTTACTCATGGTGTTCCAATAGCATGTAAAAGATACGGGTTTGAGTATAATACTAACCCAGTTGAGAGATATAATGAGGATATAAAGTAGAGGTATAAGGTGATGTGTTGTTTCAAATCATTTGAATCTGCAGATGCTTTCCTGGATTTAAGGAGAATGGTTTATAGCTTTGTAAGGGGAGATGAGACAAGGGCTATGAGAGCTGGTATAACCCTTGAACTCGGGAGAAACTGGTTGCAAGGTTTAATAAAAATTTGAATCCTCAGATGTGTCATTCATTTCGAGGAATATCCGATGAATGGGTTGTATATCTTTTTTGCAATGTAAGCCTTTTTAGGGGGCATAGAAAATTTTGTAGAACACCATAAGCTTATAAAACCTTACCTTTTTAACTTTTAATCTAGGAGAGATTATCCAGCAGAAAATCTTGTTTAGATATTCGTTGTTGTCTGAAATTGATCAAAGTCTAATAAAAAGAATAAGGTGAATGGAGGTGTTGAGCCAATAATGGGTATGATAGACAGATATCTTTTGGTGAAACCATCTTGTCAGAGGGGTGTTTGAGTGGTGCCTATTACTAGCAAGCGGATTTTACGGATACTTTTTCTCAGTATTAGTTTTGCCATTTCATCAGTATTTCATGATTTCTGGAGTTATTCTTTTTATTTTAGGATTAGGTGTTCATGGATTATCGCATAAAGAACATAAACAGGCGCATTCTAAAGCAGAGGATATAAAAAGGATAATAACAACGGGTATATATTCAAAGATACGGCATCCTGGGTATTTGGGACTAATTTTGATGTATACTGGAATGGCTTTCTGGTTTTATAGTCTAATACCTGTTATCATCGCAATAATCTTTACAGTATTGCATGTTCTAACGGCTTTAAAGGAAGAGGAGTATCTACTTAGGAAATTTGAGGAGAAATACAGTGAATATATGAAGCGGGTACCATGGAGATTTATACCAAAAGTGTTTTGATGGATAGATTTTATGCGATTCTCGAGTTTCATCTTGGTGCTATCACAATTGAATAATGATCGAGTATCTGTCTTCGAAATCTCGTTAATCGACGACATGTTTATCTATTTTTGAGCGGAAAGACTTTGGTTTTTTTATAAACCAAAAGTAGGGTTTTTAGAGTCTTTTTAATGTACTGTAAAATCGTTGTAGAGCAGTGATGTTGCCGACTATGGCGAAGTAGAGAAGCACCAGTTCTAGTAGAGAGATCATCCCTGGTATATCTATTTTGTAGTATAGAAGGATGTGCTGTGCTATGGGGAATATCATGAGCAGCAGCAGTCTATCTGCTCGTCCCAGGAGCCCCGAGTAGTTTCTTTTATAGCCGATTGCCTGTGACTGTGTTCCCATGTAGCTGGTTAGCAGCATGCCTATGATGGCGATGAGCCCAATGCTTGGTCTACACCATGCGCTTAATGCAAGTCCGCCTACCATAAAAACATCTGAGTATCGATCCAGTGCATGGTCAAGGAAGTCGCCTTTGGCTGATGTTTTTTTCATCATTTTTGCAACTTTTCCGTCGAGAGCATCGAATAGACCGTTTAGGAAAACGAAAAATGATGCAAGGTAAAGGTAATGGTTGTATGGCTCATGTTCTGGTGTGGATAGGTAGAAGAATGCTCCTGCTATAAATGCAAAAAGTAGGGAGACCCAGGTTAGTATGTTGGGATGTATTTTTGAGAATCTTTTTGCAACAATTGAGAGTATGGGATCTATGTTTTTTCTTTGTCCCTCGAGCACCATTTCTTTTCCTGCCTTCTCTTTCAAGAAGAATCTTTTTCTACAACTATCATTTTTTGGAGGGGTGTTCTTTGGGGATTTTTTTATTGAAATTTTTTTAATATTTCCTCAGACCAATCGATCTTGCCTATATTATATTTTTTCATGGGTTTGAATTCGTTTTTTATGATTTCTATGATGGATCCTGCTACTGTTTCTATAGGTTTTTGTGTGGTGTCAATTTCGAAGATGTTTTCTTCTGGATGTATATCGGTTGTTTCGCAGAGGATGATGTCTAATATTTCAGCTTCTATGTTTTCCATTATTTTTTCTTTTCTCCATTTTTTTTGGATTAAACGTTTTTTTAGTTCATCTGGATGGCATCGTAGTATGATTATTTTGTCTATATTTTGTAGTAGATGTGCGATGTGCCCTTCAACAAAAATAATGTCTGTGATATCTGCATATTTTTCTTTGATGTAAGTGTCTAACCGGTCTATATCTATTATTTTGGAGTTTCTTTTTTTGTCTATGCCTGTTATGAATCCTTTTTTTATGGCGGTTTTGTTTAGGTCAACAATTTTGTATCCATTTTTTTTTAGTAGATATGACACAGATGTTTTGCCGGTTCCTGGTGTGCCTGATATTCCTACCAACATTTTTTCCTATATTTATTTTTGTCATGTGGGGTTTTTTTAGTTTGTTATCTTGTGGTAGTCGTATCCTCTGTATCCTTTTTTGAAGCAGTAGTGTATTTCTTGGAAGTCTTTACGCATGTCATTAACTATTTCTCTTATTTTGCTGGTTTTTTCTTTTTTTTGTAGCACTCTTTCGAAAAGTTCTGCAATGTAGTCCATTTCGTTTTCCTTCATTCCTATGCGTGTTAGTTCTTGTGTTCCCAGTCGTAGACCTGAGGGGTTTAGTGGGTCTTCATCTCCTGGTATCATGTTCATGTTTGTGATTATGCCTGCCTCCTCTAGTTTTTTTGATGCTTCTTTGCCTTTTCCTTTTCCTATTTCTACTAGTATTTGATGTGATTCTGTGAATCCTAGTTTTTCGCCGAATACTTTGAATCCTCTTTCGAATAGTGATTGCCCAAGTTTTTTTGCATTTTTTATTGTCTGTTCCGCATATTCTTCGCCGAATTCTAGATGCTCAGCAAAGGCTATAGCCTTAGCTGCAACATGATGTAGATGATAGGAGGAGGTGACTCCGGGGAATACTCCAAAGCCTAGTCGTCTTAGGAATCTTTTGTCCTCATCAGTGTTGCCTGTATGATCAGACAGCAATATGCCTCCTTGTGGACCTGGAAGGGTTTTATGTGTGCTGCCTGTCATAACATCTGCTCCCTCTCGTAGTGGGTCCTGGAATCTTTTACCTGCTATAAGACCCAGTACATGTGCCGCATCATATACCACATATGCTCCTACATCGTGTGCTGCCTCAGAAATTTCTTCAAGAGGACTTGGGAATAAAAAGACAGATCTGCCACATAATGTTAGCTTCGGTTTAACCTCTCTAATCAATTTCACAGCCTTATCGACATCTATGTTCATCTGATCATCATCAAATGGAAAAGATATCAGATCGATGCCGCGTAGGCCTGCTGCACCCCATTTTCCAAAAGATATGTGTGCGCCATTGGCTGTGTCTAGTACTACTGCAGGTTCACCTGGTTTGATGAGTGCTTTTAAAACAGCCATATTAGCGGTTGTGCCAGCAGTTGGTCTCACATCAGCATATCTGCATCTAAAAAGTTTTTTTGCAAGCTCCATAGCCTTTTCTTCTACACGATCGAAAAATCTGCATCCCTCATAGTATCTATTGCCTGGTGTTCCCTCCGCGTATCTACCATGAAAGTCTGTTAAAAGCATTTCCTTGCACAATGGGGATAAAACATTTTCACTAGCAATCATTGGTAGGGAGGAACCAAAGTATTCGTTGTTTTTCATCGCCTGTTCTCTGATATACTCAACCTCATCATACCATTTCATATAGATCTCACAAAAGGCTGAATATTGGAATCTAAATAAAAAGGTAATGGAACCAAAAAAATTCTTAATGATTTAGAATTATAGCAGGAGGGTAGAGAAGGGGAAATATCCAGATATGAATGTATATGTAGAAATATATGTAAAGATATCTAAAAATATTTGTTTTTATATATTATATTTGCTGCATGTGACTTTGTACTTATTGCCTCTACTATGAACATAGGAAACATTATAGTGGAATAGTTTTTTTGTCATACTGAAAAAATTGTTAATCACAATTCCCCCCGTACATTTTTCTCCTAAAAAATTTTATATGCTATGTCTGTATCGCGGGAGGTTATAACAGTAAAATGGGGGATGGGATGCAGGCAGGCTAACTGGAAAAAGAGAACATATTTTAGCCTGCCTAAGATGGACTCCCACCTGCATTGAAGAACTCATATAAAAGAGTAACTGAAAAAAATATCATTATGACACAATCAACATACTGTCATATTTACACAATAAGTTTAAATAAACGTAAGTATCAGAAATAATATTTGGTGAGGAAGGGACAGAGAGCCTCTGCTGGTCCTTTTTGATCCCTCATGATTTATCATCCCCCCTTCCTTTCCTCCCCCAAAAAATGGTTGGAAAAATAATCTTCATCTTACCTATATCCATTGTATTTCTATTGGAAACAACTCATTTTGATAAAACAATTGTGTTAAAATGATGAAAAAGATAAAAGATTGATGAGAAGATGATGGAAAACAACAAACTATATAAGATAAATGGCTTTTTATGAAAAACCCTCTAAGTGTTTAGAAATTTAGAAAACCAGATATACATCAGAAAAACTAATTATGAAAGAATATTTGAGACACAAAAAATATAGAGAAATGTTAGGAAAAGGGGATCTAGATGGTTAAGATAAACATCAGCATAGAAGGAGAAGATATCTCAGATATCATTAATGAGTTGATGAAAATAGGAACTGAGCTGATAAAATCAAATAGGAGAGAGATCAGAGATATAATGAGGATATTCGCAGATGAGGCATTGGATGTAATGATGGAACGTAGAGTTTTAGAAAAGGGAGCGCAGCTCTATAAAAAAATCAATAGCGAGATAAACTGGACATACAGAAGAGAAAAACAATAGAAACGAAAGACACAAAAAAATATTTTGTATAAATCCAAACTTTCCTCTTCTTCACATTACCTCTAGTAATTCCCTGGTGGTATTTGTTAGTAACTCTATGCCGTTCTTTACAATGAGTATGTCATCTTCTATTCTGATTCCACCAAAGCCGGGTATATACACACCGGGCTCAACAGTTAATACCATGTTTTCCTTTAGCTCTATGTTGCTTTCTGGACTGAAACCGGGTCCATCATGAACTTCTAATCCAAGAGAATGCCCCGTAGAGTGAGTAAAGCAGCCTTTGAATTTTGTGTTGTTTATGTATGAAGAGACTACACGATGTATTTCCCCAGCTTTTATACCAGGTTTTATTGTTTCAAATCCAATTTTTTGAGCTGTTAAAACAGTCTCATGCATTTCTTTTTGTTTTTTATCTATTTTTCCAAACACAAATGTTCTTGTTATATCAGAATTGTATCTTTTGAAACATGCTCCAAAATCAAGCAGTACCAAATCACCTTTTTTTAGTTTAGTGTTTCCATGACTGTAGTGTGGCTCTGCAGTGTTTTTTCCAAAGGATGATATTGTATCAAAAGCAGGTTTGTCTGCTCCATTTTTTTGTAACAAATAATCTATTTCTGCAGCTACTTCATATTCATGTATCCCGTCGCATAGCATGTTTGGTATTTTTTCCATCACTTGATCTGCTATTTTACAGGATTTTTTTATAGCTTGTATCTCTAAAGTATCTTTTACTAGTCGTGCTTTAACGAAACTATCTGAGATGTCTATGAATTTTGAGTTGGGGCATAGTTTTTTTAGTTTTTGGTAGTCCATATATGATATATGTCTGGAGTTTATTCCAATATTTTTGATGGGTGATAGCATCTCTTTTAGGATATTGTTTCTTTCCTCAATGCTTTTATATATGGTGATGTCTGCATCTGCTTTTTTGGCAGTCTCAGCTTCAAGTTCTGATATGATAAGATCTATTTTGCCATCTGTGTATAGTATTGCTGTGGCTTCTTCGAATATCCCATTTTCTAATCCAGTTGTATAGAAAAAGTTTTTATCGATGTATGGAAAAACAGAGTTTTTTATTATTATTGTATCAATTTTTTTTTCTGTAAGTCGGAAAATTTTTTTTATTCTATTTTTCAATGGAGTATCACCGGGTGGGGAAATATTTATAGGTAGCTACGTAGGTTGCTATCCTGGGATAAATAAAAAGTGATAGATAATTTATTTTTGGGATAAATTTATGTTTTTTATTTGTTATAGGTCTTTCTTTTTTTATTGTTTTTTCTCGTATCTTGATATCAGTTGCTGTAGTTCTGTGAGGTCTTGTTTGATGGTTTCTACCTCTTTCATCTTTTCTTCTTCGAAGCTTTTTAGTATTTCTGAGAGGGGTTTAGTTAATCTGTATAGGTGAACTGGTCTTCCTTTTCCTTTCTTTTTTATGTCTCTTTTTTTGGCCCATCCCCTGCGCCTGAGTTCCTGCATGGCAACACTTACCTCAGGCTGTCTGAGATCTGCTCCTTGTTCTACGTCAGCAGATCGGCATTCATCAACTTGTGAGATGTACATCAATGTTTTAGCAAGATTTTTTGGCATCCCAAGTTCTGTGAATAATTGAACGACTTTACTGTCTGTCTCATCTAATACAAATGATCTCTTTCGTTTCATATTCTTCTCCTCGGTTTAAGTAAATCATTCTTAAGTATTTATATTTTTCCAATTTTTTCAATTTCCGCCAATTTTTATATACATTACTATTATTTAAATTTTTTTATTTTTATATTGCTTTCTTCAAGCATTTTTTTAGCAAGATCATCAGGATAATCACCAGAAAACACAATCTCCCTAACACCAGCATTTATCAACATCTTCGCACAAACCACACAAGGCGCATTAGTACAATACAACGTAGAACCCTCAATAGAAACACCAAAAACAGCCGCTTGAATAATCGCATTCTGCTCCGCATGCAACCCCCTACACAGCTCATGCCTCTGACCAGATGGAACCCTCAACTTTTCACGAAGACACCCAACCTCAGAACAATGCTTAAGCCCCTTAGGAGCCCCATTGTAACCCGTGCTAAGAATATGCTTATCCTTCACAAGTATAGCGCCCACTTTACGCCTCAAACATGTGCTTCTCTTCGCAACAACATGAGCCATCTCCATAAAATACTCATCATATGATGGTCTATCTTCCATAAAAATCCAAAAAAGAAATTGTCATAAGAGCTTAATAAAAATTGTCATAAAAACTCCGTCAAAAAACAGAAAAAAGTGGAAACAGAAATAGGAGAAACGATCTAGACAACTCAACCTACAATATTTATATCAGAACCATAAAAAAACCTTGGCTCAATTTATTTCTTTAACCTTACTTCAATCTCCTGAAAATCCTTTGCTACAAAAGAATTTTTAAAAACCTTCCTTGCATCATCCTGCAACACCTTATACCCCAGATACCTGGGGCTAATATGAGTCAGAAACAAAAACTCCACATTCGCCTTCTTAGCAGTCTCTGCAGCCTGAAAAGCAGTTGCATGTCCATACTCATTAGCCACCTCCTCAAGCTCAGAATCAAATGTTGCATCATGAATAAGAACATCTGCATCTTTTGAAAACTCTACCAGTTCATCACATGGACGCGTATCTCCAGATATAACTATCTTCCTACCTCGCCTAGGTGGACCCAAAACCATATCTGGAGTTATTTTCCTTCCATCCCTAAGAGTTACAGTCTCCCCCCTTTGAAGTCTACTAAAAAGAGGACCCTCAGGAACACCTAGCTCTAATGCTCTAGGCTTATCAAACCGACCGGGACGCATATCTTCCTCAAAAGCATATGCCAATGTTGGAACATTATGATCAACATGAAGAGCGCGAACAACATAACCATCAAACCTAAGCACATCACCATTTTTAACCTCATGGGATACTATCTCATAGGCTGGCGTAAAGTATCCCAAAGATAAAATCTGAGAAAGAAGTTTTTTCATTCCCACTGGACCATATACATGAAGAGGTTTCTCTCGGTCATTCAACTGCATAGTCTGAATAAGACCCGGTAAACCCAAAAAATGATCCCCATGAAAATGAGTAATAAAAATTTTTGATATCTGCATGTAGCTAAGCTTCGATCTCTGAAACTGACGTTGTGTTCCCTCCCCACAGTCAAACAAAAGGATTTCACCACCTCTTTTCAATGCCACTGAAGAAACATTTCTCTTCACCGTCGGCCAACTTCCACCAGTTCCAAGAAAAATAATGCTCAACTGAGTCATATCTAAGAAAACAGGATTAGGATCATAGATAAAAAGTGTTTTGGTTTTTTCAGTTCTGGTACACAGCAAAATATCTAGTGAGACTTCTATGAACCCTAAAAACATGATATTCTACTAACGAAAAACACTGACAGCCAAGTACCATCATATCTCTGTTTGATAAACCTATGACAGCTCTTCCACCTCTTTTAAGCATCATAGAAATATTTTTAAACGCTCTTCTATAAAGCTGTTTTATGTCTTCTCCTTTTGTTGTCGTCGATTTACCATATGGCAGATCAGTAACAACAGCATCAACCTGACCTACATACTTAATGATGTCACCTATATCACAGCAAAACAGTCTATAGTCTCTCAACCTATAATGATCAAGGTTTTGTCTACAACCCTCTATCATCCTATCATCTATATCGCCCCCAATGGTCTCTGCACCTATTAAACCTGCCTCTATCAGTATACCACCAGTTCCACAGAAAGGATCCAGCAGTATTTCATCTCTTTTTATCATAGATAGATTCACAAGTGTACGTGCCAGCCTAGGATGCAGAGAAATAGGTGAAAAAAATGGTCGATACTGAACCTTTCTTTCCTCAAACTGGCTTCTATTAATCTCAGCTTTTTTTAAACCTACATATACTCTCAGCTTGGTGACTGATACCCGTAGTGTCAGATCTGGTTTGGTAAGATCTACTGTTCTATCTCTTGAATATATTTCCCCAAGTTCTCTTATTATTTTCTGTGAATCAACAGTTTTTGATCTATTATTACATCTTATCTCTATCGAGCCATCCTCCTCTATCCTATGTTTTGATGCATGTCTTCTTATCTCATCAATGCTAGGCGGGGAAGAAAATAATAGTTTGTCTACAAAAAAAGTCATTGATAATCTATCCGCTAGTCTTTTTATCTTGTAGTCTGTCATGTTTTTTGATTCTATGACTAAAACATCTTCATTGGATTCTATAACATTGTAGAGAATATCCTCGGCTTTTAAGCAGGAGAGAACCTCAGCTGTTGGCAGTGTTTTATGCTCTTTGGACAGTTCAAACAAATATTTCATAGATACCAGTTTTTGTTGTTTAAAAAATTTTTTGAAGTTATTTTTGTCTCCACCAAGTCTGAACATTGCTTGCTTTATACTTTCATTATTTTTTCTTTTTCTATTTGTTATGAGTGGATTGCCCTAATTTTATTTTTTGTTTTTGTATTTTTTCCTCAGTGTTTCATCTATCTTTGATCTAATATCATCCACTCCTTCAAACCATTTATCGATCTCTTCCTCATCTATTTTCCCTGTTATCCTATCGATCTTGTATCTTATGTCCTCAGTTCCTTCAAACCAGTCATACTGTGGTTTTGTGTATTTACGACGTGACGATATACTTTTTCTTTTATCCTCATCTGAAACATATTTTGTTTCTCTTTTTTTATCTGTTCTATATATTCTAATCTCTTCTATCTTAGGACCTCTTACTTCAACAGTTTTTTTCTCTTCTGCATGCTTTGTTTCTGATGCAGGTTTGTTTTCATCATCACTAGTTTTATATTCTGACAGCGGCAGATTTTTCTTATAACCTATATATCTACCCCAAGATAGGGGTGTTCTTATCTTGTTTTTTGTCTTAGATATCTTGATTTTGCCACGTAGCCTGACAAATATTATAGCTAGTATTACAAATAGGAAAGCAGCAAGTATTGATAAAAAATCTGGGGGTATAACGGATGTGTCCTCTATGTTTTCTACAAATATGGTTGTAGATCCAACTGTATATCCCTCTTTATATGCTGTAACAGTGATTTCTTCATCTGTTTTAACAGTAGGTGCTGATAAATATGCGATGCCATCCTCATTTGTGGGTACTAAATGATTTCTATATCCCTCCTGATCAATGTATACCATGGCTCCAGCTATTCTGTTGCCATCTTGATCCTTTACAGTTACTAGAAAACCCTCTTTTTCCTTTACTTTTAGTGGAGAAGGATCTGTAAAAATCCTTATTCTACCTTTGATGACAGTTACCTCTACTTCATCAGCGACGTATCCCTTTTTAGATGCGGTTATCAAAAATGAGGGATATGATTCAAAACTTGGAGCTATTATCGAGATCTCCGGTTGTAGTATACTATTGACATATGTACCCCATGGAACTGTGATGGTAACATTGTATGCAATCCCACGTTCAACCACTCCAGACTCGTTTATCTTTTCATAGCCAACCAACACACCATATTCTTTTCCCTCTAAAAAGATGTAATCCTCCATTGGAATACCTGTGTCAGGATCATGCTCATATAGTACTATGATGAGTCTTCCCTGCTCCTGAGCGGAAACTGGTTGGAGAATAATAGTGAACATGCCTAACAATAGCCATAAAAATGATAAGATGATGAAATATCTGCTAATTCTAAAGTAGATCCTTCCTCTCATCAACCACCTTCTTACTTTTTTTGTAGATTCAAGCTAACCGAAAGATGGCTTAGGCTATATTTATGTTTTTTTGAAAAGTATATAGGGTATATAAGTAGAAGATGGTATGAAAAACGGCTTAGTCAATTATCCTCAAAAAAAACTTATAAGGAGGGGGTAATCCGGTTTTCCTCCTCACATGCCCTTATGATTCCTAGCTTTTTTTACACTATTTTTTTGCTAGTTGTTCTTTTAGCTCTCTAATAATATCCACTGGTGTTGGATCAATTTTTCTTAAAACAGCAAGGTAGCATGTAACGAAATCTCCTAGATACATGGTATAGATCATTTTAGCAAGTCTACTTTTCCCCCGGGGATATATATTTATGGTGTTTGCAGCAGTATCCTCAAAAAGGGTTTTCATAAAATCTAGACGTGTTGACATCTGTATGGATTCATCATTTCTATCTCTAAAAAGGATGCATGAAAACTGCTTCGACATCTCCAGGTTTGATGACCATCCTACAATGTCATTATGATTACATTCCGGAACTACATCATCTCTAGCTACGATTTTGCTGTTTTCATTGAACTGTGTACGCCATCTTCGGGCTATCGGGATGTAGAAACCCCATCCATATATTTGAGGTATGGTATTGAATATTTTTCGTGCAATCTGCTTTGAGATATTGTTTTTTTCCTCAACAGTTTTTTTATTGGTATTCATGAGATCATTTGCTACACTGACTGCCTCTTCTATATCAGATTCTATGTTGGTTTTTTTCAACAAACCATTTTTCTTGAGAATAAGTATAAGTGGAAACAGGAGATATGCAACTGCTGCTCTTGGCTGGAAACCTGAGGGTATCCTGATGTGTTTTATCCCTCTCTTTACACATAGTTCTTCTAGCTTTCCACCAGATGAAACACCAATTATTTTACATCTTTTCTGACAGGCGATTTTGAAGGAGCTGAGTGTCTCCTCTGTGTTTCCAGAGTAGCTAAGAAAAACAGTTAATGTATTTTTGTTTGTCCATCTCGGTAAATCATATTCTCTATTAACATGAATTGGAACCTCTATCCTGTCTCTAAATAAGCTCTGCACTATGTCCCCAGAAATAGCAGATCCGCCCATTCCACCTACGACAATATTGTCTATCTTGATGAAATCAGGTATGTCGCTCTCTTCTGCTATCATCACCGCCTCTTTTATCTGCTCAGGAAAACCAGCGATTATATCTAACATACCTGACTTATCGATATTTGAGATCATATGGGGATCATCCAAAACAAAGGCAATGTCCTTCATTTATACCACTTACCATATCAGATCATATCAGATAGGTTTTAATTGTAAATGGAAAACAATGGTTTAAATATTGTCTATGAACTGTAAGACAAAAAGAGAGATATCCAATGTCATATTAACCTCTCTAACCTCTCTTATATAAAAACCATTAAACCATTAATTGATTTTTTGTCTCAATCTTTTCTTTTTAGAAGAATGCAAAAAAACAATTGGGGGGAACTATAAAAACTCATATGTCTATTCCATCTTTTAGATAATCTCATGACGTGGTATATAAGGGGAGATATATTTACTGGAGAAGGATTTGAAAGGGGATATATTGGATTTAAAGACGGTAGAATAGTTGAACATAACAGTGGAACACCATCAGGAAGAACAGTAGCAGAGGGTTATATTGTTCCATGTTTTGTGAATGCACATACGCACATAGGTGACTCATTTATCAGAAAAAAAAATATCGATCTTCCGAGAGATGTTGTGGAGTTGGTTGCGCCGCCACATGGACTGAAACATAAGATGCTGAGAGAGGCTTCAGAGGATGAAATAATAGATGGCATGATTGGATCAATAGATGTTATGATAAAATCAGGTGTATCACATTTCTGTGATTTTAGAGAAAACGGGATCGATGGTATACACATGTTAAAAAAAGCTCTTGATGGAAAAAAAATTTTTTCTATAATACTATCACGTCCGCAGAAATCGGAATATGATAAAAAAGAGATTGAAATACTCCTGGAAAACTCCGATGGGATAGGGTTAAGCAGTATCTCTGACTGGGAATATCCAGAGATAAAGAAGATTGCTGAGCATACAAGAAGGAAAAAAAAGATTTTTGCATTACATGGAAGTGAGGCCGTAAGAGAGGATATAGATCTTATCTTAGATCTCAAACCTAGTTTTCTAATTCATATGATTAAGGCTACAGAATCAGATCTAATACGTGCCAGAGAAAACAATATACCAGTTGTTGTATGTCCTCGTTCAAATGCTTTTTTTGGGTTAAAACCAGATATAAAACTGATGAGACAAACTGGTGTTGATATAATGCTTGGCACAGATAATGCAATGCTAAGCCCACCTAATGTTCTAGATGAGCTAAAATATCTGAAAAACATGTGCAGAGAGTTTTCTCTTAAGGAGCTTCTCAACATGATAACCTATATTCCAAGGAAAGCTTTAAATCTGGATTACAACATTCTTGGTGTCAACTCATTAGCTGACTTTGTAGTATTAGACAAAAAATCCTTAAAACCAGTATATATCTCCTATTTAGAAACAAAATAGGGGGGAAGGAGCCTACTATGAAAGTAGAAGAAGTGATGTCGAGGGATCTAATCGTAGGATATGTTCCAGGTACGATCATGGATGCGTTGAAGATTCTAGCTAAACATAACGTATCTGGCATGCCTATCCTGAAAAAGGATACAAAAAAGGTTGCAGGAGTTGTCACAAGAACCGATATCTTCAGACATGCTGATGAGGATCAGCTTGCTCTAGTTATGAGCAGCAATCCATATGTTGTAAACAAGGATCAAGATATCAAAGAAGCTGCAAAACTGCTCTTTGAAAAAAGAATACATGGTCTGCCAGTTGTTGATAAAAAAAAGGATTTAGTGGGTATTATAAGCCCAACAGATATACTGAAACTCCTTTTTGATAAAAAGGAGGAGTTTGTAGAAAATTATTTCACATTCAACCTGGTCCCCATCTACCAGGAAACACCTATAACAGTTGTTATGGAAATAATCAACATAACAAATGAAAACGCCCTCCCAGTTTTAAATGATAAACTGAAACTAGCGGGGATAGTCAGTGATGGAGATCTGTTTAAACTCAGTCATGTACGTGAAAGTGTATCACGACTGGACATAGGGATGGGCGATGATGAAGATCAGTGGACATGGGAGGGAATAAGAGACACTGTGAGATTCTATTACTCCACAACCAAGGTAGATCTGCCACCCGTTCCAGTAAAAGAAATCATGGTTACAGACGTCATAAAAGCATTTAAACACACCCCCGTATCCGAGGTAGCTGAAAAAATGGTTAAAAACAAAATCAGTCACATACCTGTTGTTGACCCAGATGACAGACTAGTGGGGATGGTGACAGACATCGATCTCATGGCCTGCATATTTAAATCTTACTAACCAATTTATAATTCTAGTTTTTAAAAATACAAGAAAAAAATAAAGATGGAAAATATTGTCAAACCAAAAAATGCTTACATGAAGAACAAAATTAGATTTAGGAGAAGAATGGTTTGATGACTCAAGATATTTATGACAAAGTCATGACACTTGCAAAGAGAAGAGGATACATTTATCCATCATTTGAAATCTACGGCGGCGTTGCAGGATTTTACAGTTATGGACCACTTGGTACCCTACTTAAACACAACATCGAAGACCTGTGGCGTAAAATATATGTTCTACAGGAAAACTGCATTGAGATAGATACACCAACAATAACACCATACGATGTTTTAAAGGCATCAGGACATGTTGACGAATTCACGGATCTGACAGTCAACTGCAGCAAATGCAAAAAATCATACAAGATAGAGGACATCATAGACAAGAACATCACAGTTAAAGATGCTATAAAAAATGATGAAATCAGATGCCCAACATGTGGCAGCAGACTGCAAGACATACATCCTGTAAACCTCATGTTTTCTACCATTATCGGTAGTGGAAACGGAAGACAAGCATTTTTAAGACCTGAAACAGCTCAGGGCATATTCACAGATTTCCACCTTCTGTACAGACATGTAAGAGAAAAAATTCCATTTGGCGTAATCCAAATCGGAAGAGGATACAGAAATGAGATATCACCGAGACAAGGAGTCATACGGCTAAGAGAATTTTCCATGGCAGAAGCTGAAATATTCTTTGATCCATTAGATAAAAACCATCCAAAATTTGACAATGTCAAAGATAAAAAACTATACATCTTTGACAACAAAAAAGAAATGCATATATCATTAGAAGAGGCGTTAGAAAAAAAAATCATACGTAACCAGGCACTTGCATACTATATGTACATCACACAAGAATTTCTACTAACCATAGGAATAGATCCTAAGAGATTTAGATTCCGTAAACATGCACCAGATGAGCTAGCACATTATGCAACCGAATGCTGGGATGCAGAAGTGTTCAGCAAAAGATTCGGCTGGATCGAATGCGTGGGCATCGCAGACAGATCTGCCTACGACATAAACGCTCACATACAAGCATCTGGAACAGACATGCATGCATTAAGAAAATTAGGCGAAGCAAAAACAGTAGAAGTAAAAAGAATTATCCCAAAAATGGATACGCTTGGCCCACTCTTTAAAGAAAAAGCAGGTAGAATCAAAAAAATACTGGAAAACATGGAACCACTACTAGATACAAATAAAATAACAGTTGAACTAGATGGCAAAACCATAGAAATACCAGAAAACTGCTATGAAGTAGTAAAAAAGAAAGAAAAAATAACTGGTGAAAAATTCATACCACATGTCATAGAACCTTCATATGGTATAGACCGAATATTTTACTGTATACTAGAGCACAATTATGTTGAGACGAAAAAAAAAGGTGAGAAATACCATGTTCTGCGTCTCAGCCCATTGATAGCACCGATAAAAACAGGCGTATTTCCTCTTACAAATGATGAAAAACTTGTTAGGATAGCCAGAGAAGTGGATCAAAAGCTGAGAAAAAATGGCATTGTAACATATTACGATGACAACGGTAGCATAGGCAGAAGATATGCACGTATGGATGAAATAGGAACACCCTTCTGCATCACAATTGATCACAACACAACTATAGACAACACAGTTACTATTCGTGATCGCGACACCACGAGGCAGGAGAGAAAAAAAATAGAAAAACTCCCAGGATTCTTCAAAAAACATTGTCTCATTGTCTAAAAACACTTTTCTCAAAAACACAGTAATATGGCGTTTCTACAGTTGCAAAACCAAAACTAAAATCACATTTCAGAAAAAAAATGGGAGTATGATAATTTCACAAAAAATATTGATCCTCAGAGAAATTATGGAGAATGGATTTCTGCTGTAACCACAAGGTTTTTAGATATTTTTAGCGACATTATCCACTATCTCAAGAGCTTCATCTATCTCCTCAGCAGTTATAATCAACGGCGGGCGGAATCTTATCGAAGTAGCACCACATGATAGTATGAGAAGATTGTTTTCATACAATCTTTTTTTCATCTCATCTCGCTTCTGCGGCGTTGGTAAATCGAAGGCACACATGAGACCACGTCCACGTGCATTAGATATTTTTTCAGGATAGCTCCTGGATATTTCCTCTAGACCCTGTAGAAGACGTTTCCCCTGCTTTGCAGCGTTTTCAACAAGTTTTTCCTCCTTTATAACCTCTAGGTATTTCTGACAACGGACCATGTCTACAAGGTTTCCACCAAATGTTGAGTTAAGCCTACTAGACACATTGAATACATTGTCCTTAATTTCATCTACTCTGTCTCCAACCATTATACCACATACCTGTGTTTTTTTGCCAAATGCTAGTATGTCCGGCTGAACATCAAAATGTTGATAAGCCCACATCCTACCTGTTAGTCCAACTCCGGTTTGTACCTCATCTAGTATAAACATCATCTCATATTCATCGCAGAGTCTTCTCAACTTCAAAAAAAATTCTTTACGGAAATGATTGTCGCCACCTTCTCCCTGTATGGGCTCTATTATAAGGGCAGCTATGTCATCTGGATTTTCAGCAACAGCTTTTTCTATCTCTGACACAGCCTTTTTTTCAAGCTCCATAACCATTTTGAGGTTTTCTTTGTTGAGTGGAAATTTAATCTTTGGATTAGTTATACGCGGCCAGTTGAATTTTGGAAAATACATTGTCTTTTCAGCTACAAAGGTGTTTGTCATCGATAAGGTATACCCTGTTCTACCATGAAAAGCCTCTTTGAAATGAATGATCTTTGTTCCAAGTTGCTCACTTTTTCCTTTTTCAATGTTTTTCCTCACCTTCCAGTCGAAAGCTGTTTTCAATGCATTTTCTACAGCCAATGCACCACCGCTTATAAAGAAAAGATGATGGAAATATTTTGGAACAGCATGTTTTACAAAGGTTTCTACAAACTCTGCCATCTCTGTGGTATAGACATCAGAGTTAGATGGTTTGTTTACAGCTACCTCACCAAGTTTTTTGAGAAAGCTTGGTGTAGTGAGACTAGGATGATTACATCCAAGTGGGGCTGTTGCAAAGAAAGAGAAACAGTCAAGCATGTATTTATTGGTCCGGGAGTCATATATACGGCATCCCCTGCTTTTTCTTATATCTAAAACAAGATCGAAACCGTCAGTCAGCATATATTTGGAAAGTATATCATGCACCTCATCTGGTTTAATAGACATATCGATCTTTTTTCCTCCTTCGAAATTTTTTTGATTTCTTTTTGAATATATCTGCAATGTGGCGGTATCTGTCATACAAATAAAATGATATCGGTTACAATCCTCATCCTAATAAACTTCTATAAGTGTTTTTTAGATGGTTCTTCCTAAAAAATTGTTTTATCAGTTTTTTGCTGGAAAAAAATAATTTTTTTCTTATGATGATTCTGCTTCGGTTTTTTCATTAAATACTATTCCAATGTGTTCGAGTTCATCAAGTATGGGGTTGTAGATCTCCCGTGTAATAGGTATGTGTACTCCTGGTGTTTCTATTTTTTCTTCTAATATCATTTTTGTGGCTATAGCTGCTGGTAGACCTACGGTTCTTGCAACGGCAGTGTCTCCATAGGGTATTCCATATTCGATCATGGTTGATGTTATGTGCTCTTTTTTAGATGGATATTCTGCTGTGAACTCATGATGCAGTATCACCATATCTCTTTCACCGTTTTCAAATCTTAGTTTTTCTATTGCTAATGTGTTTAGTATATCTAGTGGTGAATGTTGGTTTTCTGGTAGTTTTTTGTTGCTTAGTAGCCCAAGCCATTCGATTTTTTTCATAACTGCAGAGTATGTTTCTATGTTTAGATAGCGGGCTAGGTCTTTTTTTAGGTCATTGTTTTTTGAGTTTTTTATGAGTTTTCTGGTTAGATCCCTGTAGGATACTAGTTTTTCTAGGTCATCTATTTTTGTCTCATCTAGGTATCCGAGATCTGCTATTTTTTTCATTGTCTCGCACCATCCTATGTGACGTAGTGTTCCACGATACATGGTTTGTGTCTCTGGTATTCCATATTTTTGTATGTAGGGTATGGAGTCTCTGTTGGGATAGTTTTCGAAATGCCCGATTCCATCTATTTTTTTGATGGTGTAGTGTTCAAAAAGTTTTTCCCCAGGTATTTTTATTTCTTTTCCATTTTTTAGGTACCTAGCAGAGTTTTTGGATGCCAGTAGTACTCCTCTTGGGCTCCAGGAGAATTTGTATCCCATTGGGTTATTGTTTGCCTCTAAGGATGGCAGTGCTCCGCAGTATGAGGAGAAACCTTTTATTTTTCCGTTGTTGTCTTTGATTTTGTGTATGATTCTCATGGCGGACATGTGGTCGATGCCAGGATCCAAGCCGCATTCATTCAGTATCAGTATCTTCATGTTTTTTGCTTTTTTATCAAGCTCCTGCATTTCCTTGTTTACATAGGATGTTGTGATCATGTGTTTTCTATGTTTCAGACAATAATGCGCAACTCTTACATGATATGTGTATGGCAGGAGGCTCACAACAATATCTGATTTGGCAATAAGTTTTTCCAGTTTTATGTTGTCATGCACATCTAGCTCATGTGCCTCTCCATGTGGATGTGAGTCTATGATTTTTTCGGCTTTACTGATTGTTCGTGTTGCTATTTTGACAAAGTAGTCTGTTTGTTCCAGTATATATCTCACAAGTGGTTTAGACACCATGCCTGCGCCGAGAACAAGTATCTCCTTCACCCTTAGCTCACACTCCCTTCATACACCATTACTCTTCTTTTTGAACAGGAATTGGGAAGAATATGAAAAGGATTTATAAATACTTGTTGATATATTGATATTGTGGTGTTAGCTCACCATGGTATAGTATAACTGCTTTTTTTATCTCAGGTGGTATGTCATAGTTTTTGAAGTCTATGGGTTGTTTAGTCTTTGCAAGAGCGGGGACGAAAGGCTGTAGGGCATCGCCAAAGGAGTGGGATGATTCACGTGGTAGCTCACATGGTAGGTTGTCCACTGCCATCACAAGTATACCATCACCATTGTATCCATCCTTTATGGTATCTGTCAGTGGATTGTATACATAGACGGGGCTGTCTGGGGTTGTCGCCTTTATGGTGAATTCGATGGACCCGTTAATGTCACAGCTTATATCACCTATAGCCTGTAGATGTATTGTTTTTTTATTAGTGTAGTATTTTTTTACAAAATCTTTTGTAACAAATCTGGGATAACGGTTATCCCAGTATATACAGTTTATTAGTATAGTGAGATAGGGAAGATGTTTTTCCATGATAGAAACATATTTTTCAGGATGATGATAATAATCTTGTAGATCAAAATGGTTACGCGGTTTAGATGGTTTTACCATGTCTCTTTCTTTGAATATTACCTTGTAGATTTTTTTGTTTGAGGGTTTCTCATATGTCGATTTGATTTCATCTGGACGTATTTCTTTGGTTGGGAATATGTCTATTATTTCCTGGGCACCTTTTGATACATTTCCATATCCAGCAAAGCCGATGATTAATGGTGTTATAGACCATGGCAGACCGTGGGTTTCTATCTTTCTTCCTATTATTGTCAGTTGTTTTTTGATTTCTGAGAGGCTGCCGTAGTATAAGGTTTGTCTGATTTCACTGAATGGCGTGTCTATTTTCCTGGATTTTAGTCTCTGTCCAAATGCCCAGAGTGTGTCGATCATACCTGCGATACCGGCATATCTTCCGAAAAAAACAAGACGGTGACCTTGTTCATCAATTATTTTTTCGTAATCGATGAGTGTACACCGGAGATCCATCATTTTTTTAAGCATTGGCATGTTGTGTTTTTGACCCTTGATTGTATGAGAGAAAAACACATAGGTTTTTTCTGATTCAAAAAAATCAACTGGGATCTCTTTTATCGCAAATATAACATTACATTGCGATAAGTCCTCCTGAATTTTAGCTCCTGCATCTAGATATTCCTGATCGGAGAAAATACGTATATGCGAGGGTTGAAGGATTGTTTCTATGTCATGTTTTTCTCTAAGTTTTTGGACATGTTCCGGTGTCAACGGTACACGTCTCTCCCAGCGATTTTTGTCTTCTCTACGTATACCTATCATATGGCTCATAATGGTTTTATACCCCCTAGGTTTCTTTTAAGATTGATTCAGAATACAGTTTATAGTTTTTGGAAAGGAATGGTTTTGATATATATTTGTTTTGATCATTAAATAAAAGATAGATGCCTCCATTTTTCTGTTAGAGGCAACAAACCACCATTTATGAAGCTATTTTTTTATTTGTATCTTAGTATTGCCCCGATGTGCCCTAGTTTTGATATTTCTTCGGCATCAGTGAATTCAACCTCTGCATCGGTTCTTTCTGCAAATTCAAGTATTTCTTCCACTACGTCTACCTCCGACATTTTTTTGCCGCAGTATCTACACCTATAAATCTCCTCTGTTTCCACTATCTGACAGTTTTCACAAAGATATCCCCGTAGTTTATAGTCTTTCTCTATGATCAACAGCTCTACCTGTCCATTTTTCACAGCATGTAGAGTATCCCTTATTCCATATACAGCCAAACCATCTCTCAGTATTTCTCTTTTAAGCTGTTGAACAGTCTCATAGGATTTTCTTTCTTCAAGTTGAGAAATAAGAGGTATTGATTCCTCCAAGAGTTTCTTTTCTTCGTCGATGCTTATGTCTATGATATCTACTATATTGCTTTTTATCTTCTGCGGAAGTATATCTTTGAATTGATTTTTGGCAGTACCCGGGCCTGCTAAAATGATTTTTTCTCCCATATAGATATCGCCTTTTTGTAATGCATCCCTGATCTGTAGGTAGAATGCATGTATGGAGCCTTTTCTCTTCCTCTGAAAACGTGCCTGAGACCAGCCTCCTTTTTTATGCTTGTTTATGATATCCGCTGAAAAATTTTTTGTATGCCTTATTTTTCCAAATGTCACTGAGAATATTTTAGCATAGTTTGAGCTCATTAGCAGTATTATAAAGGATTCCCATTCATCATGTAGCCGAGCAAGTAGCCGAATGTATGGCGAAGAGTCTACAACCAGCAGGTTTTTCACTTCAACTGGTAGAAAGATGTATTTGAAAAAATTGTGTTTACGTGACGCAAAGACAGCAAGGTTTTTTTCATGATTTTTAACTAGAAAATCTCTTATGTCATCCATTGTGTCTAAAAAATTTTTTAATTCTTCTCCAGTTAGAAGTAGCTTACAGGTTTTTTCTCTTCTATCAACAAACCTAAGTTGTTCTGAAGATCTGCTAATGTATAGGCTAATGTATGTGTTCATACTGTCTCTGTCATATATCGATGACAGCTCTTTAATAAACCCATTAAGATCTTTACACATAGAGATTCCATGCCTTATTCTACTTTTCATTAATCATATAATGCTTGTTTCCAACTATTTTTTTATATCTCAGAATATGCGTGGGAAGAATTTTTTAGTTTCAGTTATCCCCGCACAGACCATAAATACTTTTTGTTTTTTCAACAAAAAAATGGTTTTATGAAACATAAAATAAATGATTCCTCTTCTTATAAGATGGAAATTATAAGTGCATCAGAAATATCTCAGTTTCTATACTGCTCTATATCATGGCATCTGCAAAGATGTGGATACAAACCTAAATCAGATTTATTGGAGACTGGTATAAAGAGGCATACATCACTGGGCAAAACAATATCCTACATAGGATATGAGTTGCAGAAATCGAGACGTCTTGCATTAGCAGGATACTTACTCATTGCGGTATCCCTTTCAGTTATTATCTTATGGGTGATAATATTAGTAGCATAGATCTATTTGTCTTTACCGTCAGCATAATACTTCTTCTATCTGCAGTTATATTTCTAATCAAATCAAATAGGATTAAGAAAGATGTAAAAATTGTTAGAAAAAAACATAGAATACCAGATGGGAATGTAGTATATACAGATCTAGATGTACCTGCAAAACCATTGTTTTCGAAGAAATACAGGATAGTAGGTAAACCAGATTACATCATCGAAAAAAACCATGTTTTTATCCCCGTGGAGATTAAATCTGGGGAATATCCAGAGCCTCAAAAACATCATGTTTTTCAACTTGCAGCATATTGCCAAATAGTTGAGGAGTCCTATAGATCCTTTGTTCCATATGGTATACTTGTCTATAACAACATGGATTACAAGATAGAATTCAATCCGAGACTACGATTTGAGTTAGAACAGGTGATAAAAAATATGAGATCTATGCTAAAAAACAGGGATGTTGAGATAAATCATAATGAGCCATGGAAATGTAGGTTATGCTCAATGAGAGACTATTGCAGGAACAGACTTATATGAAGCTTCTCAAACAAAAAAATTTTTATTCTCCATTAGCTAGAGAGAGTTGGTCAACATGAGATAAAAAAAATTTTATACAAACTTTTATAAATAAACATTATATTCTCATAACAGTTTGGGGAGGTGAGTGTTTCTGGGAGAGGAAAATGGTTTGACATTTATAGATGGCATAATGCTTTGTAAACATATATATCAGTGTGCGGTTGATAAAACACTCAATGGTGTTATAGAGCAGGAGCAGATTTTTTATAAAGTACATGACATGTTGAGAAAACTTGGATACAACGTTGACAACAAACAGTTAGATGAGATTCTGTACAAGCTCAACATTGATGACATATATGCACTAATCTAAAAAAGAAAGATCAGATCAAAAGAGAGGAGGAAGATAAGCTAGAAAAATGGTCTTCATAGTTATATAACAAATGTTGGGAGGGCAAAGAGGGGGGACAAAAAAGTTTTTGAAAATTAGATAAAAATGGGTTTA
>Ga0164318_10001000_pt1 | contig 24024 bp, 18 predicted proteins | sample GuaBasSedimGuay9_FD_113734 | JGI IMG/M metagenome (GOLD analysis project Ga0164318, IMG submission 113734) | Subseafloor sediment microbial communities from Guaymas Basin, Gulf of California, Mexico - Guay9, Core 4571-4, 0-3 cm | ecosystem: Environmental > Aquatic > Marine > Hydrothermal vents...
GTATGTTATTAATTTCGTGTATTGTGAATGATTTCATTATTTACTATTATATTTTTTAGGAATTATGTATTTACTATTTTTTATGCTTACAATCCTCTTTATACTCATACCCTGTTTTAAATAAATCTGTTTTTAGATTAACTTTATCCCCTCTTTCCTCCAAAAAATTAACTTTAGTATCAATAAGTTTTTTATAAAGTTCTGGTCTGCGATCTTTAAGATAGTAATAGTTAGGTGCGGGGTGTGTCATACCATAATAAGCAGGAACACAATCAGCAATTAGCATTGTGTTTTGCTCATGATTCGCATTAACAATTATATCTCCATGAGGTCCACATATTATGCTATTTCCAGCATAATGCCACTGATCATCGCCTCTTTTTTCATACCCAACGCGATTTGAATATGCGAAGAAAATATTATTTGCATAAGCATTTGCAGGAATAAGTAATTCTGAAATATCAGGATATGGAACCGCACTTCTATTACCATCAGGTAATCTGTAATAGCTATCAGCAGCAGTTGGACCAACTATTAGCTTAGCTCCATTTAATGCAAGAATACGCTGTAACTCAGGGAATTCGCATTCGTAACAATTAAGAACTCCAACCGGAAAATCAAATATATTATACACTGGGTAATCACTTGTTCCACAACTCCAGTTATCCCTTTCTTGTTGTCCGTACAAATGAGTTTTTTGATAACTATTAAGTAATTCGCCAGTTTCTTTAATCACTGCAATTGCATCATAATACCTTGTAACTCCATCAGCTTCATCAACCTTTTCGGCATAGGGTACAATTAAAGCTATATTAAATCTTTTGGCAAGCTCACAAGCTTTTGAAATACTTGGTCCGTCTTTAAATTCTGCTGCTTTTTTTGCATCATCCGGGCTCAACGTATATCCAGTAACATAAAGTTCTGGAAAGGAAAGTAGCTGTACATCAAATCTCTTGGCAAGCTTTATTGCTTCTTCAAGTAATTCCATATTTTTTGCAGTGGCACCATCAGCACAAGCTGCTTCTATTTGATAAATTCCAAGGCGAATACCAGAACCAGGTTCAGGTACATCTCCATAAATTGACATTTTATACTGTAATTTTCTGTAGCTCTCCTCTACGCTTAATTTATAATCAGGGGTACCATCGTTTGATGCAGCAATTTGCGCATCCAGTTTTTGTAGTTTCTGTTGATCTACTGATCCAACACCTTGCTGTCCAAGTAAACAAACAGAAAAAAACACAAGCGAAATGAGTAAGATTAGATTTTTCATAGTAATAGGTTTTAACTAAGTAAATATAGTTTGACAGAAACACAATGTAACTATATTACAAATGTAAGATATTTAAGTTTAGAAGCTACAAATGAATAAATCATTTAGCCTCATTCTTTTTCATACTAACTTCGTAGATTACAACCTACTTATTTAATCATACCAATTGAAATTCCATATTACCGATAAGTAAATTGAATTATTCTTTGGTAATGATATACAAGTCTTCAAAAACTAATAGTGAGTCATTTCTTCGGAGGTTTCAAAAATTTATAAAATACCCAAACAAACCCACCAATTAGGTGTAGCATCACTATGCCAAATATAATATATGCTAAAGTCATACTAATAATAATTACAGCTCCTAAAACAAATAAGAAACCCCTCCAGTTATGGATAAAACTCCAATATGAACCTCTTGGTTAACCTCACTACTATTACGTTTATAATTAAAGTTAAAAGTTGAACCAATATAAGATGCATTAAGATGAATATTAAAATGCTCATTAACACCCCCCCTTACTCCACCTGAACCATAAATGGCAAATACAGTTTCATTGGTACTCGACTCATAATAATTAACCGTAGAAAAAACAGTTGTTGTATTTATTAATGCCGCAGGTTTATATACATTGTATAAGCCTCCCATCATTTTAAAAGTAAACGAAAAATATTTATTTACAGGGATATCAAATATCATTCCAGCTAATCCTGAAATACCACGAAACGACTCACTTTCAGCACTTACAGTTTTAAATGCAGGGCTGGAATCTAGGTATCCATCTGCTAAACGCACATTGTCAACAGGATTAGTACTATAATTAATCATTACTGCAACACCCGCATGCCATGAATAAAAGTATGCTATTTCTGCATTAATATTTGTTCCAATTGTAGCATAACTACTTACATCTATACCACTTGCACTACCCAACTCATAAGCAGGAATAGCAACTCCCATAGATAAAGTTGCCATACGTTGTTTATAAATATATTCTTGGGCATCTGCTATTTTAAAAACAGAAAAAAGGAGAAATAATATTGCAAATATATGTTTCAACCAGTTAGTTTTATTAACAGAGTAGGTTACAAAAAATAAAATAAGCCATTATTAAAAAGTATTTATTAATCGTGCAGTAGCATCAATAATAACAGAGCGAGGGGCAGCCAAATTAATTCTTTGGAAACCTTGCCCACCCATTCCAAAAGTAGGTCCTGGACTCAAACCCAATAATGCATTATTAATTAACTGTTGCTTTATTTGTTTATCACTAAAACCTGTATCTCTAAAATCGAGCCACCCTAAATACGTTGCCTCAGGATTTATAAGCTTAATTTTAGATTTACTTTTCAATAACGCCTGTTTTAAGTAATTAAAATTTTCGCTAATATAATATATTAACTCATCAACCCAAGTATGACCAAAGGTATATCCGGCTTCTGATGCTACCGCACCAAATATATTACCACCAGACAAGTGATATCTATTAATTATTTGCTCTAATTTACGCCTTAAAGTTGGATTTGAAATAATTACTGATGAAGTTGCCAAACCTGCAATATTAAAAGTTTTGCTTGGCGCTATGCAAGTAATGGTAATATTGGCAATTTCGGGTGATATTGAAGCCATGGGAATATGCTTATACCCAGGGAGAATAAGATCGTTATGAATTTCGTCAGAAATAATAATAACATTGTTTCTAACACATATTTCACCTAATCTTGTTAATTCTTCCATAGTCCAAACTCTTCCCACAGGATTATGAGGACTAGACATAAAAAACATGCTTGCATTTTGTGCTTTTTGCTCAAAGTCATCAAAATCAATAATATACCTACCCTCTTCCAGAAGTAGTTTATTATTTAACTGTACTCTTTTATTATCAACAACTGCTCTAAAAAACGGAAAGTATACAGGAGGTTGAACAATAACTCCATCTCCCTCCAAGGTGAAGGCTAATGTTGAAAAATTAAGTGCAGGGACTACACCAGGACTAAAAACAATCCATCTACTATCTATTTCCCAATTGTGCCGCTTATGAATCCAATTTATTATTGACTCATGATACGATTTTGTACGAAAAGAATACCCATAAATAGAATGGTTTGCGCGGTTTATTATGGCATCCTTAATAAATGAAGGAGTTTCAAAATCCATGTCGGCAACCCACATTGGCAGTACATCATCTTTTCCAAAAATTTTAGCTCTTAAATCGTATTTAATATTTGCGGTAGATTCTCTATTTATTACCTTATCAAAATCATACATAAAAACTGCATTATGAAATAGTTACATTATTTACACCTAGTGTTTGCAAGAAAATGCCAATCTCTTCGTTTTTTTGCTAAACACTAGAGTTTTCTGGCGGAGACTACCTAATACCAAAAATGGTTAAGAATATTTACTACAAAAAAACGGTAGCCTGAAAAAAATAATACCAATAAAAAAGATGTAAAGTTGCTATTGCGTAAGCATTACAGGCATTATCAGCATAAGAATATCTTCAGGATCATCTTTATCCCTTTCCGAAATAATTATACCGGCTCTATTAGGCGCTGATAATTCAATTATAATTCGTTCAGGTTCTAATGTATTGAGCATTTCTTGAATAAATCGTGAATTAAACCCTATCTCAATATCATCTCCCTCATAACTACAAGTAAGCCTTTCTTTAGCTTCACTTGCAAAATCCAAATCTTCGGCAGTTAGCAATAATTCTTTTCCTGATATTTTAAACCTAACTTGATGTGTTGATTTACTTCCAAATATTGATACCCTACGAATTGCATTGAGCAAACTTTTACGATCTATTGAAAGATTATAAGGATTTTGCGTTGGAATAACAGCTTCATAATTAGGATACTTACCATCAATAAGTCTACAAATCAACACTATGTCACCAAATTCAAGTCTTGCATTCGTATCATTAAACTCGAACTTAACAGCAATTTCTTCATCTTCAGTCATAATATTTTTAAGATGACTGAGTGGTTTTTTTGGAAGTATGATTGAAGCTGGGGCGTCTGATTTAATATCATGCCTACGATATCTAACAAGTTTATGAGCATCGGTTGCTACAAAAGTTAAACTTTCTTCAGTTACTTCGAAAAGCACACCTGACATAACCGGGCGCAATTCATCGTTTCCTGTTGCAAAAAGTGTTTTGTTAAAAGCGTTTACCAATAATGCCGAATTCAACTCCAAAGAAGTTGCATTATCCATTTCTGGTAACTGAGGAAACTCATCACTATGATGTCCGATTAGCTTATACTTACCCTCTCCGGCAAATATTTCTATACTGGTATCAGCTATTGATATTGTTACTGGTACATTTGGAAGTGATTTCATGATATCCAGAAGCATTTTAGCTGGAATTGCAATTACACCCGAATCTTCTGACATGTCGGTAGTTAATACCACAGATATGGTTGTTTCCAAGTCAGAAGCAGTAATACGCAACATGTTATCATTTAGTTCGAACAAAAAGTCTTCGAGAATGGGTAATGTATTATTAGTTCCCAATACGCCACTAACTTTTTGTAGTCCCCGTAGCAAAGTTGTACTTGATATAATAAATTTCATTTCTAAATAGAATTAATTATTCTGAAAATATTTTTCTGTCATTATAAATTTAAAACGTACTATTTAATAGCATAATCCATCACACTATTTGCTCTAAAAAGTAAATCCTACATTCGCGAGTAAAATTATGAAAAAAAATGACATCTAATAATTGTTATCATTATAAATTTATTTCCCTTTCATCTTCCTCATGAAATCAACACTTTTTCTGCGTGTAGAAGTTACATATTCGTAATATTCAGTATCACTATCAGGATTTAATATACGTTTCTCTGCCTTTATTGTTTCAATTCTTTCGTTGAAAGCATTATCAGAAGATAGAACCTGCATTATTCCATTTTTATAATTAAAGAAATACCAAGAATTTTTGGTAGGCTTCAAGTATATAGAAATACTGCTACCTGTTCTCCCTTTCTCTATTTGAACCCATCCTTCAACGTACTTATTTACCAAATCACCACCAAGATAGCCAATTCCTATTTTGCCTTTAGATATATATGACCTTGTGGATGGATCCCAATATAAATTTAAATCACTAAAAATAATTTTATGACTAATTTGAGTTGGTATTTTACGCAACTGTCCGTATAATGATATTTCGTTAATACTTTTTTTAGCAATATCTACCGGGAGATTTTTTTTCAAAAACATAGGAAATAACCCTTTAGACATATTACCACCGTCAACATAGCTCAACCTCAAACTATCAGCCATCATTTTAATTGCCTTTTCATCAAAATAAAAGTCAAGTAGCATGACGGCACTAATGTATGTTGAATCGGCAATAATTACGTGTTCGAAAGTACCCGACGACCTAAGAGTTAACGTATTAAAATCTAATCCAAGATTAAAATTTCCATCACCACTAAGTACACATCTACTATTATCAAGAGACACAAAATTGTCTTGCATGTTTCCTTTTGTAAACCTACTTTCGGCACCAACTGCAAAGGCATTACTAACTGTATCAAATAGCATCCGCCCGGTAGCATTTATTAATAATAAATCATTCGGGCTATTTATAGGCTCCAAAATTAAGGGATAGAACTTTCTGTTTTCATCAGAATAAGCAAGTCCGTAATATGCTGGGCTACCTTTTGAATCTACAGTTAGAGTATTTACATCAAAAAATATTTGTTTTGAGTTAAGTACCTGATTAAATGACACCCAGTTATCAACATTTGCAACACACTCCTCATTTAACTTATAACCACCTGTAAATCTAAGATCCTTACGCGAGCCAAGCAAACTAATTTCACCTCTAAAATAGTATTGCGGACTAAGGAAGAAAATCTCACCTTCAGAGGTTTGACCAAACCCAGCTGTTACTCCATCAGCATTTACCGAAACACTACTCAAAAATATAGGCTGCTTCATCCCATTTCTATCCTCATAATCTGTCCATCCTGCTGCAGTATATTGATTTTTACTAAAAATATTTACCTCTGCATCATAAACACTATGGTAAGCATTAGTTGTATCAGCAATAATTAAAGCATTAGTAAGGGTTTTCATTTGTGCATCACGTAATATTTTAACAGATTCATTATTGGGGAATATTGCTGCATCTGCAACTTTAACAATCTTAACTTTTTCAGCATCAATAGTATAATCTCGCAGACTATATGTTGCATTTCCTGCAAAAAACCTAAGGGAGTCCTGATCTTCTTTAATTGAAATGAATTCAGAGCCATGCCCTTTATAATCAATCAATTGTAACGGAGTTAAGGTATCAATCCCATTGTAATTGTCTTGCAGATTACTACTCAATATCAATTTGTCATCATTCATCACCCATTCTACTTCATCAAGTGTTGAAATATAATTATTAAAAGGGAACTCCAAGAAGGAATTTTTATGGATATGACTAAACCATCCCAACTGTTTTTCAAAATCAATTTTAGCGAAGTAATCTCGAGCATCAAATACAAGAGCATCATTTAAACTGTTCTTCAAAAAGAAATCTGCGGTATCTGCTGTTAGCTCACTATATTTAAACAAAATATTGTTAGATACTATCTCTGACTGATCAAAAATAAACGACCCATCGCCACGCATATAATCAGGATTTAAATATAAGTCACCCTTCAACCACGAATTATCATAAACAATAAAAGGCCCTGCATCACTGGTTAACTTCATTATGTTAGAATGTATAATCCACTGAACATTAACAGTATCGCCCTGCGCAGATGGAAAGTTATACATATCGGGGCTATTCATAACTCTAAAATCATTGGTAATTCCAATGAGCGAATCAGGATAAAAAATATATTCGTCCGAAGAGGAATATGAAGATAAGTACTCCAAGTTTCCATTACCCTTGAAGCCTTCATTACTCAGTGATACCTGTGAGCTAAATTTTCCTAAACCTCCATAAAGTTCGTAGCCCGAATCTTTAGTATTGTGCGTAAACCCAAATGAATAATCAGAATTAACAACAAGGGGTTCATTAATGGTTGGAAAAATCCCGGAAGAGGTTAAACTACCTTCAAACGACAATCCTTCTGTTGAAAACGTTGAAATACTATCAAACACAAATGGGTCAACAGAATAATAAAAACTATCAGGGACTAGTGTACTATCCTGAATTGATTTTCTATTATAATATACGTAACTAACATCATCACTAACAAATGTAGGAAATTCTAAATTCTGTTTTAATCCAGATTTATTATTGGGTTTATCAATATAAATTGTTCCAACCATATCCTCAATAACATTATCCACCTTAACCAATGAATCCTTTAACATCAATATATCATCGTATTTTATTTTAAAAGCTAATGAATCAACATAATTCATTTTCAACATAAAACTATCATATACAAATGTACTATTACGCGAATAAAAATCGAGTAGACCCATGTGAATATGACCATCAAATGTAAAATTTCTATTTTTCTTAATAGAGATAGTTTTATCATATGGATAGATATACACTTCCTGCGAATCGCTAATACTTACTTCGGGTACACCCATAACAACCAAATCCAAAGTAACTAAATTAATGGTAGCATTTGCGTTAGATTTAACACTTGAAGTAAGTTTGATAACATCATAATCAATTTTTCCGCCTTTAGCGTCCAAAAAATACATCAACCTATCTTTAACAACAGCTCTTTCATTATGAGAATCATACAATAAAAAACCCTTATTCGAAAGATCGATTAGCATAGCCGACACTTGATCAGATGGTTTTTCCATAAATTGAGATAAAGAATTAAGACCAATTTCCTTTTCACCATACAAATTCATGTAATTTTGGATAATGTACAGAGGATTAATATCATCCATACCTTGTAATCGATAAAAATCATTTTGCGAAAAATAATTACTTGATACAAATCGAGCAATATTTCTATTCTTCACACTCTTAATTCGTTTAAAAACCAGCTCTGTATCTTCCATCTTCCAAAATAATGCCTGCACATAAATATCAAGTTCATGATATGAATCGAAAAAAGGTATCATTCCTGATGTTTTTTTACCAGTATACAATACAAACTGTTTATTTTTGCTCGAGTACTTAACGGTTAAAGACGGATGATATAATGAATCAGAAATAAAATAAAAAACAAATTCAGAATTATTAGCAATTATTTCATCTTCATCTAACCGAAACTTTTCAGATTTTAATTTTGCAAAAATGCTATCGCTCTTTGATAACTGTAATACAGCCTTCGATTTACCATTGCCAATGCCATACAGTTTAAGACCTTCCATTTGCATTCCACCAAAAAAACTAATCCCATCATAAATATCATACAGTTCAAAGTCATCAAAATAAGCATTAAAACGTGGAAATGAGGTTTTTTTTGTGGGAGGACTAGATGTAATTCTTTCGGAAATCTGCCCTAGTACCGGATTTTTAAAAAACCGCTTATAATGAAAAACTACCGAATCGATTGTATACGAAGGTAAAGTTACATCGATACTATAAGTATTAATATCTGCATATATTTCATCAGCTTTTTCTTCACCAAACCTCGACCATTTTAATGTCCCTGATTCGCCATTCCACCTTTTAAGCTCATAGTTATAAATCCCTTTAGTATCTATAATAACTGAACTATCTCTCTTGGTTGTACATACAATATCACCCTTTTTAAATATAACAAGGAAATTAGTATCGAGGAAAAAACTAAACCTGGAATTACGCTGATACCACGACAAATTATTTTTCTTATGGAAACGTTCGTTCTCCAACAAATCATCTGTAAAATCAAGAAATTTTGCGAATGGAGTACTCTTTTTATTGTCTAAAAGTTTAGCAGCATATGCATGCCACGAAATAATACTTTTTGGTAATTGCTGCGATTCGGCTATGTTTGTAAGTGCATATATATAATCATACAGATATGGATAGGTACGCATTTTTTTTGTGCGCATTTTTTCAATTAGGTTTCTAACCTCTGCTTTTTCTTGTTTATTAAACCTCCCAATACTCCACCGCTGATAAAACCTATCAAGTAATAATTCTGATTTTTTCTTATATGTTTTTGATTCCGTATTCAACAATATTGATGAAATTTGAGTAAAAAACACTTCCGAATCTACCGACAGCGAATCTGATTGTTGTGCGCTTGCACTAAATGTGATTAAAAAGGCTAGAGTAAAAACAAATCCACGCAACATAATATATAAAACATCGTAAACAGATTTTTTATGGTTATTAATTACATGGTTTTTTAACGGCAACATTTGTCTTTTTTACTTTTTGGATTTATACCAATCCATCATATAGTATTGTAATTGGAACCTATGTATTTACTCTTGCTTAATAAAAACACCTGCTATCCAATCATTCTTTTCTAGATTACTTACAAAATTTAGTCCACACCTCATAGCTTCTTTTTTTATATCAGATAAATCATCTTTATAAAAACCACTAAAATAGATGTATCCTCCCTTAAGTAACGCCTTTGAATAATTTTTCATATCCCTCAGCAGTATATTCTTATTTATATTAGCAAATATCACATCATAATTATCAGATGAAGTAACAAGTTCAGCTCCCCCTTCAATTGCTTTAATATTGCCTATATTATTTAAACCGGCATTTTCTAATGTACTATCGTACGACCACCTATCAATATCAATTGCGGTGATATCTTTTGCTCCTTTCATGGAAGCCAAAATTGCAAGTACACCAGTTCCACACCCCATATCCAACACCTTCTTATTACTAAAGTCATTATTTAAAATGAGTTCTAGCATTAGCGAAGTTGTTTCATGATGAGCAGTTCCAAAAGCCATTTTTGGCGTAATTAATATTTCATACTCCATATCAGGTTTGCTTTCGTGAAAAGCAGCCCTTATGTAGCATCTGTTGGCAATGGTAACCGAAGGATAGTTACTTTCCCATACTTCATTCCAGTTTTTATCAGGAATTAGCTCTATCAGCAATTTACCCAAAATATTACATTTGTGGCAATAAGCAATTTCCAACAAGTTATCTTTTACAAAATCCTTTTTAGGAATATATGCTATTATACTGCTTTCTTGCTCCTCAAAACTCTCAAACCCTATTACAGCCAGTTGAGCTATTAATATTTCAGAATTTTCTTGCGTGGCAGGCTCAGGCAATGATACTTGATAATAATCCATATATAAATTTGAATATTATTAAAGAGGAATGGATTTCAAAAAAAACCATACCTCCCATATAACAGTTAATTTAAAAACTAGTAACAATTTTTACAAAATCATCAGCTTTAAGCGATGCGCCACCAATCAGCCCACCATCAACATCTTTATTGGCAAAAAGAGTAGCAGCATTTTGTGCATTACAGCTTCCACCATATAATATAGTTGTATCGTCAGCAGTTTGAGTTCCATACTTTTCAGAAATTAATCCTCTAATATAGCTATGCATTTCTTGTGCCTGATCAGGTGTAGCAACTACACCAGTTCCAATTGCCCAAACAGGTTCGTATGCCACAATAACATTAAGAAACTCATCATTATTTAGATGAAAAACACCATTTGTCATCTGGCTCTTCACAACATCAAAATGATTACCACTTTCTCTTTCATCAAGTTGCTCGCCAATACAAAATATAGGCTTCATATTATAATCCAAAAGACGGTCAACTTTTTCAGCTAGCACTTTGTCTGTTTCATTAAAATACTTTCTTCGTTCGCTATGGCCAACAATGCAATATGCAATTTCCATTTCACCCAACATTGATGCAGAAATTTCACCAGTATATGCACCGTCATCAAAATTACTAACATTTTGAGCTGCAATACTTAATATCGATTCTTCCGCATAATCAGATGCCATTTCCAAGTATAGAGCCGGAGGGCAAACAATCACTTCACATGCCAACTTTTTTTCATCAAGTTCATCAGCAATATCACCTACAAGCTTTTCAGCTTCGGTAAAATTCTTATTCATTTTCCAGTTACCTGCAACTATCTTTTTTCTCATAATTCAAATATTTCAATTACTAAACTACATTACAATCTAAATAATACTAATGTTGATGACCACCAGCACCATGCACATGACCATGAGAGAGTTCCTCTTCACTGGCCTCACGAATATCAATTACTTTGCCAGAAAAATAAAGATCTCTACCTGCTAATGGATGATTGAAATCCATAACTACTTTATCTTCTTTTATTTCTGTAACTCTGCCATCTATTGGATGACCTTCTTGATCTTGCATGGTAATCACATTGCCAATTTTAAGCAGATTGTCATCTATTTTACCATCTTTTTCAAAAATAGATTTATCAATTTCAATTATGGCAGTATCGGTAAGTTCACCATATCCTTCGCTGGAAGTTAACCCAAATGCAAAATCGGCTTCGGGCTCAAGACCATCAAGATTTTTTTCAAATACTGGCAACAATGTTCCGTTACCAAATAGATGTACAAAAGGTTTATCATCATCAACTTTTTGAATAATTTCACCATCTACACCATCATACCTCAACGTGTAGGTTAAAGTTACTACACTATTTTTTGCTACTTTCATACTTTCTTAGTTAAGCTTTTGTTAAAGGTTGCAAATTTACAAAATTGATGTGGTTTTTTTCTATTATTGCATTAATTTATAATTTATTAACCAATGGAGTTAAAATAAAAATAGTATGCAAAAATTAAATAACCTCATTTGTTTGGTGCTACTACTATTATTATTTAGTTGCAAGACTTCGGTTATAAATAACGAATCTAATTTTTTGCATGACAATAAATATGATAGCGAATTTCCATCCAAAAGTGTATCAAAAGAATTGAGTTATATTTCCAGTACAGTTAAAAAACTAGATGTATTAGCCTTTTACTCAAATTATTATTTCCCTAAAGATAGTAACATTGTTAAACACATGCTTAACGATTCAATTCTTAGTTTATTTTCGTTAAATAAATCAATAACCCATAAATCTGTTTTAGGTACTGCAACAGTTATTTATGCCGACAATAACATTATAGGTTTATTAACATGCGCCCATGTTGTAGATTTTGAAGATACTGTATATTCGTATTACAATACTGATAGTGAAACTATTAAATCTGTAGCTATTAAGATTAAACAACAAAATCATGTTGGCAGTTTAGAAGCAGGAGAACCTATTGAAATTGTATCCATAGATAAAAAAATGGATATTGCCCTTCTAATTAAGAAGGCAATCCCCTTTGATCAAATTACCCCTGTTTTAAATTATACGGTTGGCAATATCAAAGATTTACAATGGGGAGCTTTAGTTTATATAATGGGCTATCCGCTAGGCAACTTAATGGTTACCAGAGCTGTTGTGAGTGTAACAAATAAAATGAAAACTGGTGTTTTTGTTACCGATGCCCTTTATAATCACGGCATCAGCGGAAGTCCTGTTTTTGCAATTCGCGATGGCGCACCCAACTTCGAGTTAATTGGGATGGCTTCATCTGCTGCTGCTCTTCAATCAAATATACTTGTTTCTAGCGATGATTTTAAGGCAAAAGATAACCTTAAGATACCATATGAAGGTGATATTTTTGTTGACAATAGCAAGTTAATAAGTTATGGAGTAACTTATTCGGTTTCTATCGATGAAATAGTTAATTTTATGCGCTTAAATGAAAAAGATATTTTTGATGCAGGATTTGATATAAATAAATTCTTCAAATGAAAATCCAATAATAAACTATGAGGAAAACTAAAATTCCAAATAATAAAAAAGGATTTGATATGTATCGTATTGGACGTGGAAAACGTTTATTTGATATTATATTTTCCTCTTTGGCTTTGCTTGTTTTTTTACCACTACTTTTAATTACAGCAATTGTTATTAAACTTACCTCCAAAGGGCCTATCTTTTATAAATCACTCAGAGTTGGCACAGGTTATGATATTTTTAAATTCTATAAATTTAGAACAATGTACCAAGGGGCCGAAATGGAAAGAGCAAGATTATCAGAACTAAATGAATATCTTATTTCTCATAAAGACAAACCTCATAATTTTGCAAATATTGAAGTTTGCCCCGATTGCAAAGAAGGAAAACCATGCTCACCAATACTTTACATTGATGGCGTGGAAATATGTGAAAATCTATATCTGAGAAAAAAAAGATTATGGAGATTAGAAACTACATTTTTCAAAGTTAAAGATGACCCTAGGATAACACCATTGGGTAGTTTCTTACGAAGTACTCATTTAGACGAATTTCCTCAATTTATAAATGTAATTAAAGGCGACATGTCAATAGTTGGCAACCGCCCATTACCTCTTTATGAAGCCGAAAAGCTTACTACAGATGAATGGTCATATAGATTTTTAGCTCCGGCCGGAATAACTGGATTATGGCAGGTAAATACAAATAACAGAATGAAAGCAGAAAATAGGGTAAGACTTGATAACCAATATGCAATGGTTGCAGGTCCAAAACAGGACTTACTAATAATAATAAAAACAATTCCAGCTTTATTCAGAGTTAGAAGATCAAGCTATTAGACTAGGTTTTATAAATTACTTTTTTTACTTGATTATTGAATGTTGATATATTGAATGTTGATTATTTAATTTTTTAGAAACTAAAGTAAGATGCACTAAAGTGCATAGTTTTAACTACTTTTGAAACCAATAAACACCAAAAACAAAACCCTATTTAAATACCCAACAAATTAATATTGTGCACTTTAAATAGGGTTTTATAATAACCCATCATATAATATTGTAATACTATATCACAGGTTAGTTTAGCAAAAATTGATTATTTTACCTCAACAGCTACCTCTTCACTCTGCCACAAACCATGTTTTGTGCAAAATGCCATTGCAGTTAACTTCATATTTTTCTTGGGTACAACACTAAAAACTACTTCAACGTGCCCTGGCGCATTACCCAAAGTACCAGGTGCAAACGAGGCCTGACCCAGCATAAATTCACCATTCCATAACTGAACATATGCAATATAATGGTCAAAATCATCAGGATGAGCATACTCATCACCAACTTTTACTTTTACTGCAAATTTTTCACCAGCCACAGCATTACTCTCGCAATGTACAAATGCTGAATGTCGGTCGATGTAATCTTTTTTAGCTTCTCTGTCAATTGTTGAAATATCAACGTATCTATTAATTTTCATGGCTTAAATATTTTATTTATAATTATTCTAAATTGCAAATGTAGTTATTTTTTCCAAACAAACGGTTTTACTTAAGGGTGTTCTACTAATTACTTTATATACTTTGTTCATTTAATCATTAATTATTAGGGCGGTAGCCAGGCTTTACGTTTTTAGTTGCTTTATTCCGATTGTATTTTTCTAAGTTGTACGTTGGCTACGTACCTTCGCCTACGCCAACTAATAAAAATATCATCGCAATTTCAGCAAGCTAACACTGCAATCCTTACCGCTGCTCCCGTATAACATTAACCTTTCAGGTTTTTTCATACTAAATGGTTGAAAAATCAAATACCTGAAAACAAATCATATACTTATTCGACCTTTCAGGTGCAAATGCCGACCTGAAAGGACAAAACATGCACACCCCTAACCTTTAAAATTGTACTTTTGTAAAAAACTCAAATACAAAACTATGGATTGGGATAAAAAACATGGATTTAATATCCAAAAACTAAAACTAGCAGATGATTACCAAGGTAAAGTAGAGGCTACATTAATATCTCGAAAGGCTTCAAAACAATCACAAAAAGCTATTCTTTACATTCATGGCTTTGTTGACTATTTTTTTCAAAATAACCTTGCCGACTGGGCAAATAATATCGATATAAACTTCTATGCTATAGACCTACGCAAATACGGACGGTCACTCCTCCCCCACCAAATGCCAAATATGGCAAGATCAATGTCAGAATATTTTGAGGAAATTGACATGGCAATTGATATCATTAAAAATAAGGACAAAAACAACTTTCTAATATTAATGGGTCATTCAACAGGTGGGCTAATCTCATCTTTATATGCCAACTTACATCGCAGCGATAATAGTATTGACGCATTAATTTTAAACAGCCCATTTTTTGACATGAATAAGCCAACGTGGTTTAAAAAAACTGCATTACCCGTTACTGCTTTTATTGGAAAAAACTTCCCAAACATATCATCACCCGAAGGATTAAAAGAAGGTTATGCCAAAAGTTTACATAAAGATTTCAAAGGCGAATGGGATTTTAATTTAGACTACAAACCCATACTCGGCTACAAAATAAATCTGGGTTGGGTAGCAGCAATACACTATGCTCAACAAGAATTGCAAAAAGGATTGGATATTACATGCCCTGTTTTGGTAATGTACTCCTCAAAAAGTGTAACTCCTGGTAACTACCACCATTCGATGCACACAGCTGATTCAGTTCTAGACGCAGAAGATATTAGTAAATATGCTGACGTGATTGGCAAAAATGTAACAAAAGTTGAAATTATCAATGGCATGCATGATTTAGTTCTTAGCAAAAAAGATGTTAGAGAGGAAGTGTTTGCAGAAATGACAAAATTTATTGAAAAATTGTAAAAAATGAAATTTGAAGATTATCGAATAGCTCCCGAAATAAAACAAAGTTTAACAAATCTGGCTTTCAGAAGACCCACAGACATACAGTACAAATCAATACCTCCCATACTTAAAGGAGAAGATGTACTTGCCATTGCGCAAACAGGAACAGGAAAAACTGCTGCTTTTGCCATACCAATAATTCAGCTCATCAATCAGCAAATAGAAAAAGGTAATGTTAGTGGTATTCAGTGTGTTGTGCTGGTTCCAACACGCGAACTTTCCATTCAAATTACCGAAGTATTTAACGATATTGCCAGATACACGAAAGTAGTAACTCTATCAGTACATGGCGGTGTTGATCAGGATCCTCAAATTAATGAGCTAAAGAGAGGAGTTGATATTTTGGTAGCCACCCCAGGGCGCATGTTTGATTTGGTGAGTCAACAACACATTAAACTCAACAAAGTAAAAACCATAATACTTGACGAAGCCGACCATATGCTCGATCTAGGCTTTATTAAAGATATTCATGATTTAATAAAATTTATTCCACGTAGGCATCAAACCTTATTCTTCTCAGCAACAATTGATGCAAAAATAAAAAAACTTGCATACTCACTGGTTAGTAACCCGATACGCATTCAAATATCACCAAAAGATCCTGTGGCAAAAAATATTGAGCATGCTGTAGCAACTATCGAAATGGATGATAAACGATTCTTCTTAGAACGTTTTATTAATGAAAACCCAGATAGTAAAATGCTGGTTTTTGTTAGAACTAAGGTACGTGCCGAACGAGTACTAAAAGCATTGGAACGAGTAAACATTACAAGCCAAACAATACATGGTGGAAAAGATCAGGATGACAGGTTTGAAGTAATGAACAACTTTAAAGATGGGTTAAATAACATATTAATTGCCACCGATGTTAGCTCACGAGGTATCGATATTCCAAATGTTGATTTTGTTATTAATTATGACCTTCCCGAAAAGGTAGAAAATTACGTTCACCGTGTTGGAAGAACTGGCAGAGCATCAAAAAAAGGGAAAGCAATCTCATTCTGCAGCAAAGGCGAAAGAGAAATATTAAAAGAAATTGAGGATTATTTGGAAAAACCAGTGTCAAAACTCGATATCTCAAAAGGTGACTATCTACAAACCATTGAATTTTCTGACGAATCACACTCCGACTGGAAAACACTTATAAATCAGGCTGCTGAAATTGAGAAAAAAAAGAAGAAAAAAATGAAGAGTAGCAAAAAGAAGAAGAAATAAATTAGAAATGGATTACGCCGAAACAATTTCATGGCTAACCATGCAACTTCCTATGTACCAACGCATCGGAAAGGCTGCATATAAAGCTAACCTAGATAACACCGTTGCCATTTTAGCAGCCTTGAATAATCCTGAAAATAAATTTCGTGCTATTCATATTGCAGGAACCAACGGAAAAGGAAGCGTTTCGCATATGATTGCTTCAGTACTTCAAGAGGCAGGATATAAAACCGGGCTATACACATCGCCACACCTCAAGGATTTTAGAGAGCGCATTAAAATTAACGGACAACTAATTCCTAAACAAAAGGTTATTGAATTTATTGACAAAAATAAAAATACATTTACTAAAATTAAATCTTCATTTTTCGAGATGACCGTGGGGATGGCATTTGACTATTTTGCAAACGAAAAAGTTGACTTTGCTGTAATTGAAACAGGGCTTGGAGGAAGACTTGATTCAACCAACTTATGTAAACCAGTAATTTCAATAATAACAAATATTGGAATTGACCATACTGCATTCTTAGGCAATACTCTTGAACAAATTACTACGGAAAAAGCAGGAATAATTAAACCAAATATTCCAGTTGTAATAGGTCGTTATCAAAAAAATATAAAACATATTTTTGAACAAAAGAGCACGCAATTATCATCGCCATTATTTTTTGTTAAAGATAATATTTCATTCATACCATCTCAACAAAAAAACAATGGTGTACAAACGATAGATGTACAAACCAAAGATTCTAACTCTATTTCAAATTTAAAAATACCACTATTGGGTAATTATCAAATTGAGAATGTTTGTACCGCTCTAGAAGCACTTAATATCCTAAACAAAAATAATGTCATTAAAATAACAAACAACAATATACGTAACGGTATTGAGAATATTATAGTTAATACTGGTCTTTACGGACGATGGCAAGTACTTAATACCAACCCATTAACCATTTGCGACACAGGCCATAATATTGACGGAATATCAGCAATTGTTCAACAATTAGCTGAACAAAAATATAACAAACTACTCTTTGTACTAGGAATGGTAAATGATAAAGATTTATCAAATATTCTAAATATATTGCCCAAGCACGCTAACTATTATTTTTGCAAACCAAATATACCTCGGGGGCTGGATGCTGACATACTTCAACAAAAGGCAAAAGAATTTGATTTAATTGGAAGCTCATTTAATTCAGTAGAAGAGGCTTATAATACAGCCATAGAAAATGCAAGTACTACTGATTTAATTTTTATTGGTGGTAGCACTTTTGTAGTTGCTGAGGTGGTTTAAATAAAACATATAACTTCTCTATATTACACTCATGCAAATTACGTAAATTTGCCATAAATTAATTAAATTATGCTGATCATCCATAAGTTTTCTAAAAGTACATTTACATTCATACTACTTTTTACAATTATATTTTCATTTCAATTAACTGCACAAAATGTGCCATCTGATAATAATGAGCAAATATGGGTTGATTCGGTATACAATTTGTTAACAACTGAACAACGTATAGCTCAACTTATTTTTGTTAGGGCTAACTACTCGGGACAACCATATATAAAAGCGATAGATACAATAATTTCAAAATACAATATTGGCGGTGTAGTTTTTTTTAAAGGAGAGCCAATTACACAAGTAATTCAAACAAATTACTGGAACTCGTTGGCGCAAACTCCTCTGTTAATTTCAATTGATGCAGAGTGGGGATTGGGAATGAGGTTAAAAAACACAATAAAGTATCCCCTTCAAATGACACTTGGTGCGATATCTGAGAATAATTTAATTTACCAAATGGGTGAGCAAATTGGAGAGCAATGTAACCGCATGGGGATTCATATAAATTTTGCTCCAGTTGTTGATGTGAATAGTAATCCTAAAAATCCTGTTATTGGCATGCGATCATTTGGACAAAACCCTCAACTTGTTGCCGAAAAAGGGAATATGTACATGAAAGGTATGCAAAGTACAGGACTTATTGCTAGTGCAAAACATTTCCCAGGACATGGCAACACATATAAAGATTCGCACAAAGATTTACCGGAAGTAACCAGTTCGTTATCCACATTGAAAAAAAACGATTTGCTTCCATTTCAATTATTAATTAATAACGGTGTTAGCTCAGTAATGATTGCCCACCTATCGGTACCAGCACTGGATAGCAGTAATAATATCCCATCTACCCTATCTCACAAAATTGTAACAAATTTATTAATCGACAGCATGCAATTTAACGGATTAGTTATTACTGATGGGTTAGATATGAAAGGCGTTACAAAGTATTATGAAGTAGGAATGGTTGCATTAAAAGCGTTGCAGGCTGGCAATGATATACTATTAATTCCGGATAATATTCCTGCATCAATTCATAATATTAATAAAGCTCTTGCAGAAGGTACAATTACAGAAGAGCATCTTGAAAAAAGCTGTAAAAAAGTACTGAAATACAAATATCTTTCAGGGGCTTGGACTAATAATTCCATCGACACGTTAAATCTGATACAAGATTTAAATAAACCTAAGTATTTAGCAACTGCAAAAAAACTATCTACTGCCTCCATTACCATTGTTAAAAATGAAGACAATATTTTACCACTTTTAAATTCAGATTTACAAAAAAAAGCATTGGTAATTGTGGGCACAAAAAAGCAACAACCTATTGAAACCATACTAAACAATTATTCTGATTTTAAGATTTTTAGAATTGAACATACTGCAACAAAAAGAAATAGAAAAAAACTAATTGCAGAAGTAAGTCAATATAATTTAGTTGTAATTGCCATGCTAAACACAAATATATTAGCAAGTCGTAGATTTGGAATAACCAAATCAGATGTTAATATGGTAGAGCAAATTGCAAACCAAACTAATGTTATTCTTGATATTTTTGCCAGCCCCTACGCACTTAATTTTTTCAATACCAAACCTTTTAAAGCAATAATTATTTCTTATCAAGAAAAACCAATGCTACAAACCGCATCAGCTCACTTGATTATGGATTACGTTAACAAATTTGGGACTTTACCTGTTGATGCAGGACACTACAAAGCCGGCTGGGGAATTACTTATGGCGCCACAAAACTATACAATGAAGATCCTGAAACCATGGGTATTAACATGGATTTTCTTCGCAAGGTTGATTCAACAGCCCTAAACGGTATTGAAATTGGAGCATATCCAGGTTGCCAAATTATTGCAGTAAAAAACGGAGCAGTATTCTATAATAAAGCATTTGGATATCATACTTATGACAAAATTAACAAAGTAAAATGGAATGATGTATATGATCTTGCATCGCTTACTAAGATACTCGCTACAACTCCAGCAATAATGAGGATGAACGAGCAAAAAACCATTGATATTAATGGTAAGTTAAGTGATTATTTGCTTATGCTGAAAGGGACTAACAAAGATAGTTTAAAGTTTATAGAGGTACTATCGCATCAGTCAGGTTTACAAAACTGGATTCCTTTCTACGAAAGTACAATTACAGAAAATGGTTGGGATACAACTATATATCAAAATCATATTTCTGATGAATTTCCAGTAAGAGTTGCCAACCAAATGTATGTAAAAAAGGGGTATAATTATGTGCTGTTTGATAGTATTATATTATCACCTTTTCAGGATAAAAATTATCATTATTCTGGACTTGGATTTTACTTATTCAAAGAGATGGTCGAACAAATGAATAACACATCATTCGATGATTATTTATATGATAATTTTTATAATGAACTACAATTAAAATATTTAAAATTCAATCCACGAAAGTATTTTAGTCTTGATAAAATAATTCCAACTGAAAACGACCAAATTTTTAGACATCAACAATTACACGGAGATGTTCATGATCAGGGGGCCGCCTTGTTGGGTGGTGTATCTGGCAATGCTGGCTTATTCGGGAATACTTATAATGTTGCAGTTATGATGCAGATGCTTCTAAATGGTGGTAAATATGGCGATTCAGTATTTTTAAAAGAAGAAACCATTAACTTTTTCAATAGTTACCATTTTGCTGCTGACAGTAATAGGCGCGGACTTGGATTTGACAAACCTCTACATTTATACGAACCCCACCGTACAAATTGCAAAGATGCATCACCTTCAAGTTTTGGGCATTCAGGTTTTACTGGAACTTATGCTTGGGCAGACCCAGAAAACGGATTAATCTATGTATTTTTGTCGAACAGGGTATACCCTGAAATGAACAATAGTAAATTAATGGATCTAGATATCCGAACCAATATTCACCAATTATTTTACGAGGCATTAAAACCTGGTAATTAGTGCATTATATATTAAATAATTATTATGAACGATAAAAATAAAAATATCCTACTTTGGATTATTGCAATTATATTAACAGTTGGCTTGGTTATTTACCAACGCTCAACCGGACCTACATATCCAGTTCGTGGAGAGGTAACAATAGATGGGGAAATTATTAAGTACAAACTTATACGCACATTTGGTGGTGATAAGGATGCATTAGTTGAAATAGAATCTGAAAATGACAACATTACTGGCAGCATAACACAAAAAAGGTATAAAAGTTATGATGAATGGTCAACCACTGAAATGTCGAGTAAAAATGGTAAACTTACGGGAGTTATTCCAAATCAACCACCTGCTGGTAAAGTTGAATACACCATTAAACTTTATAGTAATGGCAAAACTTATACACTTACAGATGAGCCTGTAGTAATTAGATTTAAAGGAGCAGTGCCATTGGCAGTACTTTCTCCTCATATATTTTTTATGTTTTTCTCGATGCTTTTCGCACTCCGAACTGGGCTTGAGCTATTTTTCAGAAGGGTTGATACTAAGTACTATACCGGAGTTGTGTTAGTTACTTTGTTTTTTGGTGGGCTTGTACTAGGACCAATAGTTCAAAAATTTGCATTTGGTGCTTACTGGACCGGATGGCCTTTCGGACATGATTTAACAGATAATAAAACATTATTTGTATTTATTTTTTGGGTTATAGCTTGGTTTGTTCTTAGAAAAAAACCACAAAACCGACTTTGGCCCTTTATTGCCGTGGCAGCTATGATATTAGTCTATTCAATTCCACATAGTGTTATGGGCTCTGAAATTGATCACACAAAGGATAAAAAACAAAATTTAGAACTTAGTAATTAATGATTGTTACATTTATAATAATAATAGTTACAGCAATTATCTCCTACACCTCATTTAGCAATATTGAGCTGTTTGATAAGTTAAAATTTAATGCTTACCAAATAAAGCATTCTGGAGAAAAATGGCGATTTTTCAGTTATGCACTGGTACATTCAGGATGGATGCATCTAATTATTAATATGTATGTGCTTTATTCATTTGGGGGAATAGTTGAGGAAACTTTTAACGCCTATTATGGAGCAATTGGGTCACTTTATTACATACTTCTATATGTTGGTGGTGTTATATTTTCAACATTATTTGACTTTGGTAAACATAAGGATGATATATACTACAATGCAGTTGGCGCATCTGGTGCGGTTGCGGCGGTAGTATTTTCAAGCATACTAGTATATCCTTCTGGAAGCCTTTTTATTTTTCCCATTCCATTTCCACTACCATCATGGCTTTTTGGTATCGCATTCCTAATTTATTCGGCTTACATGGGTAAAAAAGGAATTGATAATATTGGTCACTTTACCCACTTTTGGGGTGCAATTTTTGGAATAATAATTACCATTATTTTAATACCAAATGTCATTCAAAACTTTATTGCAACTATTTTCAATTTATAGATTCTAATTCAAGAAAACCCTTTCTCTTATGAAAATTCTAAGAAAAATATCTCTAATCACAATAATGGCTATATTTATCACATCATGCTCAGGCCCTTTTACAACAGCGGATAATGGCTCAACGGTAAACCTTAGTGTTGATGATCCTTTTGAAATTGAACTTGTTACTAATGCTTCAACAGGCTACAGCTGGCAAGTAGAACAATTCAATAAAACTGTGATTAAACAAATTGGTGAACCTGTATATAAAATCAAAGAAGGAAGCGCTATAGGTGCCTCAGGATTAGTTACTTTCAAGTTCCAAACAGTTGCTAACGGTCAAACTGATTTGAAGTTAGTTTATAGCAGAGGTGTAGACGATACCCAATCTCCTTCGAAAATATTTGAAATGAAAATTGTTGTTGGTACTATGGGTAGAATACTTGAAGACTAAAATTAAAGGCAAAAAAAAGCGTTAGCTAGTTAGCCAACGCTTTATGATTTTATCCAAGATACGATTTTAGTATCTTACTTCTTGAAGTATGTTTCAATCTTCGAATTGCTTTTTCTTTAATTTGCCGTACTCGTTCTCTGGTTAGATCAAATTTCTCACCAATTTCCTCAAGAGTCATTGGATGCCCCTCTCCCAAACCAAAGTAAAGTTTTACAACATCTGCTTCACGCTGTGTTAAAGTATCAACCGCACGTTCAATTTCCTTTCGAAGCGACTCATATAAAAGTCCAGTTTCAGGAGTTGGTGCATCGTCATTACGAACAACATCATACATGTTATTGTCTTCATCCTGTATTAAGGGTGCATCCATTGAAACATGTCGTCCGGCATTACGTTGCGATTCTTTTACTTCATTTTCGGTTAATTCAAGTTCACCAGCAATCTCTTTCGGATTTGGTTCTCTTTCAAAAATTTGCTCAAGTCTGGCAGACGCTTTATTGATTTTATTTATTGATCCAATTTTGTTTAATGGTAGTCTAACAATCCTTGATTGCTCGGCAAGAGCCTGAAGAATTGATTGGCGAATCCACCAAACAGCATACGAAATAAATTTAAATCCACGAGTTTCATCAAATCTTTGAGCAGCTTTAATAAGACCAAGGTTACCTTCATTAATTAAATCAGGAAGGCTAAGCCCTTGATTTTGATACTGCTTTGAAACTGAA
>Ga0164318_10001001_pt1 | contig 24021 bp, 21 predicted proteins | sample GuaBasSedimGuay9_FD_113734 | JGI IMG/M metagenome (GOLD analysis project Ga0164318, IMG submission 113734) | Subseafloor sediment microbial communities from Guaymas Basin, Gulf of California, Mexico - Guay9, Core 4571-4, 0-3 cm | ecosystem: Environmental > Aquatic > Marine > Hydrothermal vents...
TTAAATTGGCAAGGAAAAAATGGCGTAAACGGGCATTGGATTATATAGTCGGACCACTTAAACCTGAAGAATTTTTAGAAGATGTCAGCAAGGTTGTCAGATATATTCTTATTGAAAGGGAAAGAGAAACTTTGATTCGTAATAAAATTGAACTACGCTACAGGCTTAATAATTATTTTATACAATTGAAGAAACTTGTAGAAGAGGCACAGCAAAACAAAGATTGGAATATAGTAGATTCTTTAGCGAATGAATTGGGACAGTTGGAAAGCATAATTAAAGATATTGATGCACTCTCATAAGAGGGGAAGCGGATTATGAGGTTTTAACCTGCATAGTCCGCTTTTTTTATTCAGAGCCGATGACCAGGGTCGAACTGGTGACCTACGGTTTACGAAACCGTTGCTCTACCGGCTGAGCTACATCGGCTTATTTAGTTTGAGGCGATGAAAGAATATACCAAAATATTTTATGCGCGTAAAGTGAGTTTTTTTGTTTCCGTGGCTATTCGTGTTTTTATTTGTGGTAATTAGTGTAATGTCGTCATTTACTTCTGTCTGCGCATATGAGAGGGAAGGATTTTAAGCATCTCTCTGTATTTAGCAACGGTACGGCGGGCAATTTTAATACTGCGTGCTTTTAGTAATGTTACCAGTTTTGAATCACTATACGGTTTTTTGGGATCCTCATTTTCAATTAAAAATTTTATCTTTTCCATAATACTTTTCTGCGATTCAAAAGACCCGTCTTCTGTTTCCATCTTATTGGAAAAGAACATTTTGTAAGGGATCGTGCCTTGAGGTGTGCTGATGTATTTACCTGAAGTTGCACGTGATACGGTTGATTCATGTATGCCTACTTCTACAGCAATATCCTTAAGGCGTAATGGTTTTAGAAAAGCAAATCCCCGTTCAAAAAAGTCTGATTGCACTTTAACAATTTGCTCAGTTATTTCACGTAATGTAGATTTTCTTTGATCTAGCGCTTTAATAAACCAAAATGCGGCATTAATTTTAGAGCGCAAATATTCTTTTGTTTTAGAGTCGGTCTTTTTATCTTTTATCATTGCTCTGTATTTTTTATTAATCCGAAGATGCGGTACATGTTCATCATGGATTTCTATGGTATAACCGCCTTCGGCCGAATCAGAAGGATATACAGAAGCATCCGGAATTATCGTAGTTGCCTCATCATGGTAGAAGAGACGTCCGGGTTTTGGTTCTAATGATGTGATAATATCAAAAGCTTTTTTCACCGTTTCTTCGCTTAGGGACATAGTGCGGACGAGCTGGGGCAGGTCTTTTTTTTCTACAAGTTTAAAATGGTCTTTTACCATTGTATGTGCATTTTGAACATCCTGCTTATTATTTTTATTTTTCTTTTGCAATAATTGTATGATAAGGCACTCTTGTAAATTGCGGGCGCCTATGCCGGGGGGGTCTAAGCTTTGTATGGTTTTTAAAACCGCATTTACTTTTTCCAAAGGGACTTGAAGTTGTTGAGAAAGTTCATCAACCGTAATTTTTAAATATCCGTTGTAATCTATATTACCTATTATATGATTAGCTATATTCTTATCTTCCTCATCCAGTCCAATGAATGTAAGCTGCCATAATAGATAATCGCTCAATGTAGGAGCCTGATTGATAATGGATTCTCTATAATTATGCTTTTTTTCTAAATCTTCAATAGATTCAAGTTTTGTATTATATTCTGAGTAGAGAGTCGTTTTAAGGGTTTCGTCGAGCTGATCAAGTTTGTCAAATGTATCTTGAAAGTCGAGTTCTTCATTTTTAGCATCAGTTAAAGGCTCACCGTCTTCCTTTTGTTCTGTAGATGATATTGAGGGTACTTCTTCTAAAGCTGGATTTTCGGCTAGTTCTTGTTCTACAGTATCTTGCAACTCAAGCAGGGGAAGTTGCAATAATTTAATATATTGCTTAATTTGTGGGGATAGAATCAATTTTTGACTTTGTATTTGCGAGAGTCTCTGTTCAAATGCCATATTTATAATAACCTATATTTTATTAAAAAACCAGTTGTCTTAAAGTGAACTAAGTTTATGTTTTATTTAGATTTACATAAATTAAGATAACACTTTTTTTGGGTTTTGTCAAAGTAATTGACAATGAGGTCTTATTTTAATATAATTTTGAAATCTTTTATATAAGATTATTATTTTTAATGAGTTACTGCCAGAATTTATATATTTTTTTATTTTTTATTCCTTTGTATTTAATATAAATAATTACTTCAATAATAGTTTTGTATTTTGTATATATTGCACTAGTACTCGGGAGGGAAAATATTTATAATAGATGCTGAGATTTCATTTTGAAATCTCCTTTTTATGAAGGATACAATGGTAAAAAAGAATAATAAAAGTATAGAAAATGAAAATAATATCCCTCTCAGTGACGGCGGTGTGAAGAGAAAGAATATCCCTGCCGGTTTGTGGACCAAATGTGTTGAATGCAAGCATGTTATCTTCAATAAAGTTCTCCGCGAAAACCTTTCCGTATGTCCTAAATGTGGATATCATTTCATAATTGGAGTTGAGGAGCGAATAGAGCAGTTCCTTGACCAGGGTTCCTTTATACAGTCTGATTCCGAAATGGAATCAATGAATCCCTTGAATTTTAAAGCAGTTAAGACTTATGATGAAAAAATAAAGCAAGATCAGAAAAAGACAGGGATGCGCTCTGCATGTGTCGTTGGAGAGGGAAGACTTTTAGGTAGAAGTATTGCTTTTGGGGTAACGGATTCACGTTTTATAATGGGGTCCATGGGATCAGTAGTGGGGGAAAAGATTACTCGATTGGTAGAATTTGCTCTTGAGGAGAAGCTTCCACTTGTAATTATTTCTGGTTCTGGCGGAGGTGCGCGGATGTATGAGGGGGTTTTTTCACTTATGCAAATGGCCAAGACCTCCTCGGCATTAGCAAAGTATCAGCAGTCTCGTCTTCCTTATATTTCTATTTTGACAAATCCTACTATGGGAGGAGTTATGGCAAGCTTTTCTTCTCTTGGGGATGTCATTATTGCCGAACCAAGAGCACTTCTTGGATTTGCCGGACCGCGTGTTATAGAACAAACTATCAAACAAAAATTGCCGGAAAATTTTCAAACGTCAGAGTTCCTTCTTGACCATGGAATGGTTGATATTGTTGTTGAAAGAAAATTATTGGCTGAAACCGTGAAGAGGACATTGGATTTCTTAATGAAATAATTTAAAGGATTAACTAATCATGTCGCGTGTTATATTAAAAAATGTCTCTAAAGTTTTTTTAGAAAATTTTGTTGCGGTTAATAATGTTAGTTTTGAAGTAGCTGATAAAGAATTTGTCGTTCTGGTTGGCCCTTCAGGTTGCGGTAAATCAACCACTTTACGCATGATTGCCGGATTAGAAGAGATAACCAAGGGTGAAATATTTATCGGAGATGTTCTTATTAATCATGTGCAGGCCAAGAATAGAGATATAGCTATGGTGTTTCAGAATTATGCATTATATCCGCACATGACTGTTTATGACAATTTGGCATTTGGCTTAAAATTACGTAAATATCCCAAGAAAGAAATAGACAGGAGGGTACATGAAGCGGCTGAGATACTCGGCATAACTTCTTTCCTGGACAGAAGACCCAAGACACTTTCCGGTGGACAGAGACAGAGGGTAGCAGTGGGACGTGCTATTGTTAGAAAACCGAAAGTATTTCTTTTTGATGAGCCTCTCAGTAACTTAGATGCAAAGTTGAGGGTTCAAATGAGATATGAGATACAAAAATTGCATACGAATTTGAAAGCAACAATGATTTATGTTACCCATGATCAAATTGAGGCCATGACCATGGGAGATAGAATTGTAGTGATGAAGGACGGAGTAATTCATCAAGTTTCACAGCCTATTGAATTATATGAAAAACCTGTAAATAAATATGTCGCCGGTTTTATCGGTTCGCCTCCAATGAATTTTATGCATGGTAAAATCATTAAGAAACAGGACGGATATTATTTTAGAGAAAAAACATTTACAGTTAAAATATTACCTGCTGCGTATGATAAGGTACGCCACTATGAGTCGAGATCGGTTATTTTAGGCATTAGACCTGAGGATATCTATGATAAACTGTTTGCACAATATGCTTCTGATGAGTTTGTTGTCAAGGCAAGGGTAGAAGTTGTAGAGCCTATGGGCGCTGAAGTGTATTTATCACTAACAACAGGGGCAAGCAATTTTGTTGCCCGGGTAAATGCACATGATGTAGTTTCAATCAATCAAGATCTTGACCTTGTTTTTGATATGGCAAAAGCTCATTTGTTCGATATAAATACTGAAGAAGCCATTATTTAGTATTACTAGTTTTAGCTTAAGAACATTAAGTTTCTTTTACAAGATTTATAATGTGTTACAAGTCATAACAAGGCATAACAAGGCATAACAAGCGGTAAAGGGTAAAGGGCATAGAGCATGGCACATAGAGTGAACGCTTTGTCCCGCCCTTTCGGAACCCTAACGGTCAAGAAAGAGCGGGGCTTTGCACTATGCTCCATACTACATGCACTATGCCTTTTTCCACCTGTGATGCCCTGTGATCCCCTGTTATGACCTATTTTTTCTAATACATCTATAACATTTGATTTTTGGATATTGATATGTCCAATTTGAAATATAAAATTTTGTTGATTGCACTCAGTTCGTTATTTTTTTTCATTATAACAGTTTTTGTAATCCAAACATTTGCTAATATCTCAGATTCGCTCGCTACCCCTTCCTTTTTATTCCATTTAAGCATTGCAAATTTTTGCTGTACATTTCCTATTGCGATTTCATGGATTGCGTGTGCTCCTTGGTGTTCGATAATTTTTATTATATTAAGTATCGGAGTTTGTTTACTTACCTTTTTAAAAACGCAGAGTGGTTATTTCCTTATTTATATTGGGTATTTTATTTTTCTAACCTTTCTTCTTGGATGGGAAAATAAAAGGAAGAAAGACAGCCTTGTTATTAATGAGCTGGATACCGAAAAAGTTGTCGAAGAAAAAAATATATTAGAGCAGGGATTGAATAAAAAGTCTCAAGCCCTTGAAACATTCCTGCACCAATATGCAGATTATTCTAAGTTAAGAAATGTAATCGATGATTTTTCTTCCACATTATCCCTTAATAAATTATGCAATTTAATCGTAGAACATACGCTGAATAATATCGGTAAAGGTGAGCTGGTATTATTATATTTGGTCGATTTAAATGAGAACAGTTTATCTTTAATTTCTTCTGTCAGCATTGATAAAAGACGAAGGACAAAGATAAAAAAGGGGGATATTTTCGATCAATGGGTTTTAAAAAATAAGCAGCAGCTTTTAGTCGGTGATATAACCAAGGATGTTAGATTTGATAAGCATCTGATTGCTATGGGGGATGAATTTAAAAGTATAATGGTGACCCCGATAATTCATGAATCCCGTGTTGTGGGGACATTGCGTATAAATTCAGAAAAAGGCGAAGAATTTTCAACTGACGATTTAAGGGTATTAAGTATTATAGGAGGCATTGCTTCTTCTGCAATTAGCAATGCACTCCTTTACCAGAAAACGGAAGAATTGGCAATAAAAGATTCTTTGACTGGACTTTTTGTCCATCGGTATTTTAAAGAACGTTTAAAGGAAGAGCATAAGCGGGTTTTATTAACCAAAGCACCTTTAACCTTACTCATGGCTGATCTTGATAATTTCAAATCATATAATGACCGCTACGGCCATGCTGCAGGTGATATTATTTTGAGGAAAGTCGGAGATATATTTTGTTCACATATAAAAGAAAACGGTATTGTTGCCAGATATGGGGGAGAGGAATTTGCAGTTTTATTGCCAAAAATTAATAAGAGTGAGGGATTAACCTTAGCAGAGGAAATACGAAGCGCGATAGCGAATGAGAAGTTTGAGTTACGCGGCATTGACACAAAAATTACGATTTCCATTGGGGTTGCTAATATACCTGATGATACTTTAGATTCTGAGGAGTTGATTAAGTCTTCTGATCAATATTTATATGTTGCGAAGAAAAAGGGAAAGAACCGGGTTAGCGGTTGATGCCAGATAAGGGCTAAAGTAATGATTAAGAAACAGATGGTATTTATAGCTTTGATTGGAATGATGTGCTTATTGTGTCTGACACCATTTTTTGATACTGTTTTATTTTTAAGTTTAAATTCAGCCGCATTTTTGTTGATGACAGTGATAGTTTTAAAGGCTAATAGTTTTTATGCATTTGCTGCCTTTATATTGTTTTTAATCTCGTCTGTAATTAATATCAACTTTTTGTCTTTGAAAATTTTATATATTATATATGTGTGTGCTGCCTTGTTTGCAGTGTTATTGTTGTATTATTATCACACTCTGTGCAGGAGGCAAATCAGTGAAAGCCATGATAGAAAACTTCAGGCCCAGAAAGATAGAAACGAATTAGAGTATCAATGCAAGGTTAAAGAGGAGAGTCTGAAGGGGTTGTATAAAAAAGGGGATGAGATTTTTAAATTATTTGAAGTCGCAAAAGAATTTAATGAATGCATAAGTTTTAATGAAATTGGAAAAATATTAACCGACAAAATATTTTATGACCTTCCTTTTAAAAGCGGAAAATTAATAATACTTGAAGGGGGTAAGAAAAAGAGTGTTTTTAAGATGTACCGATTTTCCGAGCAGATTTGGGAGGAAACTTTAGATGAAGGGGGTTACAATATTGAAAAATTAATTTTATTCCTTGATAGGAATAAAAAAATGTTGGAAATAACTCATAAATCAGTGAAATCTTTTGATTTTATCGATCAAAACACAGTCGAATTCCCGGTTTGGATATTCCCTTGCATTATTCAAGAGAAAATAATTTCAATTTTTATATTGGAAGGGGGGAATAAAGAGGACTTTTCTAAATTTTTTATTATTACGAGCCAGCTTGCTCTTCAAATTAAAAAAATTAATTTATATAATACAGTTAAAGAACTTTCCATAACTGATGGTCTGACAGGGGTTTTCGTCAGAAGACATTTTCTTGAACGGTTTAACGAAGAAATAAAACGTTCAATTAAAAATAATTTTAGTTTATCAGTATTAATGTTGGATATTGACCATTTTAAGATGTATAACGATACATTTGGTCATCTTGTAGGAGATGTTACTTTGCGAGAGGTTGCTAAAATAATAAAAGAAAATGTGCGTAAAGTAGATTTAATTTCACGCTATGGCGGTGAGGAATTTGCCATAGTTCTCCCGGAGACCAATAAACAGGGAGGTGTTGAAGCTGCTGAAAGGATTCGTTCAGCAGTAGCTCAAAGGAAATTTCGTGTCTATGATGAAGAGACGAAAGTAACTGTTAGTATAGGATTGGCTTCATTTCCCGAGGATGTTATCGGTACATATGATGAAATGCAATTTGAACTTGCACTTGAATTGCTTCAAAAGGCCGACCAATCACTGTATAATGCTAAAGAAACAGGCCGAGACAAAGTAGTCAGTTATAATAATAAGGCATAAATTAGGCATTCATTTTAGCTTTTCTAATAGGTGAAAATTATAATTAATTAAGTAAAATTTATTATCCTAATAATGTATATATAATTTTGTAGATTTGGTAGATTAAAAATTCTTGTTATATATATTTAGTTATGATAAAATCATTTTTTAATATAATACTTAACTATACAATATATAGAGATTTAAAGGGAACTTTTCGATGAATATTTTAATTACAGGTGGTGCCGGTTTTATTGGCTCACACTTGTGTGAGTCTTTGATTGCTTCAGGAAATAAGGTGAGTGTTATTGATGATCTTTCAACAGGCTCATTAAATAACCTTTCAACAGTAATTGATAATAATAATTTTACTTTTATCCAGGGAACTATTCTTGATAAAGATATATTCGGGAAGGTTTCGGGTAAAATTGATATTATTTTTCATTTAGCAGCAGCAGTCGGAGTGAAATACATTCTTGATAATCCATTACAGTCGATTCATGCGAATGTTATGGGTACAGAAAATGTTTTAGGGTTTGCACAGAGTAAAAAGATTAAAGTTATTATCACTTCCACTTCTGAAGTTTATGGTAAAAACAACCAATCTTTTTTAGGTGAAAATGATGACCGGATTTTGGGTTCCACATATATTACGAGGTGGAGTTATTCCTGTTCAAAAGCTTTAGACGAATTTATTGCTTTTGCATACTATCGAAAGCATGGATTACCTATTATTATTACCCGCCTTTTTAATACATGCGGTCCTAGGCAGAGCGGACGGTATGGAATGGTTATTCCTCGTTTTATCAGACAAGCGTTAGAGTCAAAGCCCATTACTGTTTATGGAACCGGAACACAGATACGTACCTTTACGTATATTTCTGATACGGTTAATGCACTAATTAATTTGTCCAAGGATGATAAATGTATAGGAGAGGTATTTAATATAGGTAGTAATGAGTCCATTGCAATCAAAGATTTAGCATTTTTGGTTAAAGATAGAACCAAGAGTTCTTCAGAGGTTATATTTATTCCTTATGAAGAAGTGTTTGGAAAGGGTTTTGAAGATATGCAGAGACGCGTTCCCAGTATATCAAAAATTCAAAATTTTATAAGTTTTGCCCCAAAGGTTGGTTTAGTAGATATATTAGATAAGACTATAGAATACATTAGAAAAGAGGAGATAAATCCCATTGAAGAAAAAGTGTAAATTTATTTTCATTGCGCTTATGCTCTCTATTTTTGCTCTTACCTTTACTGCTGGCGCAGAGGCTTTTAATTTGTGGGGCAGTAAAGGATCAACTTCCCTAGAAGAAGATATCCCAGTAGAAGTTTTGGCTGATCAATTAGAGTTTCTGAAAGATGAGTCAAAGATAATCGGCAAGGGCAATGTTGTAGTTACTTATAAAGATTTAAAGATGACAGGTGATTATGCTGAAGTTTATACTGATACTAAAAAAGCATTTGCTCAAGGCCACGTGGTTCTAAGACGCGGAGAAGATTTGCTTAAAGGGGATAAAGGGTATTATGATTTTATGAATGATCAGGGATCTTTTCCTAAAGGACTTTTTGTTGATAAGCCGTTTTATGGAAGCGGTGAGGAGATAGAACAAGTATCACAGAACAAAATTGTTGTGCAGGATGCTGTTATTACAACCTGTTCCCATAAAGAGGATGTCGATAAGGTTGCACATTATGATATTAAAGCATCAAAAGTTATAATCTATCCAGACGATAAATTAATTGCTCGAAATGTTGTTTTTCGTATGTTGGAGAAGCCGGTTTTCTGGCTGCCTTTCCTACATGTTCCTCTCAAAGATAGAAGTTCCCCTTTTCACATACAACCCGGACACTCAAGCGAAGATGGTTTTTATGTCCTAGGTTCGAAAAGATATGGAATAACTAAAGGGCTTAGAGGAAAAGTGCATGTGGATTACCGAAGTAAACGCGGTTGGGGTTTTGGTAATGATTTGGATTACAACAGTAATTTATTGGGAAATGGTCTCGTGAAGATGTATATTGCTGATGATCAGAACTCCCCTGATCAAAAATATAACATTACCAATACAGATAATCCGTATGATAATAGGCATAATGATACCCGATATCGATTAACGGTAAAGCATAGAAAAGATATTGGAGATCTTGTAATTTTAGGTGAGTTTAATAAATTAAGCGATAAATTTTTATTAAAAGATTTTTTCGAACGGGAGTATCGTGAAGAAGTTGACCCTGAAACCTATGCGACTGCTACATACAATAAAAACAATTTCGGAATATTTGTTAATCTAGAAAAGAGAGTTAATCATTTTGTCTCAAGCATTGAGAAACTTCCTGAAGTACGTTTTAATTGGAATAATCAGGAACTCTTTAATACAAATATTTATTATAAAAATGAGGATAGCTTAGTAAGCTTTAACCGTAAGAGAGAGCACAGTTCTGTTGATGATGATGTAGTAAGGTTGGATACTTTTCATGAAATATCATATCCGATGAAGATATGGGATGTTTGTATAAAACCGTCGTTGAATTGGCGCGGTGATTATTACAGCAAAAAGAGTTCGGGAAAAGAAGACATCACTCGTTCTGTTATTGGCGGCAGTGTGGATATGAATACCAAGTTTTATCGTATTTTCGATGTAAACACTAATTTCCTAAACCTAAATATAACACAGCTAAGGCATATTTTAGAACCTACTATAACATATGATTATGTTCGTTATCGCTCTGAATTACCCGAAGGGTTTTTTAAGTTTGATGCAATCGATTCTATTGATGATTTAGACTTATTTAAATTTGGGTTTGAAAATAGATTGCAGACAAAACGTAGAATAGGAAACAAAGAAAAAACCGTAAATGTTGTAAGTTATAACACCTATTTAACATACGAGTACAAATCAGAAGAGCAAACCGGCAGTTCATTTTTGACATGGGATAATGAAATTGAATTTCGACCTTATTCCTGGTTAAACGTTAAATTCGATCTTGTCTATGATGTGCCAAATGATGAATTCAGGAACGCTGATTTAGATTTTGAGATGCGCAAAAAAGGGAAATGGCATTTATATCTCCAGAATAAATTTCTTAAAGAAGGAAGCAAGTTGCTCACTCTCGACGGTATGTATAAGATTAATTCACGCTGGGGTGTAGGCGGATACATGCGTGTTGAGTTTGATGAGGAGAACATAACTGAAGAATGGGAAGTGCGCGCATCGCGTGATTTGCATTGTTGGTTATTAGACTTTGGATATAACGAGCGTAAATCAGAAATTAATAGTTCTAATAGGGAAATATTTGTTGAACTAACACTCAAGGCTTTTCCGCAATATCCTCTTAAATCGGGCAATAGGTCTTCTTATTCACGTGCCCGTATGGGTGATACAGTCGCAGGAGCTAATATAGGTACTTCTAATGACGAATTTGATTATTCACTCATACGATATTAGAGTTTAGTATATTAAGATCGACTTGCTTTCTTTGAGAATAAAACTTTATATTAAAGGACATTAAAATGATTAAAGATGTACATGTTAAGGAATTGAAGATAATACCTGATGAGCGAGGATCTCTTATGGAAATCCTTCGTTCGGATGATTCTATCTTTTCCAGGTTCGGTCAGGTATATATGACAACTGCGTATCCGGGTGTTGTAAAAGGATGGCATTACCATAAAAAACAAGTTGATTATTTTACATGCATTAAAGGAATGGCAAAACTCGTTCTTTATGATTCACGCAAAGATTCAAAAACGTATAAGGAAATAAACGAATTTTTTATTGGTGTTAAGAAACCGATTCTAGTAACAATTCCTCCGTTTGTATATCATGGATTTAAAGGTATCGGCACCGAGGAAGCAATTATGATTAATATTCCTACCGAGGTGTATTCTCCAGAAAATCCGGATGAATTTAGGATATCCCCCCATAGTAGTGACATTCCTTATTCATGGGAAAGGAAAGACGGATGATTAAGGGGGTCATTTTAGCCGGGGGTTTAGGTACACGATTAAGCCCCTTAACAAAAATAACGAATAAGCATCTCCTGCCAGTTTATAATAAGCCAATGGTATATTATCCCCTGATGACATTGGTACGCGCGGGTATTAGCGATATTATGATTGTTACAGGGGGGAACAATGCAGGTGATTTCCTTCGTTTGCTGGGTAACGGAGGAGAGTTTGGATTAAAGGAGATACGTTATACTTATCAACAGGGAGAAGGAGGAATTGCTGATGCTCTTTCTTTGGCGGAAGATTTTATCGATAAAGCAAAAGTGATTGTTATCCTGGGGGATAATATCATAGAAGAGGATATTACCAAATACGTTCAAGAATTTAGTAAACAAAATCAAGGTGCACGGCTTCTTCTTAAAAGTGTCCCTGATCCAGAAAGGTTTGGAGTAGCTGATGTAAGGGGGAAAAGAATAGTTCAAATCATAGAGAAGCCCAAGAATCCTAAAACAAATTATGCTGTTACGGGGGTTTATATGTATGATTCCCAGGTCTTTAGAATGATTCGGAAATTAAAACCTTCAAAACGCGGAGAACTTGAAATCACCGATGTTAATAACATGTATATAAAAAAGGGACTTATGGAATTTAATATTTTAAAGGGATTTTGGTCTGATGCAGGCACGTTTGATTCATTACTGCGTGCCAATAAACTTGTAGCTCAAAAAACAAGGAGTAAGAAATGAAGAAGATTTTAATTACAGGCGGCTGTGGTTTTATCGGAAGCAATTTTATACGTTTATTTCTCGAACATAATTCTGAATGTGAGATAGTTAATTTAGATAAGCTTACTTATTGCGGAAATCCTAAAAACTTAGAAGACCTTAAAGATAATCCGCGTTATGAGTTTGTCGAAGGGGATATTTGCGACAAGAAGCTTGTTTTTGATGTTGCCTCAAGGGTGTCTTCTGTAATAAATTTTGCAGCAGAGACTCATGTTGACCGTTCAATTGAAGATAGCCAGGAATTTCTAAATACCAATGTAGGCGGTGTTAAGACATTGCTTGATGCGGTAAATCATTTCCAACTAGAAAGATTTGTACATGTATCAACTGATGAGGTGTATGGTTCATTGGAAAAAGGTTCTTTTTCAGAAGACTCACTCCTAAACCCCAGTAGTCCTTATTCTTCATCCAAGGCAGCAGGTGATTTGCTTGCCAGATCGTATTTTACGACTTATAAAACGCCTGTCATTATAACCCGGAGTTCAAATAATTTTGGTCCATACCAGTATCCTGAAAAGATAGTGTCCCTTTTCGTTACCAATTTAATTGAAGGGGAGAAATTACCCCTTTATTCTAAGGGTGAAAATATAAGGGAGTGGTTATATGTTGAAGACAATTGCCGTGCTATTAAATTGGTATTTGAGAAAGGGGATATAGGTGAAATATATAATATTGGAAGTGATACTGAACTTACCAATCTTGAACTAACTAAAAAAATACTGAAAAAATTCGAGAAAAACGAAGAACACATTAATTATGTCCAGGACAGGCCGGGGCACGATTTTAGATATAGTTTAGATTCCTTAAGGGTGAAAAAGTTAGGATATAAACCCATATATAATTTTGAAGATGCTTTGGATAAAACGGTTCAATGGTATATAGACCATAAAGATTGGTGGCAACCGTTGAAAAATAATAAGTATACCAGAAAATGAATGTATTAGTTACCGGCTGCAATGGCATGCTAGGCCGAGAGTTTTACGCCTCCCTACGTGATAAAGGTTTTGAAGTTTTTGGTATTGATAATAATATTAAAGCTTATTGGCCTAGTACATGGCGTAAGGGAGATATTACAAATCAGGAGGAGATGCGTCAGATATTTGAGGCATTTAAGCCTGATATCGTAGTCCATTGTGCTGCATGGACAGATGTTGACGCCTGCGAGAAAGATAAAGATAAGGCTCAAAAAGTCAATATTCAAGGAACTGCGGTATTGGCAACTCTCGCAAAAGAGACCAATGCTTTAATTTGTTACATGAGCACAGATTATGTCTTTGACGGTGAGAAAGCCGGATCCTATGTTGAGCATGATCTGCCAAATCCGATTAATTTTTACGCAGAAACAAAATTTCAAAGTGAAGAGGCTGTTAAGAGGAGCGGGGCGTCATATATCATTTTGAGAACATCATGGTTATTTGGCGGAGATAGTGAATGCAGAAATTTCGTAAATGCTATTATTAAACAGTATAATTCCGGCAAAGACTTGCATGTTGTTGATGATCAAAAAGGTAGACCTACCTATACAAAAGATTTTGCGCGAGCTGTTGTTCGAATAATTGAATTTTATAAAGATAAGAAAAATATTTCTGAAATTTTTCATATAGCGAATGATGATGCAATATCCTGGTTTGAATTTGCCAAGGTAATTATAGAAAAGATAGGCGGAGATAAGTCGCGCGTATTTCCTATTAACAGTCAAAAATTAGATCGCACAGCAAGGCGTCCAAAAAATTCTGTACTGGATACGGCAAAGTATGAAAATACTTTTAATGATAAACTGAGATCGTGGCGGTTTTGTTTAGACGAATTTATTAATAATATGTGTAAGGCTTGAGAAAAATTAATTTATCGAAAGAAATGAAAATTATATTAGTTACCGGTGGTGCAGGATTTATAGGAAGTCATGTTTCTGAGTATTTCGCTCGGAGGGGATGGCACGTGATTGTATTGGACAATCTCTCACGTGCTTTGTTATTGCAGAACAAATGTATTGATCCTGCATATAATTGGAATTATTTAAAAAAGAATTACTCTGGCTCTATGGATTTTATTAAAGCAGATGTAAATGACCGAGCAGTATTAAAAAAGATTTTGGGTAAATGTGATGTTATTATACATACTGCCGGTCAGACTGCTGTAACCAGGTCCATAGAAGTTCCTCAGGAAGATTTCATCAACAATACCCTTGCTACAATAAACCTCCTGGAAGAGGCCCGTTTAAGCGGAAGGAAGCATAAGATGATATTTTGTTCTACCAACAAAGTATATGGTGAGAGGGCCAATAACCTGGCTTTGGTTGAAAAAGATACTCGGTATGAATTTAACGGTCAATATAGCAGTGGTATTGATGAGGGTTTTGGTATTGATTTATGCAGACATTCTCCTTATGGATGTTCCAAAATAGCATCCGATATATACTGCCAGGAATATGCGAGACAATACAATATGAATATTGGAATATTCCGGATGTCATGTATCTATGGTATGCACCAGCTGGGTATAGAAGATCAGGGATGGATAGCATGGTTTATCATTGCAATGCTTATGGGCCGAAAAATTACTATTTTTGGCAATGGAAAACAAGTGCGGGATATTTTATATGTAGATGATTTGATAAGTTCATTTGATGCATTTATTTCTTCATCTATTTCCTACGGTCTTTACAATCTAGGCGGAGGATTAAAAAATACCGTGTCTATTATTGAAGTTATTTCGTTTTTGGAAAAAGAATGCGGATTAAAGACTGACATTGCTTATGAAGATTGGCGATCTTCGGATCAAAAGGTATTTTATACGGATCTGGAAAAGGTGAAGAAAGAATTAGGATGGGAGCCCACTATAGATTATAAGGATGGGATTAAAAGATTAGTAAAGTGGTGCAGGGAACATAAACAATTTTTGGATTCATACAATGGGAAAAACTAAAAAAAATATTGTCATAACCGGAGGAGCCGGGTTTATAGGATCACATTTATGCGAACTTTTCTTAAAGGAAGGACACCGTGTCATTTGTGTGGATAATTTTATTACAGGGAATATGAACAATATTTCACATCTATTCAAAAATAAGAATTTTGAACTTATTGAATATGATATTACAAAATATTTAGAAATAGCGGGCAGGATTGATTATATCTTTCATTTTGCGTCCCCTGCAAGTCCTATCGATTATTTAGAACTCCCTATACAAACATTAAAAGTCGGTGCACTGGGCACTCATAATGCCCTGGGCATAGCTAAGAGTAAAAATGCTATTTTCCTGCTTGCTTCGACTTCTGAAGTGTATGGTGACCCTCTGGTTCATCCCCAGCCTGAGGATTATTGGGGTAATGTCAACCCAATCGGTCCCCGGGGAGTATATGATGAAGCAAAACGTTTTGCCGAGGCCTTAACTTTAGCCTATCACAGAACTCACGGTATTGACGTTAAGATTGTGAGAATTTTTAATACATTCGGACCCAGGATGAGGAAACATGACGGCCGTGCAGTGCCTACTTTTATAAATCAGGCTTTAGGCAATGAACCCATAACAGTTTTTGGGGACGGTTCACAGACAAGAAGTTTTGGTTATATAGATGATTTAATTGATGGTATTTCACGCCTTGCAGGCTCTTCCTGCAATACACCCGTCAATATCGGGAACCCTAGTGAGGTCACATTGTTGGAATTAGCCAAAATTATAAAGAGAATAACCGGAAGCAGAAGTGAAATTGTTTTTAAAGATTTACCCGTTGATGACCCAAAGGTGCGTCAACCTGATATTAACAGGGCAAAGAGCCTTTTAAGTTGGGAGCCAAAAGTTTCCTTGGAAGACGGATTACAAAAGACCATAGCATGGTTTAGGGAAGCGAATGGCGTATAAAATAGCGGAGGCATAATGAATAGCCGGAATTATGAAAATGATGAGATTGATTTGAAAGATTACTTTGATGTTATAGTTAGAAGAAAGAAAGTAATTATATATATATTTATTATCTGTGTGTTTACTTCGGCTCTTATTTCCTTTCTTATACCAAAAGTGTATCAAGCGGATGCTGCAATACTTATTACACCTTCTAGAATTCATACTACACTTTCTCCAAGCGAAATTTCCTTGAATGTTGAACCTAGTTCTGCAAAAGGAGAATATTTAAGTAGTCGGCAGCCTACTATTTCACTTCCCACACATAAGCTATTATTGACATCGAATATAGTGTTGGGAAGAGTGCTTAATAACTTTAGTGTTAGTCGTAAGAGTAAAGAGGAACCCACTATTTCTTCATTAATGAGAAAACTTAAGACTACCGAGATAGAAGAGACGGGAATTATCCAGTTAGAAGTCCAGGATAATGATCCTAATGCGGCAAAGGATATAGCTAATATCTGGGCCGAGGAATATATTAAATATAACCAGGAAATCATCATAGGAGAGGTAACAGGCACCGGAGAATTTATTAATAAACAATTCGAACTTGCCAAGGAAAATTTGAGTCAATCAGAGAAAAAGATAAATGAATTTAAAGATAAATTTAAGCTGGATTTAATGAAAGCAGAGTTGGATATAAAGAAGGGCAAATTAAATTCATACAAAAGAGAACTCGAAGGGTTAGAGATTGATATTAAAATGAAAGATTCATCTTTAAAAGAATTAAATAAGGAAATAATAAAACAAGAGAAGTTTATTATTGTTTCCAAAGCAATAACTGACGATGCACTTTGGCAGAAGGTAGAAGAAAACGATAGATTAGATGAATTTAAGAACAAGAAATTGTCTAGTGAGGTAATAAATCCTATTTATCAAACACTTGAAGAGAGGATTGTAGATACTGAAATTGAGCTAAATACACTCAAATCGAAATTCGAATATTTAACAAAATCTATTGCTGTAACAGCTAAAGAAATCGATGAATTAGAAAAGGCAATTCATCAAAAGCAGTTTGAGTTAACCGAGCTAATACGCCAGACTGCAATTTATAAAACTACGTATGATAATTTATCAAGCAAAATTGAAGAGGCTCGCATTATCAAAGCTGCACAATTGGGAGAAGTTAAACTTGTTTCTCCTGCGATTGAACCAGCTCACCCTGTAAAACCAAAAAGGATCAGGATTGTTGCCACGGCGGGAATAATTTCTTTATTTATGGGTGTTTTTATAGCATTTTGGCTTGAGTTTTGGGAAAAAGGAACTGCGAAAGATACTAAGTAATTAGTAATGGTTTTTGATTTGTTTTTTTAACTGTCATTGCGAATCCCGCCACAGGCGGGATGAAGCAATCTCGTAAGCAACTTAAGTAGAATAAAATATAATGGAAAAGTGTAATTTAACTCATTTAGAAAAGCTTGAGAACCAGAGCATATTTATTATCCGCGAAGCATACAGCCAGTTTAGAAAAATGGCTATGCTTTGGTCAATCGGTAAAGATTCAACATGTCTTCTTTGGTTAGTAAGGAAAGCATTTTATGGTAAAATTCCTTTTCCCATTATGCATATAGATACTACTTATAAGTTTAAAGAAATTTATAAATTTAGAGACCAGTATGCAAAAGAGTGGAACCTTAATTTAATTGTTACAAAGAATGAGGAAATGCTTAATAAAGGTATAGGGCCGGATAAAGGTAAATTTCAATGCTGCACCGAATTAAAGACCAACGCTTTAAAATCAGCCATTGAGCATTATGATTTCAAGGCCTTATACTTAGCTATTCGCAGGGATGAACATGGAATTAGAGCAAAAGAAAGGATATTCAGCCCGCGAGATGAGGATTTTGAATGGGATTATAAAGATCAGCCTCCTGAGTTGTGGGATCAGTATAAATCAAAAGCAAAAGAGGAGGAACATATACGAGTGCATCCTCTCTTGGGATGGCGTGAAATAGATGTATGGGAATATATAAAGCACGAAAATATTCCTATAACTTCTTTGTATTTTGCAAAAAAGGGCAAGCGTTATCGAAGCATTGGGTGTGAGTGTTGCTGTAATCCTATAGCGTCAGATGCTGATACAATTGATAAAGTTGTTGAAGAGTTGAAGACTACTAAAATTTCAGAGCGTAGCGGGCGTGCTCAGGATAAAGAGTCTGCATATATGATGCAAAAGTTAAGGTCATTGGGGTATATGTAAAGAGTAACGTCGTATGCAATTTCTCATAATGTGCACTATTTGGGAAATATATTGACAACGTGAGGCATAACAAGGCATAAAAGGTGGGAAAAGGCAAGACAGGAAAAAAATAGCTAAGTTTCGGTCAGTTGCGGAATGTTACGGTAGGTTACGGAGTGTTGCTTAGAGCTTCTTGTTGTGTAGATCTTTTTGTAACCATCCGAAACTTTCCGTAACTATACCGTAACTATCCGAAACTGTAATTTTATAAATGTAATGCCTTCTAATGCCTTATTACTCTTGTAAAAGAAAGAGGATATAGTAATTGACAATAATGGATACGCTTAAATTCGTGATAGTTGGTCATATTGACCATGGCAAATCAACACTTATTGGAAGACTCTTGTACGATACTGATTCACTTCCTCCCGATAAAATTGATGAAATAAGGAATACTGCTCAGGGTTTGGGCAGGGAGACCGAATTTGCTCATCTTCTGGACCATTTAGAAGAAGAGCGCCAGCAGGGCATTACTATTGAGACTACCCAGGTATTTTTTAAGACTGACGTCAGGGAGTACGTTATTATCGACGCCCCCGGACATGTTGAGTTTGTAAAAAATATGATTACCGGAGCGTCACATGCAGAGGCAGCTGTGCTAATTATTGATGCAAAAGAAGGCATAAAAGAGCAAACAAAACGGCACACATATATTTTGTCTTTACTTGGCATAAAACAGGTAATAGTTGTTATTAATAAAATGGATTTGGTTGGTTATAGTGAAGAAATATACAACTCTTTGAAAAAAGATATCGGGCATTTTCTTGAAAACGTTAATTTAAAAGCCTTATGGTTTATACCGCTTTCAGCTTTGGAGGGGGAAAACATTGTAAAAGAGGCTGAAAATATGTCATGGTATGACGGGCCTCCTTTTTTAGGAATACTTGATTTACTAAAAAGTGAGGAGTCGTCATTTAACAAATCTTTGTTATTTCCTGTTCAGGATGTTTATAAAGTGGACAGTAAGAGAATTACGGTTGGGCGTCTTGAAGCAGGGATCATTAAAAAAGGTGAGGCGATAAAGATTATGCCTCATGGTGAGGAAACCAAGGTAAAGACCATTGAGAGGTTTCCTCATCAGGTTGATAAAGTTTGTGCAGGGGAGAGTATAGGCATAACCACACAAGACAGTGTGTTTTTAAACCGAGGCGACATGGTTTGTAAAAGTGGGGAGGAACCTCATTTTACCGATTCATTTTATGCACATATATTTTGGCTTTCAAAAAAAGCTTTTCATAAAGGAGAAAGGCTGACTTTTAAATGTTCAACTCAGGAGACGATATGTACTATCGAGGAGATAAACAGAAGGATTGACTCTTCAAATCTTGGGGTTATTGAAGAGGAAGGAGAGACTTTAGAGAACCTGGATGTGGGAGAAGTTTATATTAAAACTAAAAAGCCAGTTGCGATAAAAACTTTTGATGACGTACAGGAACTTGGCAGGTTTGTTCTTGTAAGGGATGAAAACACTTGTGCAGGAGGTATTGTTACTGCTTTATGAAAAAACGTACTGTTATTATAGGGTTAGACGGTGTTCCGTACGGTCTTCTTAAAAATTTTGCAGAAAGCGGTATTATGCCTAATGTAGCAAGGATTATTGAAGGCGGCGTATTCCGTAAGATGATGTCATCTATTCCGGAAATTTCTTCGGTTGCCTGGTCATCAATAATTACAGGCGAAAATCCGGCAGAACACGGTATCTTTGGCTTTACGGATTTTCCTCCTAATACATACAGACTCAGTTTTCCTAATTTTAATAATTTAAAATGTCATCCGTTCTGGAACAAAGGTGAGGGGGGCAGGCATATTGTTATTAATGTACCTTCAACTTACCCTGCACGTGAGCTTGACGGAGTATTGATTTCGGGATTTGTTGCGTTGGACCTTGAACGTGCAGTATTTCCCGCATCACTTCTTCCGGAGTTACAAGGTATGGATTACAGAGTTGACCCTGATTTAAATAAAGCTCATCAGTCTTTGGAGCTTTTTATAAAAGATCTCAATAAGACAAACGAAGCCCGCATAAAGGCCTACAGGCATTTATGGGATCAGGAATGGGATACTTTTATGTTTGTCTTTACAGGGACCGATAGACTCATGCATTTTTTATGGGATGCGTATGAAGATGTGAGCCATGATTTTCATAAAGAATTTGTAGATTATTTCAGAAGGATAGATGAGGTCATAGGTGAAATTACTAATAAGATGGGTGATGAAGAAGCCCTTGTTATACTTTCTGACCACGGTTTTGAAGGACTTGAGTATGATGTATATATAAATACTTTTTTAAAAAAGCAAGGTTTTTTAAAACTTAAAAGCGGAAAAACAATAAATTTTAGCAGTATAGATTATGGCACAAAAGCTTTTGCACTTGATCCTGCCCGTATTTATATTAACCTAAAGGATAAATATCCAAGGGGCAGTGTTTCTCATGAAGAAAAAGAAAGTGTGATTAATGAATTAGAACAGTTGTTTATGAGCATTGAAATAGATAATAGAAAAGTTATAAGACATGTGTACAAAAAAGAAGAGATTTATAGGGGATCTTATTTCGATCAAGCACCGGACCTCGTGCTGGTAGGTAATAAGGGATTTAATTTAAAAGCCGCCATAAATTCTGAAAATACTTTCTCAAAAGGTATATTTACAGGTAAACATACCCATGATGATGCTTTTTTATTAGTTAATAAAAAATGCGGGACAGATATTATTCCTGAGAATGTGAATGTTAGTGATGTTGTGGGTATTATGGAACGATTATAGTAGTTTAAATAACGTTAAAACTCAAATTTTAAATACTACAAAATCCAAATTCAAAGAAAGCGGATTATGCTGTGAGCGAGATATTTTGGATTTTTGATTTTAGATTTATTTGGTAATATTTGTAGTATTTGGATTTTGAAATTAGACAATACGTCGATTATAAGGAGGAGCTTAAATGAGTAATATTTTGCATAATGCAGACTGTACGTGTTGGAATTGTCCGGCTATTAATTTGGCAGGAAAAGTTGATTTCAGGGCCTGCGGTCAGTCTACTCAGAAGTTTGAGAAAAAGTTAAGTGATGATTCTGAGTCTCATATAATGGCTGAGTGCAAAAGAAGGCCTAAACTCGGTCTTTTTGATCCTATGAGCATTACATTTGAAGAATGCCCGGAATGGAGGAAAACACCTTATGGTTATTTGCTTAAGAACATGCGTGTGATGATATTAGGTATTGACGGTTACCTGGGATGGACTCTTGCTTTGTGGTTAGGCAGCTTAGGATGTCATATTAGCGGAGTTGACAATTACAGCAGAAGGCGCTGGGTTAAAGAAAGAGGGTCTCATACTGTGGTGCCTATTTCTAATATGACTGAACGTTTGCATGCGGCCAAAGAGGTATTGGGTTTGAATATAGATTTTCGGGAAATTGATATACAGAATAAAGAGGCATTAAAAGAATTTATCGAAGAAATAAAACCTGAGGCCATTGTGCATTATGGAGAATGTCCCAGTGCCCCGTACAGCATGATTGATTTTGAACATGCTAGTTATGTACAAAAGAATAATGTTATCGGCACATTAGGCCTTTTATTTACTATGCATGAAGTTGTGCCTGAGAGTTCCCTGATTAAACTCGGGACTATGGGGGAGTACGGAACTCCTTTGACAGGCCGCCCGCTTTTTGAAGGTATGTTTCCTGCAGATGCAGTTCTTCACTGGGATAATCGTGAGTGGAGTATGGGAGGAGAATTAACCCCTCGTGATCCGGTATCTTTTTATCATTGTTCAAAAGTGCAGGATACTTTTAACGTATATGAGGCGTGTAAATATTGGTGGCTTCGTTCATATGATGTTATGCAGGGGGTTATTTACGGTGTTCATACTGAGCATGTATCAGCTGATCCTCGTTTACGTACACGGTTTGATATAGATGAGTGTTTTGGAACTGTGATTAACCGCTATGTTTCTCAGGCGGTTATTGGTTTTCCTTTAACTCTTTACGGTGCAGGAGAGCAGATTCGCGGGTTTATAGCTTTAGAAGAGGCTATGGAATGCATAACCAGGCTTATTGCAAAGCCTCCTGAACCTGGTCAGTATGGTGTTGTAAATCAAATGTCTGGCTATTGCAGTATGAGACAGCTTGCAGATGCGGTTAAAAAGGTAGGGGAGCAGGAATTCGGTCTTAAAGTTAAAATTCAACGTGTAGAAAACCCCAGGGTTGAAGCAGACAGGCACCCGTTTGAGCCTATTTTTAACAAGTTGCCAGATGAATTTGGCTTTGAACAAAAATATATTTTGGAGAGAGAAATTTATAGGATTTTTAAACTCCTTATGCAGCCGCATATAAAAGAGAGGATAGAAGAGAAGAGGCATCTTATTTTGCCAAAGAACTGGTGGTCCGGTGTTAAGAAAAAGGTGGAGCGGCTGGAGTTGGTTGATAATAATGATAAGGAAACTTTGGATGAAAAAGATAAAACCGTTAGTTCTTACAGATAAAAATTTTGAGGAAGAAGTTTTAAAGTCAGAAATTCCCGTTTTGGTTGATTTCTGGGCTTCCTGGTGTCCTCCGTGTAAAATGGTAGAACCTACATTGTCTGAATTAGCTCAGAATTTACAGGGAAAGATTAAGGTAGGCAAAATAAATGTTGATCAAAATCCATACATGGCGACTGCTTATACTATTGCAGGTGTTCCAACATTTATTTTATTCTCTGACGGGAAGGAACTTACACGACGTGTCGGAGCTCAGTCAAAACAGCAACTCATCAATATGATTATCCAGACGGATATTATTGATGAGAAAGTGGTATTAGCATAACATTTGTGAGATTGCTTCCCTGCCTGCTGCAGGCAGGGCTTCGCTTGCAATGACAATGACTTACGTCATTGCGAACCCGCCAACGGCGGGTGAAGCAATCCCATTATCAACAACGCCTAATAAAGAAAACTCAAGAACATAATTTATTAGTGAGTTAAGTGAAAGAACTTGATTACATAGGGATTTTTAGTGAGTTTAATAAAAAAAGAATCAGGTATATTGTGTGTGGAGGGGTTGCAGTTAATTTACTTGGAATTCCCAGAATGACTTATGATATTGATCTTCTGCTTAAAATGACGGAGGTAAATTTAAGTAAATTTTTAAAATTAATAAAACGGTGGGGTTTTAGACCTAAAATTCCGGTTAATATAATGGATTTTGCATGCAAAGAAAAAAGGAATTTGTGGATAAAAGAAAAACATATAAAGGGGTTCAATATATATAATCATAAATGGTCAATTTCAGAAATAGACGTTTTAATAAATACACCTGTGAATTATGAGGAAGCAGTAAAAAAGGTTGAATATAAGAGTGTTAAGGGTGTAAGGATTCCTGTTATCTCAGTACCACAGCTTATAAAGATGAAACAAAATACAGGGAGAAAACAGGATGAGGCTGATATTAGATATTTAAGGGGTTTAAAGTGAAAGAAAGAGGATTTGACTATTATATTGAAAAAGACGTTTTAAATGATTATAAAAAAAAGCCGCTTAAACTGCGCCTTCAGTGGTTGTACCAGGCGAATGTATTTAGGAAAAGTTACCCGAGGGAAGTTATTGAAAAACAGGAGAGATTACGGAAGGCAGAATTTTAAAAACTTTTTTTGTTTTTAAAA
>Ga0164318_10001002_pt1 | contig 24017 bp, 23 predicted proteins | sample GuaBasSedimGuay9_FD_113734 | JGI IMG/M metagenome (GOLD analysis project Ga0164318, IMG submission 113734) | Subseafloor sediment microbial communities from Guaymas Basin, Gulf of California, Mexico - Guay9, Core 4571-4, 0-3 cm | ecosystem: Environmental > Aquatic > Marine > Hydrothermal vents...
AACAATGCCGGAATTACCAAAGATAATTTATTGTTACGGATGTCGGAGCAGGATTGGGATGCCGTGTTAACAGTCAACCTTAAATCGGTTTTTAACCTTACCAAGGCGGTGATGCGCGTGATGATGAAACAAAGAGGTGGCTCGATTATTAATATGAGCTCGGTGGTTGGCGTTAACGGTAATGCCGGGCAGGCTAACTATTCGGCTTCCAAAGCGGGAATGATTGGTTTTACCAAATCGGTGGCACAAGAGCTTGGCTCACGTAACATCCGTTGCAACGCTATTGCACCGGGGTTTATCGAAACGGAAATGACACACAAGCTTCCCGAAGATGTTCGCGAAGCATGGATTAAAACCATACCCCTTCGCCGCTCGGGCAAACCGGAAGACGTGGCCGATGTAGCTACTTTTCTTGCTTCTGATCTCTCATCTTACGTTAATGGCCAGGTTATCAATGTATGTGGCGGAATGAGTACTTAGTTGAAAAATGATTAACAAAAGAGCCCGGAATTCTCTTTATTATCTGTGCGAATAATTATCTTTGTTCATTATGATGAATTCACCCTTCTTATTTGATACAAAAACTGTCAATTACATTATTGGCGACGGAGCCTTGGAGCAGGCAGCAAAACTGTTTACACAATACCAGTCAGTTTTTATTTTAATGGATAAAAATGTTGAAAAGTTTTGTTTAGATGTATTAATGAGCAAGCTTCCCGATATTAAAGTACGCGGGTACATTAAAATTCCTGCCGGCGAAAGCAGTAAAAGCATTGAACACGCTACGCATATCTGGGAAAGCCTTACAAACATGGGAGCCAGCCGCGATTCACTACTCATCAATCTGGGAGGTGGCGTTGTGAGTGATATAGGCGGGTTTTGTGCTTCCACATTTAAAAGAGGATTACCGTTCATTAACATCCCCACTACCCTTTTGGCACAAGTTGACGCATCCATTGGTGGTAAAACCGGTATCGATTTTCTCTCTTTTAAAAATCAGGTAGGCTTGTTTGTCGATCCTAAAGCAGTTGTTATTGATCCGGTGTTTTTAAAAACGCTGGAATTCAAGTATTGGCAATCGGGGTTTGCCGAGGTTACCAAGCACGCACTCATCATGGATAAAGAACTCTGGAAATTACTGGGTGACAGAAAATTTACCGAAATTGAAGAGTGGAATAAAATTATCATGCGGTCAGCCAAAGATAAAATCGACATCGTGCGTTACGACAAAACCGAACACGGGATAAGGAAAATTCTTAATTTCGGGCACACCATCGGGCATGCCATCGAAACCTTTTATCTGAAATCCGATCAGCCTATCACCCATGGACAAGCGATAGCAGCAGGCATCATTTGCGAAACCTGGATTTCTTCGAAGATGGTTAAGCTGGAGTGCGATAATGTAGAAGAGGTTATCCACCGCATTGATATAAATTTTAACAGACTTCCTATTACAGAAAAGGATATCCCGAAAATGATGCTGTTAATGCGACAGGATAAAAAAATTATTGACGGAGATATTAAATTTAGCTTATTGCGAAAGTTAGGAAAAGCTGTGCACGATATTGGCGGAATTAGTGCCGAATTAATCCGTGACAGTTTTCTTTTTTATATTAACAACAAAAAATGTAACTAATGGAACCTGTCATTTTAAAAAATCACAAGAAGAGTCTCAATGGATATTTTAAGCTAACAGGCTCTAAAAGTATTAGCAATCGACTGTTAATCATGAAAGCTCTTTCGGGAAGTGATGTCAGGTTTGAAAACCTTTCGAAATCGGAAGATACAGCACTTTTAAAGTTTTATCTAAGTTTTCTTGATACTTGTGCCAACTCGCGTATCGCCATGATTGTTGATGCAAAAAACGCGGGCACGGTCATGCGCTTTATTACTGCTTTTGCTGCAATAAGACAAGGCAAGTGGCTGATAACAGGTCACGAGAGAATGAAAAAACGCCCCATTGCCCCGCTGGTAGAGGCACTACATGAGCTGGGAGCCAACATCGAATATACCGAGGAAAAAGGCTTCCCGCCAATCAAACTGTTAGGACACCAGCTGCAAAGTACCGATATTACTATCGACACACGCCAAAGCAGCCAGTTCGTTTCAGCTCTGATGATGATTGCTCCCTATCTGTCGTATGGCTTAACCATTAATTATAAGGAAAAACCTGTTTCTGAAGCCTATATCCAAATGACTGCCCGCCTTATGCAGCAAGCAGACATTGATGTTGAAATGGATAGTGAGTCCGTTAAAGTTGCTCCGGGCGAGTACCACTTAAAACCGGCTTATATTGAACCTGATTGGAGTTCTGCTTCTTATTGGTACGAGTTGGTGGCATTGTCGGATGATGCTTCTATATTTCTGGAGGGCTTAAAAGAGGATAGTTGCCAGGGAGATCGTGCATTGGCAGATATTTTTCGGGAATTTGGAGTACAAACCGAGTTTCAGTCAAACGGTATCCAGATTTTAAAAAAAGGTAATGTCTCAAGCGAATTTAAGTACAATTTTAGCAATAATCCTGATATTGCCCCAACCGTAATGGTTACTTGTGCCGCTTTGGGTATCAAAGGTGTTTTTTCGGGCATCAATCACTTAAGGTTAAAGGAGTCGGATCGTATTGAAGGTCTTACAGCCGAATTGGCAAAAATCGATACAAGACTGACCAAAAGCGGTCAGAGTTATGTTTTAACACCGGGCAGATCCATCGGCTCAATTTCAGAAATTGAGTTTGACACCTATAACGACCATCGAATGGCCATGAGTTTTGCTCCACTGTCACTTTTAATTGATACGGTTCGGATTAGTAATCCCGGTGTTGTGCGCAAATCCTACCCGGGTTATTGGAAGGATTTAAATACATTGGGTATTTCGGTATCCATTCCTGAAAGAGCTTGCGTTTAATAATTGAAACCTGCAATAATGAAGATTAAAGAAATAGATTTATTTATTCCCTGTTTTATCGACCAGGTGTATCCTGAAACAGCCATGAATATGGTTAAGATTTTTAAAAAACTGGGCATTAAGGTTCATTACAACCCTAATCAAACCTGTTGCGGGCAGATGGCTTTCAATGGCGGATTTTGGGATGATGCCAAAAAACTGGGTGGTAAGTTTATTGAGAATTTCAACAGCAAGCGTCCGGTGGTAGGACCATCGGCTAGCTGTACAGGATACGTGCGAAACTCTTATAACGAGCTGTTTCATAATACCAGCTACCACTTGGAATCGAAAGCACTACAGCAAAACATTTACGAATTCACCGATTTTATGGTTAACGTACTGGGCGTTACCGACCTTGGATCAACCTTTAAGCACAAAGTTACCTACCACGATTCGTGTGCTGCTCAACGTGAATACGGTCTTAAAAACGAACCACGTGAACTATTGAGCCATGTTAAAGGACTTGAACTTGTCGAGATGAAAGACACCCACGTTTGCTGTGGCTTTGGAGGCACCTTTGCCGTTAAATTTGAACCCATCTCCACAGCCATGGCATCGCAAAAAGTTCAAAACGCCATTGACACAGGTGCTGAGTACATTGTATCCACCGATTCATCATGTCTGATGCACCAACAAGGATACATCAACAAACATGGTAAAAAAATCAAAACCATCCACATTATTGATGTGCTGGCTTCAGGAATATAATGAAGTTGTTTAAAGTTAACTACGTGGATGATTATGAAATACCTTGTAAATCAGAGAGGTGTAATACCTCAAACATAACATATATTATATCTTTGAGGAATTTAGATTATCTTTACAGTAATAAATTAAAGAGAATTATATACCTAAATTTTTAAGAAAAATATTGCTTGACAAACTTCTTATTCTAAAAGACAAAAACTTTATAAAGGTCGTAACAGGTGTTCGTCGCTCGGAAAAATCGACTTTACTCATACAATTTCAAGAGCTTTTAAAGGAAAAAAATTCGACTGTTTCGATTATTTCCATAAATATGGAGTTACCCGAATTTCGTTTTCTTGCTGAAAAAAAATTAGAAAGAAATTTACGATTAGCACAATTACAAGAAAGTGTAACGAATTATGTTTTTATTGACGAAGGTCAAAACCTTCCTGAATTTGAGAAACTGCTTGAAGAATTATATGTTACAGGTTCTAACGCATATCTTCTATCAAGTGAATTAGCAACTATACTTACAGGCAGAGCATATAAAATTAATGTTTTACCATTCTCGTTGTTGTTTCGGCAAATTTGCTCATCCTCGTCACAGTCGAGGACGAGCGAAGGGTTTTATTTTACCGAATTATGGTCGATATCTCAGTAAATCCCATAAAGCACTATTTTAAAGTCATCAATATTAAACTGCGTTTGGGCTCTGTTCCAGCAGTAAACCTTTACTTTATCGCCCACCTCCAGCTCGGGCATCAAAACGCCAATATGCGATTTCCTCCAGTGACGGAACTCCTTGTCAGGAAGGCGTTTAATACGAAATGTTTTATAAAATTTTAAATCGTTCAGACTATCCCTGACATCTACCACGTAAAGTGCCTCCTGAACAGCATTAAGAGCAGGCTCCCAATAATATAAGCCAAGCTTTACATAAAGTCTGTTCCTTGAAATTACACTATCTGCAATAAAGCTAAAGGATGCACTATAAGGAACCTCTGCATTGAAAGCATAGCTCGCTGGTAAGGAAATAAAAACAGCCGTATCAATACTTTTGGATACCGTCCATCCTGAAGTTACTACATCAAAGGAGTTTGTCGTTTTCAATAGTGGTTTTTCAGTAAGATGCCCATAGAAACTTTCATCGCCCGACCCAACAACGTTTCTATAGTTGTCGGATGTTTGCAAAAAGACATACTCATAAGCTTCCCGGTTCATCGAATCAACATCGATAATCCCTTTTGAATACTGATAGGTTTGAACAAGATTAAGCGCAGAAAACAAAACGATTACCACCAATACTATTTTCTTTGCCATGGGTTTTAGGACATCAACCCACAGGGCTATTACCAACGTAAACAAACCATAATATTCTACCATGGGGCGCATGCCGAACCCATCGCCATAATACCAGTTCCACCATGAGGAGAAAATATAAACGACTATCGATAAAAAGAATAGGAAACTCCAAAAATGAAATTTCGACTTTCGCCATAAAGCCAGAGTAGCCGGAAATAATAACAGCATAAACGGCGTGTAAACAAGCCATCCTTTTTTAAAGCCAAATAAAAAGTCAACAAAGTGTGGATGTAAAAAGGTAAATCCCTCCTCCTGGTAACCATAAACAACAGGGTTGCCCGTTTGCAAATAGTTAATAATCAGCTGAGGAAAAATTCCCAGCAAAAACATCAACACCATTAACAAAACGGTTTTAAAAGAACCAAACAACGCTCGTATGTTCTTTTCAAAACCCGCCAAACTGTCTGCCAATAAAGGAACAGCCAAAATTACCAGACCATTAACAGGTCTGATAAGCACTATCAAACCGAAAAGAAAAGTACTTATTAGTACACAGCGCTTTTGCCGGGTGAGAAATGTGCGCCGTGAAAAATATAAAAAAGCCGTAATAACGGCAAAGGAGTACACATGCGAAAAAGCCACATCCACAAAGGCATAATGAAACAGATTGGTTCCGAAAAGTAATCCTGAAACAACTAAAAGTGTTGATATTTCGGAAACAGGATAATTTTTTATCAGTTTCCTTAAAAAGAAAATACCAACCCACAACCACCACAAAGCAGCTAGTGCCACAGCATACTGAAATAGTATTGAACGACCGTCAGCAGGCCAACCGGCAATGGTTAATACCGTCTGCGCCACAAGATAAAAGGGGAGTATCATCAGAGCCGTTCCAACAGGAAACTTATTGATGTAAACATGATTCACTTTATGGAAATTATGGCCTAAGTATTCCAATGGTTGGGCAGCTTTTTCGTACTCGAAGGCTTGTTTAAAATCGACTGTTTTATTAATAAAAATAGTAGGTAGGTAGTCGTAATACCCCCTGCCATCGCCATCAATAGTTTGTTGACGATAGTTTCCATCGGGCCACACAAAATTAACCATCAAAAAGAGCCCTGTCGTAACAAGAAACAGCAGATACCAAAAAATAATAGGTTTAATATTCAAATCCATTTTAAATAGAGATTGATGTAGCGAAAGTAATCATTGTTGATTATTTTTGTACAGTTAATCAAAAAAACAATAAAATGTCAAAAAAACACGATCCGGCATCAGCCATACAAGAATTAAAACAGTTTGGTGAATTTGGTGGTGTAAACCCTTCCATTACCGACTCCGCTACCTTTACTTTTATGTCAGAGGAGGAGATGATCCATGCATTCCATGGTGAAGCCCCGGGATGTTTTCTGTATTCGCGCCATTGGAATCCGACCAACCGTTACCTTTCGGATGCATTAGCAGCCATGGAGGGCACAGAATTAGCCTGGGTTACAGGATCAGGCATGGCGGCCATTACCACCACGCTGCTTCAACTATGCAATAGCGGCGATCACATCATCACCAGCGTTACCACTTACGGAGGTACCTTTGCCTTCTTAAACAACTACCTTAAAAAGTTTAATATTGATGTAACATTCGTTAACATCGAAGACCACGACAGCATCCGCAAAGCCATTCGACCAAACACCAAGGTGCTTTATACCGAGAGCATGACCAATCCGATGCTTCAAATTTCTGATATTCCTGCTTTAGCAGAGATTATTAAGGGAACCGATATTAAACTGGTGGTTGACAACACTTTTACTCCCATGATAATTGCTCCGGCACAACTGGGAGCTGATATTGTTGTTTACAGCATGACCAAATTTATCAACGGCAAAAACGACATGGTAGCCGGAGCTATTTGTGCCTCAGAGGAGTTTATCAACGCCATCAGCAGCGTTATCGACGGTACTGCCATGTTGCTTGGACCTGTGCTTGATCCGCTACGCTCATCGATGATTCTGAAGAACCTCAGCACACTGCATATCCGCATGCAAAAGCATAGTGAGAATGCCATGTATCTGGCACATAAGTTTAAAGATGAAGGATTAAATTTTGTTTATCCCGGATTGCCCTCACATCGCAATTTTGAGCTTTTTAACAAAATAAGAAACGCGGACTTCGGCTATGGTGGCATGATTTCCATTGATTTGAAAACAGCTGAAAAGGCAGCCCCATTTATGGAACTGATGCAGGAAAAAGGAGTTGGTTACCACGCAGTAAGTTTGGGGTACTTTAAAACACTTTTCTCTAATTCAGGTAAAAGCACCTCTTCCGAAGTGCCGGAACATATTCAGCAGGAGATGGGGCTTTCGCCGGGTTTAGTACGTTTTAGCGTTGGCCTTGACCACGATATTGAGCGTACCTGGCAAATGATTAAATCCTGCCTTGTAGAGCTGAAATATATTTAAGATTGTTAGCTCATGACAAGAAAGTGCTCTCTTTTCCTGTTGCTGATGCTTGTTGTTTTGACAACATCGGCACAGGTTACTATTATTTTAGATTCAGTTCCCGAAAATACTCCTTCCGACCGTCCTTTATTTTTTGCAGGAAGCCTCAACGGATGGAATCCGGGCGACAGCACAATGATGTTGTGGCTCAATGATGATAACCTGTTCGAAATTACCCTGGGTGCTCAACCCGAAGGAACCTTAATTGAATATAAATTTACAAAAGGAAGCTGGGAAACCGTGGAAAAAGGATCTGATGGTGAAGAAATCGACAATCGCACCTTTATTTACGGTAATGACGACACGGTTCGTGCGGTGGTTTGCAACTGGCGTAATGACGGGGGTGGTGGAAGTGGTTCAACGGCAGCTGAAAACGTACACATTGTCTCCAATGATTTTTATATTCCCCAGCTTAACCGTTCTCGTCGGGTGTGGATTTACCTACCTCCCGATTATAACAATTCAAACAAAAGCTACCCGGTGCTGTACATGCACGACGGGCAAAACCTGTTCGACGCACAAACCTCGTTTGCCGGAGAATGGGAAGTGGATGAAACATTAAACTCCCTTGCAGAAAACGATATTAAGGTGCCAATTGTAGTAGGAATCGACAATGGAGGCATCGACCGAATTGATGAATACACACCATGGAGTAACCCACAATACGGAGGGGGCGATGGTGATAAGTATATGCTGTTCTTGGTTGAAACACTAAAGCCCTACATCGACGAGCATTATCGAACTCTTTCCGATCGTAATCATACCGCTCTGATGGGTAGCTCGCTGGGGGGCTTGATTTCACACTATGGCGTTGTTAAGTATCAGGAGGTTTTCAGCATGGCAGGAATTTTTTCTCCCTCTTATTGGTTTTCTGATTCCGTGTACACTTTTACCGAACAAACAGGTAAACAGCATAATGTAAAGTTTTATCTTATGTGTGGTGACAGTGAAAGCGCTACAACGGTACAGAACATGAACAATATGGCAGATTTACTGAGGGATGCAGGTTTTAGTAGTAACGAAGTAACAACCGATGTGATTGTCGGCGGAGAGCACAATGAATATTTATGGAGAACGCAGTTTCAGAAAGCTTATCTGTGGCTTTTTAACGACTGGATAAGCTCCATCCCTGAAAAAAGAGAAATCGAAAGCCTGAGCATCTATCCCAATCCGGTTGATAAATTACTGATGTTTCCAAAAGAGCTTGTATATGGTAGCAACGACAGTCTCCTTGTTTTTGATGCTACAGGAAAATCGTTACTGGAAATAAATAATTTCAAGGGGCAGCCGGTTTCGGTTTGTGGGTTGATGCCGGGCATTTACTTTTTCCGGCTAACCACCAAAAACATTGAATTTAGCGGTCAATTTATTAAAAACTAAATAGGACTATTTTACAACACACTGATTAAGGGTATTGAAAAGAACCTCGAGCCGGACGGGCTTTTCAAGAAAGAAATTGGCTCCCATATCCATGCTACGTTCATGTTCACCCGAAAGGACATAAGCTGACTGAACAATGACCGGAATATCTTGATTTCTGTTACGGATGTGGTCGAGCACATCAAAGCCACTGATTTCAGGAAGATTCAAGTCGAGAATTACTAAATCAATATCCTGATGGGTGTCAAAAAGGTTAATTGCTTTTTCGCCCGTGTTTGCCCAATACAATTTTGCATCGGTTCGACTAAGCGCAGCTTCAAAAAAGCGTGCACTAGTTTCTACGTCTTCTACTATTAAAATAGCGATACCTTCTAAATTCGGACTTTTTGATAATACCATTTTCTTTCTAATTTTTTTGCAAAAATAATAACTTTATGATTCAAGATACTTTTGGAAGATTTTTTTTAATTCATCAGCCTTAAATGGCTTACCAATAAAATCATCCATTCCCTGATCCATATACTTTTTAACATCCTCAGTCATCACATTGGCCGTCATGGCAACAATGGGTGTACGTTCCCGCTCATTATTTTCCTTTTCAAAGTCTCTAATCAGCTTAGTAGCCACCAGCCCATCCATTTCAGGCATTTGGATATCCATCAAAATTAAATCGTACTTAAATTTGCTAAAATAATCAACCGCTTCAATGCCATTGTTAGCAATAGTAACTTTGTGGCCAAACTTTTTCAGATGAGCCATGGCCACTTTTTGGTTAATCAGATTATCCTCGGCCAGCAGAATATTACTACTGCGTATTTCCGACTGAGCATCGCTGCGATGATTCTCTTTTTCTTGTTGTTGTAGTGCTTCAACCTCTTCGTGTGACATCACTTCAAGCTTAGCAGTAAACCAAAAGGTTGATCCCTTACCCTCTTCACTTTCAACTCCAATTTCGCCGTTCATCAACTCCACCAGGTTTTTACTAATGGCCAGTCCCAACCCTGTACCTCCATACTTGCGGGTAACTGAAATATCAACCTGAGAAAAAGATTTGAATAATCGTTGAACACCCTCCTCTGGAATTCCAATGCCGGTATCAATCACTTTAAAAAGGAAAATCCGTTTTTTATTGTTAACCTCCTGGCAACTCACCTCCACGCTAACACTTCCTGTTTCGGTAAATTTAATGGCATTATTAACCAAATTGATGATTACCTGTTTTAACCTAACGGGGTCAGCTTTAACGTATTTAGGTACATCTTCGTCAATCTCGGTAATTAAGTTAATTCCCTTCTTGCGGGCTTGAAAATTAAGAATACTAATCACGTTTCTAATTTCATCGCGAACAGAAAATGGGATACTTTCAAGCACAATTTTTCCTGCCTCTATTTTCGAGAAGTCCAGAATATCATTAATCACGGTGAGCAGGTTTTCGCCTGAGGCGCTAATAATTTCGATATACTCTTTCTGCTCATCATTCAGGGGTGTTCTTTTCAGAAGCTCGGCCATCCCTATAATCCCGTTCATCGGGGTTCTGATTTCATGCGACATATTAGCCAAAAAAACGGCTTTCGCGTGGGCAGCCATCTCCGCTGCATTTTTCGCCTTTACCAACTCCTCCTTATTTCTTTTAAGATCTATCTGCATTTTAACCCTAATCAACAGTTCTTCTCTGGAAAAGGGTTTTGGTATATAATCAGATCCTCCGACTTGAAATGCTTTTTGAATATTCTTTGGATCCTTGGTGTCAGCTGTTAAAAAGATAATTGGAATTTCGCGGGTTACAGGGTATTTTTTTAGCTTTTGACAAACCTCCAAACCGTTGATATCGGGCATAACAATATCCAAAATAATCAAGTCGAAATAGTTTGCTTTAGCTCTGCTGATAGCAGCCCTTCCTGATGTTGCCGATACAATTCGGTATTCGGGTACCGACCTCAAAATATCCGTTATCATGTTTAAATTTGACTCAACATCATCAACAACGAGTATTTTATAAATATTTTCTTTTTGATGAGGCATATCCATTATTTATTTAGCTGGTTAAACTACAAAAAAAAATTTACAAATCAATATTTTTGATAAAATTAATTATCTCATTAAGGTTCATAACCATTTTAGCTGCATTTATCTTAATAGCAGCCTGAGGCATTCCAAACACTACTGCCGAATGATCGTCCTGCGCAATGGTGATAGCACCAGATTTTTTCATTTCCAGCAAACCGGCAGCCCCATCATCACCCATTCCTGTAAGTAAAATACCAATTCCATTGGAACCGGCTGTTTTAGCCACCGATTTAAACAGTTCATCAACAGAGGGTTTATGTCTGTTTACAATCGGACCATCATGAGTAGTAACCACATATTCGTTTGGGGTCTTTTTTAATATCAAATGATAAAATCCGTTGGCTACTACTGCCATACCTTTATGCAAAACCATCCCGGGTTTTGCTTCGTAGACTTTTAGTGCTGATGAGTTATCAAGGCTCTCGGCAAACCACCTCGTAAAGTTACCAGGCATATGCTGCACGATAACTATTCCCATTACATTAGCGGGAAGTCGATCCAATATATAATGCAATGCCTGGGTACCTCCGGTGGAGGCTCCAATAGCGATAACTTTATCGGTTGGGCTGTCAGATTCCCGTTTTTTTTTCAATGAAGAGTCAGTAAAGGGTGAGTTCATATTTCCGACAAGGGTATGCCTGTCGATAAGCTTGTTAATTCTGTCTTTAACAGCATAGGCATTTCGCAATGTGGTTACCAGCTCCTGATGAAATTCAAAATTATTAATAATACTTTTGGGCTTGGGAAGAATGCTAACGGCTCCCAACTGTAATGCTTTGATAGCATTGGATGAGCCTTTTTCGGCCACACCGGAAAACATAACCACAGGTACGGGATGCTGCGACATGATCTTTCGCAAAAAAGTGAGACCATCCATTTTCGGCATTTGGATATCAAGCAATATTACGTCCGGCTTTTCCTTGCTGATAACCTTTACCGCATCGTAAGGATTGGCTGCTGATGCATACAAAACCATGTCGGGCTGTTGGTTAACGATATGCTCAATGGCCATGACCGCGACTTCCAAATCATCAACCATTAACACTTTTATTTTTTTCCTAACCGCCATAGATCTGTTGTTATTTCATTTTTACGTCACGAGACATTAATTTATTTAATGGTACCCTGTAGCACTTTTTCAATATACTTTTGTTTTACTTCGCCGGTACAGGTATTAAAAAGGAGTTTACGTCCCTGCTTGCCACGCGTGCTGGCAGCAATAATTTTAATGCCTTCGTTTTTCATATACTCGTAGGCTACATCCACATTTCTGTCGCCAATAAAAAACACCTGCTTTTTAGTTTCCAGCACAGCTGCCCCCCCAAAAACTTTTGCCACAAGGTTATCCTTCCGGCTGCCCATGCCTTTCATTTTTTCAAACAACATTTTAATGGCTATGTTACCAAATTTAGGTGATGCCAACCCGTCGCCGTTCCACAAAGGAAGCATATAATGGTTAACCCCTCCTATTTTTTGATAGGTATCATACAAAAAAACCGACACACACGAACCCAGCAACGTGGTAATAACATGTGGTTCCTTGCTTGCAAACATGGCAGCCGGATACAAAAAGTGCTTTTTATATTCTATCATTTAACTTTAAAAGCTTTCGGAGTCATCATCCATATCAAAAAACAGTTCGCCATCATCGGTAGCAAAACCACACTCGGTTCTTATAGCCTCGGGGATGGTTGCCTTAAACAGCGATCCTTTACCCACCTCGCTCTCCATCTCCAAACTACCATGCAACAAGTCGAGTACTCCTTGTACCACAGCCAAGCCAATGCCAGTACCAGTATTGATCGAGTTTATGGTATCGTCCAGCTTTTTGAAGCGGTCGAATAATTCATGTTCTTTATCAGCATCTATACCCACCCCAAAATCTTGTACCGAAATATGTAACATAGCATCAGCTTCTTCAACACTAATAATAATTTGCCCATTGATATTGGATGCCTTGATGGCATTGCTAAGCAGGTTTGCAACAACAGTTTTCAGAATAGCAGGATCAGACACAAAGTGAGTTAGTTTATCCGAGTTATTATGATCAACTTTAACTGAGAGTTGCTTTTTGGTAATATCAACCTCAAAGTCAACTATCACATTATTAATCAAGGTTAAAATATCGACTTTAACAGGGTTAGCCACCGCTTCGCCGGCTTCCAGCCTTGCTGCCATAAAAATATTGTTTAACTGAAAATCGAGAAAGAAGGTTTCGGAATAGATAATTTTAGCCAACTTCCGGGCTTTCTCCATCTCGTCATCTTTTAGCCGTGTAATTCCTTTTGACAGCCCTAAAATAGAAGTAAACGGATTTATTATTTCGTTGGTAACAAGCGACAAAAAGTGGCTTTTGTAACCCTCCGACTTCCCGAGCTTATCGTTCATCTGTTCCAGCCGAAGTTGCAAATCAGCTATCTCCTCTTTTAGCCGCTCAACATCAATCTCGTTATTATTAATATTACCCATAGAATTTCGGTTTTATTTTATTTTCAAATAAATGGTTGGTTTAATTTGTTGCAGATTGGGGATATTGTGATTCAGGAGTGATTCGGAATGACCGATAAAGAGATAGCCACCGGGTTTTAAATGCTCCAGCAATTTAGACACAACCTGCTTTTGAGTTTCACGGTCGAAATAGATTAGAGTATTTCTGCAAAAGATAATATCGAAATTCTTCGCCAGAATATATTGATCATCCATCAAATTAAGCCAGATGAAGTGGGTTTTATCACGCAAGGTTTTCAAAATACGAACTTCCTGCTTTCCATCGCCCTTGCTTTTCAGCAGATAACGTTTCCGGTAACGATCAGGTATTTGCTCGGCACGCGAGAAAGGATAAATGGCTTTTACCGCCTTTTTCAGAATGGAAACTGAGATGTCGCTACCATAAACCTGATAGTCGCGCAAGCGATTCAAACGGCACTCTTCTTCGAACACCATGCAAATAGTATATACTTCCTCTCCGCTGGAACAGCCGGCACTCCACACTTTTGGCGATTTAATACCCTTCCCCATGAAATCGGGAACCACCTTGTCGATTAAAAAATCGAAATGAGCATTTTCTCTAAAAAAATCCGTTTTGTTGGTTGAAACAACATCAATCATTTCTATTACCTCTTCGCTACCCTTTGTACCACCTTCCATAACATAGTTAACGTATTCGGAATATTTTGAAATACCTAATATTTTAAGGCGTTTTACCAATCTAGACTTAAGCAGAAACTTTTTTTTATCCGGCAACTGAATTCCAAACTCGTGAAAGATAAAGTGACTCAGCTTGTGAAAATCACGGTCGGTAAAATTACCAAAATCCTGCACAAAGTTACTGTTACTAATATACTCTTTGTTATCGTCCATAGAGGTTAAAACTTTTCAAACCCACCATCTAAATCATCTTCTCTTCCCAAATCAATGTAAACACCGGAGGAAGATTTATCCTTAATTCGTTTGGTAGGCATTTCGTTTTCAAATACAGGCGAAGGGGTTTGACGACGTGGTTTCATTTGTAAGTTTGATGAAACAGTAAACTCCTTGTTATTAATCTTAAAGAAGGTCATGGTTTGCAGCAATTGCTCAGCCTGGCTCGACAGCTCTTCGGCACTGGTAGCAATCTCTTCGGAAGCAGCAGCATTTTGCTGTGTAATTTCGTTAAGGTGCTGGATGGCAATATTTATTTGATTGGCTCCCATCTCCTGCTCCTGACTGGCGTTGTTAATACGAGTAACCAGATTTGATGTTTTATTAATTTCGGGCGCAATGTTTTGCATCAACCCACCCGCTTCTTCAATAACATTAACACTCGATTTTGAGAGGTCTTCAATTTCGCTGGCAGCCTTTTTACTCCTGTCAGCCAATTTACCAACCTCCGATGCCACCACGCCAAAGCCTCTGCCATGCTCACCGGCACGGGCAGCTTCAACAGCTGCGTTTAGCGCCAAAATATTGGTCTGGAAAGCAATCTCATCGATAATGGAAATTTTTTCCGCAATGGCCTTAATCTTTTCCCTGCTGTCGATACCGGCTTTGACCATCTTATCTGTTTTGTCTGCCATATTTTCAGCAATCTTTTCTGTCTCCTTGGCGCTACTGGCATTTTCCTGAATAGCCGACACCATCTCTTCGATAGATGAGGAGACCTCCTCGGTTGAAGAAGCTTGCGCTGTAGCACCTTGCGAAATATTTTGTGAGGCAGAACTCAACTCGCGGCTTGCCAACGACAAGTTATCAGCAGCCATGTAAACCGTTGATACCACCTCTTTCAATTTAAGGCGCATTTTTTCGATGTTGTTAATCACTTTACCCAACTCATCGTCCGGCATTTCGGGTACCTCAACTTCAAGATTACCTTTGGCCATCTCGTTAATAACATCATTGCTAATTTTAAGCTTGTTGATCACACCACGAATTAAAATAACTGACAGGATAAAGATGATGAGTAATCCGACAATGATAATAATCATAGACTGACTTTTCGTGTTTCCAATTATCTTTTCCGCGTTAAGGCTAATTTGTCTGGCCTCCGTTAGTTGATATTCCATGAGTTGGTTAACATCCTTAACGGTTTTATTTAAAGCGGTAAAAAAGAGTGTAAAATTATAGTTCTTTTCCTCGGCTATACTTTTCGATGTTTTAGCTGTCTGCAAAATATCCTCAGCATGTTTTATGGTTTCTAAAAAATCGAGGTTTGTTTTATCAGTTAGTTCTTTACTGGTATGATTGGCCATATTATTTTCAAGCGATTTCCATGATGTTTTAATATGATCGATTTTAATCATCAAATCGTAAACCATGGTTTTATCAATGCTATCGGTGTTTTGGATTTTCTGCATAGGGAAAGCTATCGACATAAACAGCTCGTCAGAAAAATTTTTCAGCTGCTGCAAGGGTGCTACCCTGTTGGTGTACATATCGTTGGCGGCGTTCTCAATTTTTTGCAGGTTTGAAAGTCCGTTTTGCCCTACCAAGGCAATCACAGCCATGGTAATAACCAGCAAAACAGTCATCTTTGTTCCAATTTTCATATTTTTCATGATGGTATATTTTTAATAATTATCCAATATTTTTCAATTCAGCGATATCTTCGCTACTAAATATCTTTTCGATGTCCAGGATTAAAATAAATGTTTCTTGTTTTTTATAAACGCCGGTAATAAAATTGCTGTTGTATTTTTCAGCTAACGAAGGGTAATCCTGAATTGAACTTGTTGCTGCTTCAAAAACTTCGTTGGCTTTATCGGCCATAATGCCCACGTTGGAGTCTTCGCCCCTAATAGAAAGGTTTAAAATAATGATGACCGAGTTGGATTCGTTTTCAAGCGGATTAAAACCAAATTTATAATAGGTATCGACCACAGGAATTACATTCCCCCGGATATTGATAATTCCTTTCAGATACTCAGGCGACTGCGGAATTTTTGTAAAATGCTGCATTTGCAAAATTTTAATCACATTCTGAACATCCAGGGCAAACTCCTCTCCTCCAAGTGTAAATGAAAGGTAGGTACGAAGGTCTGTATTTATTTCTTCAGCCATAGTGTTATTTTTGAAGGTTTAAAATAATTTTGTTTACGTCCATTACAATAGCAATGCTGCCATCTCCTAAAATAGAAGCTCCTGAAAAGATATCCATCTTTCTAAGGTACTTACCGAGGGGTTTTATTACTGCCTGATACTTTCCAACAATCTTATTAATCAGCAATCCCACCTCAAGTGTATCATGGTAAATTACCAGCATGTAATGGGGTGGTTCAGGAGACTCGCCATTATCAGAAAATTGCTCGGTAAGGTTGATAAATGGTATCTGCTTTCCCTCCTTAATAATTACATTATCGAGGCAGGCAGCCACTTCTTCGCCGGTAACTTTATAAATTCGCTTGATGTTATCCATTTGAACAATGTACCTCACTTTGTTAATATAAACCAACAGTCCGTCGATAATAGACAAAGTAAGCGGAAGTGTAATCCGAATGGTTGTTCCTTTGCCGGGTGTACTCAACAAATCGATTTCACCACGCAGCTCTTCAATATTTTTTTTCACGACATCCATCCCCACACCGCGTCCTGAAATATCAGTTACTTCCTCATTGGTGGTAAATCCGGGATGAAATATCAGATGGCTTAACTCACGATTGGTAAGCTCGGCATTATCACGAATAATTCCTTTTGCAACAGCCTTTTGATGTATCTTATCCAAATTCAACCCAGCACCGTCATCCGAAATATTTATTACTATACTGGCACCAGAATAATAAGCCTCAAATAGAATTTCGCCTTTGGCAGGCTTTCCTTTTTTTATTCGCTCCTCCTTTGATTCAATGCCATGATCAAAACTATTACGAATAATATGCATGATGGGGTCGGTTAATTTCTCAATAATCGACTTATCGAGCTCCGTATCGGTTCCTCTGGTAACAAATTCAATCTCCTTATCGTATTCATTCGACAAATCACGGATAAGCTTACGAAACGGGTGAAGCAGGTTGTTCACCGGAATCAGCCGCATGTCCAATACGTTTTCGCGCAGCTGCCTTGATAGCTTTTGGTAGGCTTCGGTAATGGCTCCCAGCTCAGGATTTGGCTCCATCTCGTTGTAATGTTCCAGGCGAGCCTGCGTAGTAATTACTTCGCTAACGAGATCCATTAGCTTATCGAGCTTAAATGATGAAACCCTGATGGTTGTTAATGCCGGCGATTCAATTTTGCGTTCAACTGTTTTGTGCTTGTAGCTTTCATCCTGCTTTATCAACTGATTTTCAACTACGCTTAGCTCCTCCTGTGATGCATCATCAACGGTATTTATTTCTGCCAAAACTTTCTTAAACTCTTTTTCACTAAAGTACTCATAATCGCTAAACGACTGCAATAACGTTTCAGACTTTGGATGGTTTAAGATATCAAAGTCGGCTATTTTTTCGATAACTATGTTACTTTCATCCTCTACAAACAGAAAAACATCTTTTATTTCGTCTTCGCTAAATTTTGTTACGAGCAACATATTCCAAAGCACATAAGATTCGTCAGGTTTTAACTCCTCGATGGGTGGAATTTTATCTGCTGTTAAAAATACTTTTAACTGACCCAATTCTCTCAGCTCGTCGATCATGTACAAAGGGTTGCTACCGTCTTTCATCACATCACGACTCGGCTCAAAGTGTATTCGCCAGGTTGGAATAGTTTTAGGTTCAGCAGCAGCTTTAACAGCTTCCGATATAGCACTCTCGCTCCTCACAGACGAGTCCTTATCACGTTCATCAACAACCTTACCGGCGGCAATGGCATTAAAGTATTCCAGCATTTTATCTTTCTGGGCAATGGTATCTTCCGAAATATCCTCATCATCCATTAACAACACCCTAAAAATATCGATTGAATCGAATGTGGCATCAATTAACGTACGGGTTACCTTTAGTTTTTTTTCGCGAACCAAATCGTAAATACTCTCAAGTTCATGAGCAAAGGCACTTAGCACATTATATCCAAACATGGCGCCTGAACCTTTAAGCGAATGCATCACCCTGAAAACCTGGTTTACATACTCCGTGTTTTCGCGGTCTTTATCCAGGTTTAGCAAGCCACTTTCGAGGCTAACCAGCAGTTCCGATGCTTCTTCCAGAAACTTTTGTTTTAGCGCTTCCATCTATCTTAATACCCGTTTTACTACTCGTTTCAATTTTTCATTATCAAAAGGTTTGGTAAGCCATCCGGTAGCCCCCTCCTTTTTGGCTTTAATTTTTAAATCAGTCTTTGTTTCAGTTGTTAAAAACAGGATGGGCGTGTACTTATACCAATCCATTTTTCTAACTTCATGTATTAGCTCCAATCCATTCATATTGGGCATGTGCAGGTCGGTAATAACCAAGTCAAAGTGTGTTCCATCAAGGTACTTCAGGGCATCCAGACCATCTTCTCCTAATGTAACCTTGTAGTTTTCATCTTCAAGTGCCATCTTAAGCAGCGCACGAATACTTGATGAATCATCAACAACCAATATTTTTTTTTCAGCCATAAACTACTTGTTTGATATCTTATTAAAATCGGCTATAAATCCCGATTCTTCCACCAGTTTAAAATATTCGGGTTCAACATCCCATTGAAAAGAGAAAGTCTTATTATCCTTTTTAAGTTTCAGCAAAAAAGCATGTAATAACTGAAGAAAACTAAGGTCGATGTTATCCACCTCTTTAATCACTATGACTATCTCATCTTTTGTAATGTGGCTACTTAGCAATTCGCCGTAGGTAGATTCGATTTTGCTTACATCCAGGAAACCTGAAAAAATAACATTCATCAACTGATGTTCACTATCGATAGTAACTTCAACCATAGAATTTTTTTTAAATCTGGCAATCTTGTGTAAAAATAGGAATTTTAGGCTTTACTCACAACAATAATTGACTATTAATTTTAGTCTGTGAGATTAATAGCAAATATATGACTCATAATCAAGAAATAATCACTTCATCTTAAAATAAACATACAGAATATCAGGAAACAATAAGATTCCCAAAATGGGGTTTTTATCGTTTTAGCGCGGTAGAATTTGTTAACGACGCCCTATATTTACGGTTATTAATGGCATAACCGGTTTCTTTATCAAAAATAGCCAGCTTCACCCTACCCTTGGCCTGTGCAATAAATGAGTGAGGAAAAACATCGACCACAGTACACTCGGTACCATTAACAAATACAGTATTACCAACCTTTAAGAAAGCGAATTCACTTTTTACCTTTTTTTTAGTGAGATTCTTTGCCTTGATAAGATGTTTTAAATAATCGTATTCCACATTAAGTTCCCGCATCAGCTCTTCACTACCACCCCGGTCGGGATGATAGAGCAATGCCAGACGCTTATAGTTTAGCTTAATCTGCGCCTCATTTTCGATATTATCGGGAAAGAAATATAGCTTTCGTTTGCTCACGATCTGTTTTGTGATTTCATACAAAGGTAGAAACCACGACATGCCGTTTAAGCAAGTATGCTAATAATTATGGACAATCAATTGTTAATAATCGATTACAGTAAAACAGTGGAAATAAAGCGCCTACTTACCCAATTTAAAAATAAGGCCACCTGTAAAGTCACCTTGCGTGATAACGGAATAGCCGTTGGAACTTAACCCGCACCCCGAGCCACCGATACCAATACCACACCATCCGCCAACATCTGCAAACTGCATGGGCAACAGTAAACAAGCGCGCACCAAAATACCAATTTTATCGGTAATGAAAAACTCTGCACCACCTCCTAACGTAACCGAGAAGCGCCAAACGGAAGCAAAATCAGGCGAAGAAAACCAGGTGGCTCCTACCGAGTACGAGATAAAAGGAAACACTTGTTCAGAAACAGGCATCTTACTAATGGCGTCAAGTTGTAAATAGTTTGAAGCCATGTCGGCTGACTGATCGTTAAGGTTATAACCCGGATAGGCTCGAAAACTAGCGGAAGAACCGGAACGGAAATAGCTAAATTATTATTCTCTTATTATTTTATTAGAAATTGTTTTTTTAAAGTGCTTCTTCACAATAATATCTTTAGGCATTTCGTACTTATCCAGCAACATGGAAATTGTTTTTTTTAAACCATCAACATCAATAGGTTCATCACTTTCAACATACATTACCAATTTACAGCCCAGCACATTATCGCTAACGCCTAAAAAGTAGAATGGCTTTTTACATACTTCCTCCAACTTATTTTCAATTGCTTCGGGAAACAGCTTTATGCCACCACTAATAACGACATTGTCTTTTCTTCCAAGCACTATAAAGCTACCATCCTGATTAAGTTCAACAACATCGTTTGTTAGCATTTGGTGTACCCCTATGGCAGGGGCATCAATGACCATCTGTCGGTTTTGCCGTGAAAGCGACACATGTTCCATAGGAATAAACCATGAAGAGGCTTCGTATCCATTCACTTTTCTAAGTGCGATGTGGGTGATGGTTTCGGTCATACCATAAGTGTGCCACACCTTTGTGTTAATGGTTTGAAGTTTTTTTTCAAGCGGCGTTGGAATCCTGTCGCCACCAATAATTAACTTATCAATTTTATCGAGTAATAACCTCCCCTGCTCTTCCGATAACAATGAGCTGACCTGCGCCGGTGTCATCGCAGAAAAATTGATGAATGTTTCGTCAAACAAAGGCGTTAATGAGGGCTCAACGCAAAAGAGGTTGTATTTTCCTTCGAGGGCTCTCACTATCATCAACTTTCCTGCAATATATTTTACCGGAAGGCAAAGCAATGCTTTATCACCTTTCTTTAAATCAAAAAAAAGATTGGTAGCTTCAGCACTTCTTTTAACATACTCCTTATATAGTAATAGTGTTTTTGGTTTTCCTGTTGAACCGGATGTTGTTACTTTGATGGTTTTCGATTCCGATAACCAATCGATAATGAAATAAAAAATCTCTTTTTTCCAGGAGGTAAGTGCCCAGCCGTCTCTCAGCTGCGTGTAGGCATAATTAAGAACCCACGATTTATCAAATGAGGAGAAATTAAGCCGTAATAGATTTTGTGCTTTGTTCATTGCATGCAAAATTAGAAAAATATGAGTTGACAATTGTTTACAGGTTACAATCTGTAAACAGGTTTTCAAATATCATAAGTTAAATTTGTCGGAGATTTTAATTGCTCACGGTTTCAAACCGCAAAAAAAACCCAACGAAGGTTATCCAGAGTGGTTCTTTATGACGTTATGAAGAAAAATTGTATCGAGGAATGTGCATAGTAAATTAGTAACATTCTCGTTGCACCGACCTGAAGGACAGGAAGATGAGTCGCTGGTAAATTAATTTGATCGTTGCCCCAACCTGAAGGACGGGGCAGAAGGCATTTTGTCCGGTTTCCTATAATTACCGAAGGATTACTAACTTCTCACGGTTACAAACCGTGAGATAAATCAAGACTCAATCAAGACTCAATCAGAGCTAAATCAGGGCTAAATCAAATTAATAGATATCAGTCATCCACTCAGTATCCGGATGATAAAATAACTGTGCTTTGTCAATGTAAAGTGGTGATGTAAAATTGTTGGTATAAAGCTGACCCGTTCCAAGTCCCTGAGGCATAGGGTTATTTAACGTGGCAGTCCATTGTGCAATGGCATTTAAGCCAATGTTTGACTCTAAAGCGGATGTTACCCACCAGGCAACACCCTGTTTTTCGGCCTGCTCAATAAAAAATTCCGAACGGCGCAGGCCTCCCAACAAGCTTGGTTTTAAAATAATGTACCCGGGTTTTATGGTTTCAAGCATGGTAGTAACCTCATTGTCTTTTAGACCAATCAACTCTTCATCGAGGGCAATATCAATGGGAGACAAGCGACAAAGCTCCGCCATCTCCTGCCACTGATGCTGCCGTACAGGCTGCTCAACAGAATGAATATGATACTCCGAAAGTTGTTTTAGCTTTTCCAGTGCATCATCCGCAGAAAAAGCGCCGTTGGCATCCACCCGCAACTCAAGTTCAGTTTTTCCAAAATCTTTACGAATCATCTTTAGCAACGCCAGCTCTTTATTAAAGTCGATGGCTCCTATTTTTAGCTTAACGCAATCGTAACCGGCTTCAAGTTTATCGATTATCTGTTGCCTCATAAATTCGAATTCACCCATCCAAACCAAGCCATTAATAGGAATACCTTTTTTACCCATCGTGAAAGAAGAGGGAAATAATAGTTTTTTTCCACCCGATTGCAGGTCTGATAAAGCGATCTCCAATCCAAATCTGATGGAGGGATATTCTGACAAATCAACCTCAGGAAATTCGTTAATACGGTGAGATAATTCATTTAGTTTAGCTTCATAAGTGCTCATCGGGTCAGAGCTTAAACCGTAGATGATACTACACTCGCCAGTTCCAATAATATCAGGATTATTCGTATCCCTCACCGATAAAATCCACGAATCTTTGGTAGTAAGCACGCCGCGTGAGGTTCCGCCCGGGCGTTTAAAAATCAGGGTTATCTTTTTATAATCAGCTTTTAACATCGGTTTATAATAATATGGAAACGCCAAAAAGCAGGGCTATCAACAGGGTTTTTAAAGCCAGCTTACGTAAATAAGGGTCGAGCGCCGGTTTTTCTTTGGTATGTAAAACCTTGAACAGATCGAAAAGAAAAAATGGGAGTGCCACCAAAAGAATCAACCGTTCCGGATGATGTTTTTGCAGCATCATCCACACCAAAAGCAAAATCCATCCAATAATGATTAGGGTGAGATGATACTTTTTGGCATCCACGATGCCCAACCTGGATGCCATGGTGTGCTTACCCGACCTGATGTCGTTGTCGATATCGCGCATATTATTCAAGTTTAACACTCCGGCACTAAACAGTCCCATGGCCGATGCAGGAAGAAAAACTTCGGCGCTAAGAGCATGTGTATTTAGGAAATAGGAACCCACAACTCCCACCAAGCCAAAGAAAACAAAGACAAACAGGTCGCCAAGGCCGAAATATCCGTAAGCGTTGTCGCCTACCGTATATTTAACAGCTGCCCATATTGACGCCAATCCCATTATCAGGAAAAGCAACGACAGTTTAAAATTATCGCCAAACGAGAAATAGAGCAACGCAACTCCTGAAAGTAACGACAAGGAAGCAAAGATTATGATGGCTTTTTTCATGGATTCGCGACTAATCTCACCACTCTGAACCGTTCGCCGTGGGCCTACTCTCTCGTTGTTGTCGGTACCCTTAAGTGAGTCACCATAATCGTTGGCGAGGTTAGAGAGTACCTGAAGAAAAAGGGTGGTCAGTAGTGAAAGGCCTATTATCCACCAGTTGCAAACGCCATCCTGAATGGCTAAAAACGAACCGGTTAGAATTACCGAAAGTGCCAGCGGTAGCGTACGCAACCTAAAGGCTTTTATCCATGATTTAAAAGAGGCCATACCGGTTATGGAAATTTAGGATACTGATGGAAATCAGGATCACGTTTTTCGAGGAACGCGTGTTTTCCCTCTTGTGCTTCATCGGTCATATAGTACAGCAGGGTAGCATTACCAGCAAACTCTTGCAGTCCTACCTGTCCATCCAGTTCAGCATTCATCCCCAGCTTAATCATTCGCAGTGCCATGGGGCTGCGCTTATGCATAATCTCGCACCACTCCACCGTAGCATCTTCCAGCTCCTCAAAGGG
>Ga0164318_10001003_pt1 | contig 24000 bp, 15 predicted proteins | sample GuaBasSedimGuay9_FD_113734 | JGI IMG/M metagenome (GOLD analysis project Ga0164318, IMG submission 113734) | Subseafloor sediment microbial communities from Guaymas Basin, Gulf of California, Mexico - Guay9, Core 4571-4, 0-3 cm | ecosystem: Environmental > Aquatic > Marine > Hydrothermal vents...
GCAAGGGGCTTGAGCAAGGGATTGCCCCTACGAACCGCCCGTAGGGGCAATCCCTTGTGGTTGCCCCTCTTCTTGGTTGTTTCTTTTAATTAAAATACCTGAAAATTTATGGTTCAGTACTTAGCATGTTTCAGAACAAACACCAGAAGTTCGTTCAACATTTAACAGTTCTTCTTCTAGGGCGTGAATATCTCATAAAATATTTAGGAGGTTCATGTTCATTTTGTGGTTTAGCGTAGGCTGGGTAGAGGTACGCAACAATCAATAATAACAACAAGGATTGTATGTTTTGACTAGAGCAACAAGCTAATGAAGGGATTTTAGAAATGAGTAGAGACGCGAGGTAGAGGCGCGAGGTAGAGACGCGAGGTAGAGGCGCGAGGTAGAGACGCGAGGTAGAGACGCGATGCCTCGCGTCTCTACGCGCTAAATTTATGCAGAGGTACTCAAGGCATACACGCTGCTAATGGCATAGCCAATCCTTCGGGATCATCATAAGGCATGGCAATATCCTTGTTTGCCACTATTTGACAACGATTCACGTCGAAGGCATGTAACCTCATGGCCTGATTTTTATGGGAGCCTAGCAGTAAAAAGTCTTCTGGCAAAATAGAGGTTGGCAAGACTTCTAATGCTTCCGTTTTCAGAGGCAAATTATCACAAACTTGGCTGGCAAGATTATCCGCAGGATCATAACGCCACAGTTCTTTCCCTACAGAGCCATATAACACTTCACTGGAAAGATTCCAAGTCAAATCGGCTAATTTGGCCCCAGAGTCAAATACCAATGTTCCTTCACCTGTGTCCGTATCGAGTTGAATCAGCCCTGCGTCTTTTGCCCAAGCCCATAAAACGCCTTCTAAATCAAAGGCTAAACCGCCGATTTCCTTAAAGCGGGTACTGCCCACTGATATCACTTCACCAGTTTGACCATCCAGTTTGTAAAGATGCCCTTTTGGATGTCCAAAGCTGTCGTTACCAGAGGCTACATAGATTATCTGAGTTTCTGGGTGAATATCCATCGCTTCAATATCGCACCCTTTGCACTTGTCGCCAAGTGGTTTGATGTCTCCTGTGTCAGGATTGATTGTAAAGAAAATGCTATCGTTGAGCCCTTGATCTTGTACACCATAGAGCAGGTGACAAGCAGCAGGGGATATCGATAGGGGCTTGATTTCTACCCTTATCTCCTCATGTCGGCCTCTTTCACCATTCGTATCAATGTCTTCTATCATGTAATAATAGCTGACACTGGGGGCGGCACTGTTATCCTCAAAGCTATAAGATGCACTCTCTTGAGTATTGCCTTTGGTTGGAATCAGCGATTCATTGAGTTGAGTCAGATTAATCAACTCGCCTACCTCATTTTTCATGGCTCGCCACAGGTTAAAGCCTGTATTTTTGACTTCAACCAGGGTTCCCCATTCTAAACGCACATTTCCTCCTGAGACAGAAGCCGTTGAATAGTCAAGAAGAACAAAAGGGGGTGTTTCGCAATTTGCTGGCATTGCAGCAGTCGGACGACGAATTGTCTCTCCTTTCCGTTTAGCGCGGCGTTGTTCATTACCTTTATTTGCCCAAACCGCAACGGCAGTTGCGCCGTTTTCCACTTTACCCGCAATATTCGCGACTTTATTGGCAAATACAGCGACTTTTTCCGAAAAAGCGGCTACGCCGTCTGCGAAAGCTGCGATAGTACATAGGAATTTACAGGCAAAGGGCATAAAGGGCACTAAAAATCTCGCCACGGCTGCAACACCTTGCGCTACTTTAGTCACATAAGGCGCTACCTTAGCCACAAATTTGGCGACTTTACCGACAAAACGGGCAACCTTAGCCACAAAACCAGTGATTTTGCCGACGATTCTCTTGAAGCCTCTCCAGACTTTTTTTAAAAAACGAAATGGAGACCATCGTGTTCTGGAAGAATCTACCGCTAAACAAGAACCGTTCTCATTGTCTGTCAGCATATAGCTGCCATCTTCAAAAACGGTTAACACGATTTCTGGAGAATCGGTATCGATAACCGTATAGTTACCGTCGGTATCAAGCGTGACTTCTATTGTTGGATCTTCAGCATCAATAAAGGTATAGCTTCCATCAGGGTGAACGAGAGTCTCTAAGCCGGGCAGTGCTTTATCCCTGACGATGTAACTCCCATCGCCATTCACCGTGGCAACCATGCCCGGAAAGGCTTCATCCGTGACAAGGGTATCACCTTGGCTGTTGAGACGGGCTACCATACCCGAAAAGGCTTCATCCGTGACAGTGGAACTCCCATCGGGGTTCACGGTAAACGCCATGCCTGGCTCATTTGTATCCGTCACTGTGTAACTATTATCCGCTCCAAACGTTGTCACCATCGTCGGAAACTCAGCACTTTTGAGCGTGTAACTCCCATCACGGTTAGAGGTGACTTCCATAGAAGACGCTTCACCCGTGTCACTGAGGTTTTTACCCGTCACGATAGTCAAACTCTCTTGCCCATTACGCAATCCCGATTTTGTGTTATTGGGTTGGACTAAGATGTTGGAGGTACTATTAGTCCCTTCGTACTTATCACCTTTTTGAGTGACTTTCATCTGAGTAGAGCTTGTCGCCATTTTCTCAGGGCTAATCCGCATCGTCAATTCACTGTCTTTGAACGTGACACTGTCGTCTGGATTGATAGTCATTCCACCCTGATCACCAAGGAGTCCAAAATCTACCGTCATAGTTTGCTCAGGATTTGTTAACGTTACCCAGTGATAGACAAGTTGTCCTTCTCCTCGAACTGGCGTGGTTTGTTTCATGCCCGCTGGAATGTCAATCCATATCTTGAAAGTACCTGTGTTATGGCCGAATGACCAATAATTACCATTAGCGTCAGTCTGGGCTGTAAAATAGCCACCTTGACCAGCATTGTATAAGGCCTCGTCCACAATATAGACGATAGCATTGGGACGTACCAGTTCTCCTGTATCCCAGACTGCATTGTTGTTCGCGTCTAAAAATACAGAGCCTTGAATAGTGGTTGCCTGGGCTACGGTGAAACAACTGAGTAGCAATAGCCCTATTAGCGAAATCGGGTTGATGAAATCTCCCCTTCGCTTATGAAACAGACGAGTCATAAGTTGTCTCCTTAAAAAAAAGCGGGTTAAAGGATTTTGTTGTTTGAATCTAGTGCAGGAGGGTGTAAATCTTCAGAGCACCTCTTAGTACAACGGATTTACGGAATAAAAGGATTTATTAACTGATGTTACGCACCCAGATTCTTTTTTTGATAAAAAACAGGCTCAAAAGTTAATCTGCCAGTCGGCTTCGCAATGCAAATCAATGCCAGATTTGTTCTGTGCCAGTAGAGACGCGATGCCTCGCGTCTCATCGCGAAGCGTTTCTGGCATTGAGACGCGAGGCATCGCGTCTCTACAGCGCGTTAATTCAGATAGATTTTTAAGTGTTTGAATAGACACAGAAGTTGAATGCGTAACATCAGTTATTAAGGAATATTAATATTTTGGGGTTATAATCTTCATTATATTATTCAATCCGTTTATTCCGTAAATCCGTTGTAAGTACTGAAGCATAAATTTTCAGGTATTTTGAAATAGGGCAACCACAAGGGATTGCCCCTACGCAATGCTCTGTAGGGGCAATCCCTTGTGGTTGCCCTTTGCGCTCAGCGAAGCGAATAAGGTGAATAATCGACTAAAATAATTGACTAAAATATTGATTTTATTATGTTTATTCGTTTATCCACGTCATTCGCTGTACTCGCTTTTACATTAGCGCATACACGCCGCATGAGGCAATGCCAGTCCTTCTGGATCATTATAGGGTATAGGAATATTCCGGCTCTCTACCATCGTACAAGTCGGAATATCAAATGCATGTAGTCGGAGCGTTTGATCTTGGTGTCTGCCAAGTAGCAGTTTGCCATCCAACAACATTTCAACCGCTTCGGTTTCTAAGCCCAAGTTTGAACACTCAAGAGCGAGGGTATCTGTGTCTGGCTCATAACTCCAAAGTTCTACTTGAAGACTACCATATAGGCGTTTTCCATCTCGACTCGAAGTTAAGTCTTCCAACAGGGCTTCTGAGGAGAGAATCAAAGTGCCTTGAGCCGTTTCGATATCTAACTGGGCAAGTCCATCTCCTTTAGCCCAAGCCCATAATACACCTTCTGAATCAAAGGCTAATCCACCTATTTCTTTAAAGCCTGTCGCGCCGATAGAGATCAACTCACCCGTTTTGGCATCCAGCTTGTAGAGATGCCCTTTAGGATGTCCGTGACTGGTATTGTTACCTGAGGCGACATAGATGATGTTGGTTTCAGGATGAATCGCCATCGCTTCAATGTCATAGCCGGCATACATTTCGCCCAGTTGTGTGACTTCGTTTGTCTCTAAATCAATGGCAAAGAAGAGGCTGTTATTGAGTCCTTCGTCTTGTACCCCATAGAGCAGACAAGCAGCAGGAGTGATTTTCTTTTCAGTTTCATCCTCTCTTTCACTAACCATTTCAACAACTTCCGTGATGCCTTCATTGAGAGCGGTTGATATCACCTCTTCAATTTCCACTGTGGGTGTTTCACCTTTGGGCAACCATTGGAAGGTGCCGCCTGTTTCATCCGCGATGTTTTTATAAAGGGCTTTATCCGCTTCTTCATTGCCACAAGTTCCCGTCAAGATGACATGTGCTTTGATCTCTTGTTGGTTGGCTTGTGCAATCGCGGTTGCGGCCGCTTTATGGGGAGGAGAGGCGGTGACGAGGAAAACTTGACCGTTAGGACTGATATGGGATAAGGCAGATTCTAATGCCGCAACGGATGCATTAGGGCAATCACCGCCATCAGAAGTTCTCAAACTACGAATACGCCCAATCACTTCTCTTATGTCTGTCGTGACAATGCGGGACTTCACTTCGTCTTTGAAGGTGATTAACTCAACTGTGAGCGTTTCTTTTTCGTCAAGGTTCGCAGCAAGGAATTCTTCCAGTATGTTAGAAACGGTGAGAATGTCCCCTGCCATGATATCCGTGTTTTCAATCACAATGGTGAGATCAGCCTTCTCATCGTCATCGGTGCGCGGTGTAATGAGTTCTTCTTCTATCACGCCGAGGCGAATTTCTGCCTCGATTTCCATTTCAGGATCGCTTTGCGATTGGGCCGTGATGGTGATGATAGTCTCTTCGCCGCGAGTGGCTGGCAAGGTGACATTCATTTCTAAGTCACTGCGCCGTTGGCTTTTAACAGTAACCGTTTCAGGTAATCCGTCCATTTCCCATCCTGCCGTATCTGTCACTGTGATGGTGTAAACATCATCTTCAGGCGCGACGTTGAGTAAGGTCAACTTAACTGGCACGATAGTATTGGGTTCATCGACAACGTGATCCTTATATGAAAAACCCGCCGCATAAGTCGGCTTGCTGGGCGCAATTGCGATATCCGTTGCTTCTGAGATGGCGAGTAAAGCCACTTCGGCTTCTTCGGGTGTTAGGGTTTTTCCATCCTGGCGGATTTTGTCTGCGAAAACTTCAATCTTGGGCGTTTTAAAGACTTTACCCCTGCTAGCAGGTGGTAATTCCACTATACCCCCTTTACCCACTTTGATGGTAATCGCCCCTTCAGGATTCATTGCGCCTTCACTGAGTTCGCTCAAATCAATAATCGCGTTTTCAGGACCGAATATATCGATATAGTCAACATCTTCAAAGCGTGTTGTGCTGGTGGCTTTAAGCTGCGGCCCTTGGAGTGCAATTATAGCGTTTCCCGATTGGGTTAATTACATTTTTTGATTTATATTTTTTGTAATAAAAGTATAACTAATGCTTATTCACAGAAGGCACCCAAGGGGCCTTAGCGTTTGGGCGCATTCCCAAAAAAAGGGTCATTTCGCAAAATTTTGCGGCTTTTTTTTCGTTCCAAATTCATTTTGCGGCCGGCTTGGAGTGCAAAATTCATTTTGCGGCCGCCTTGGAGTGCAAAATTCATTTTGCTTTTGTGCAGATTGATAATGTTTTTTGCCCCAGTTTTTGCGCGCAAAAACTTTTGCGTAAAACCCTTTTTTTGGGAATGCGCCCTTAGCGTTTTAAGATTTTTATTGAATTGGCTTTTGTACTTCATGCAATCGGGAAACGCTATAACATGCAGTCCAAAAACCCGAAAAATAAATTTTGCACTCCGAAAACCAGCAAAATAAATTTGGAACGTAAAAAACCTGCAAAATAAATTTGGAACGTAAAAAACCCGCAAAATAAATTTGGAACGTAAACTAAAAATTTGGAACGAAAATCGGGCCTTCAAGTTTTTTTAGAAATGACATATTGCCGCTAATTCCTCAGCATCATAATGGCAAGTATTGATATCAAAGGCGTGTAGCGACAATCCATCATTCTTATGTATTCCAAGCCCTATCAAGTTTTCCCCGGTTTCTGGCAAGACTTCGACGATTTCGCTTTCTATCGGCAAGTTGTCACATAGTTTGGTAACGGCGCGGGTGGCTGGTTCATAACGCCATAAATCAGTGCCCACTAATCCATATAATATAGCGCCCGTTAAATTAAAGCTCATGTCTTTAAGTTCAACACTCAAAGGAAGTATCATAGTGGTACTAGCCTTTTCGATATCCAGTTGAACTAATCCTGCGTTTTTCGCCCAGCCCCATAACATACCTTTCTTATCAAAGGATAAGCTGGTGATTTCTTTAAAGCCTGTGTTGCCTACCAAAATCCATTCAAGATCATTCTGTTTGTAAAGGTTAGAATAAAGGCTATCGTCACTGGCGGTGGCATATAGCATAAGCGTATCGGGGTGAATAGCCATCGCTTTGTTTTGCATCCAAAGACATGTGGCGGAAAGACTCTCTGTCTTATCGTTAGAAAGAAACGAAATGATTGCGTCTATAACAACGGTTGAGATCACTGCTTCACTTTCTTCAGCTGAGGTAATTCCTCTGGGCAACCATTGAAAGGTGCCGCCTGTTGCGTCTGCGATGTTTTTATAGCGTGCTTTTTCATCCGCCAAGTCGTCACAAGTGCCTGTTAATAACACATTGATTTTTATCGCTTTTTTCTGTGATTGGGCAATGATATGGCTTGTATCTATATTATGCGGCGATGCCGCTGTTGCTAAAACGATTTGACCGTTTTGATTGAGGTAAGGCAAAGCTTTTTCTAAAGCGGTGACGGAGGCGTTGGGGCAATCGCCGCCATAAGCGGGTTGGAGGCTACGAAGCTGACCAATGATTTCTCCCCTGTTTTGGGTGACAATACGGGAGGTGACATCATCTTGGAATGTGATTAACTCAATAGTGAGTGTCGCGTCAAGATGAGTGACTAGGAATTCTTCCAGTGCATTGGCAATCATGAGGTTTTCGCCAGCCATCGTGCTGGTTTCATCAATAACGAAGGTGAGATCAGCATTGGCATCCTCATCTGTTCGTGGTGTGATCACATCCTCCGCTATGCTCTCAATATCAGGAACAATTAATATAGGTTCATCTTGCGTGGTGATATCTTCTATGGGGATATCGCTCGTACTGGGATCGATAAAACCAAAATCAATTGTCAGTATTTGATCAATATTGGTGATAGTCAGATCATAGAATGCGATGCCTTCACCTCTTATGGGCGTGGTTTGTACCCATTCCCAAGGCATACTGCTCCACAGAGTAAAACGGCCAGTATTAGGAATTAGAAATGAGTAATTGCCATTTGCATCGGTTTCGGTGCTATAAAATCCGTCTTCACCTTTATCAGCCCTATCGTTGTCTCTCAGAAAGAGGGTTGCTGTGAGCGACGGTTCCCCCTGATCCTTGAGCCCATTATTGTTCCCATCTATAAATGTGACTCCCTGAATCGTTGCAGCCCTGGAGGTTAGTGGCAAAGCGAGTAATGCTACTGAGATTAGTGTGGTTAAAATAGTTGTTCTTAAAAGTGAATTCATGATTGACACTTCAGATTATTGTTTATTTGCACAACCCCTTCGGGGTTGAATGTGAAACTTCGTTGCCGAGCGTAGCGAGATCATAGCCCCAGGTGGCAACCTGGGGTTGCCAAAAGTTAAATTTATCCCCGCGCCGAGTATACGTCGCAAAATAAATTTGGAAAGAAAAAGTTAATGAAAAAAAAAATGTTTCCAAAATACCGCAATATCATTCGCTTGGTTCAACTCGTATTCTGATATTTTGCCTTTTTCTTCAATCTCAAAAGGGATTTGACTGTTTATCACAAATGTATGAGGGAGTTCATCAAACCAAGTCGCTACTCGAATAGTATTTTTACCGGCCCTCTTCACACTATAATCAGGTGGTTGAAAATACTGGATAATATCAACCTTGTCATGCTCAAGACGAACTTCACCATAATTGATCCTAATTTGATTATTAACCGTAAAACTAACGACAAATTTCGCTTCTTCTATTTCCTCCATTAGTTTAATCTGAAATTCAAAATAATAATTTTGACCCTTTTGGATATCATGCTTAAAAGTTTTAAAATACCCATCTTTAGGATATTTTAAAAATGTGATATGGTTACGAAACAAATCAAATATTTTACGGTATGACTTCTCAACATATACGGCAACATTATTTTGATAGATTTCACGAATCGTTGATACGACTCCAGTGGTGCAATTATATTTGTCAACATCACCGAGCAAATCATTTACACCAATTCCTAATTTCTCTATGATGATATTCAAAGCTTCAAAATCGACAGAATGCTTACCACTAAGCCAATTACGAAACGTTTTAGGGCTCACCTTTAAAACGTCTTCTGCAAATTCCTCTTGACTCAGGTTATTCTGTTTTAAATAGTTCTTAATTTTTTGAGAAGCTTCTGGAGTTAAAGACACACCTTTTTTGGGCATAATGTTTACTTTTTATGATTTTAAAGTTGTGTGCATTATTGATAAATTTACGATTCTGTCTAGGTCAGAAAAAAGCGATTGATCTCTTTTGTTGCCTAATTTAATTCAAGCCTTTGATTTTACAATGATTATCTTCACACAAGGGCAACCACAAGGGATTGCCCCTACATACCCATTTTTTGTAGGGGCAATCCCTTGTGGTTGCCCCTATTTGTCGAGATCATTGAAAATTTTGTAGGGGCAATCCCTTGTGGTTGCCCCTATTTGTCGAGATCATTGAAAATTTTGTAGGGGCAATCCCTTGTGGTTGCCCCTATTTTTTATATATAAATTTTGCGTAAAAATTGATTTAAATCAATCCCATTCAATGTTTCACTTAAGAAGTTTTGCGCGCAAAACTTCTTAAGTGAAACCCCAGTGCCCAAACATTTAAAGGAAAATAAATCCTTTCATCCCTCTCCCTTTTATTCCCATTTTGCAAAAAAAAGGGTTTGATGTCATTTTTTACCAGAGGCGCATTAAATCAGAAAATCAATAACATATCACGTCATAAAACAGCTCACATGAAATGTTGCTTTATATCTCTTCAGCAATCAAGATTGGAACAAACTTTGCGATTTTAGTCATTTGACAATCTCATCTTTCCCAAGGATAGCGAAATGGTTTACTCTAAGATTATTATAAAAACGTTACATTATTGACTAAGCAAAACAGTTATCAGATATCCGTTATCAGTTACTCAAGATAAATATTGAACGTCAATATATCTTGGAAAGGATAATTTATTTTGCTTGAAGTTGGAGTGCAAAATTTATTTTGCTTGAAGTTGGAGTGCAAAATTTATTTTGCTTGAAGTTGGAGTGCAAAATTTATTTTGCTTGAAGTTGGAGCGCAAAATTTATTTTGCTTGAAGTTGGAGTGCAAAATTTATTTTGCTTGAAGTTGGAGTGCAAAATTTATTTTGCTTGTAGTTGACTGAAGTACAAAATTTTAAAAAAGATTTTGTTCTTGTTAAAACCTGACAGGTTTTAAAAACCTGTCAGGTTTGGTAGGTGGGTTTGGAAGAGGGAATAAAACCTGTTAGGTTTGGAGTTTTCCCCATTTTTAAACCGTTTTCCTTTCTAAGCGTCGGTAGGTAATGGCTTCTGTTAAATGCGAGGTTTGGATATCGTCAATGCCTGATAAGTCTGCAATGGTGCGGGCGACTTTTAATATGCGATACCATGCGCGTGCGGATAAACCCAGCTGTTCTATCGCGATATCTAATAAACGTTCATCTGCTTCTGTTAAACGACAATGATTTTCGATCTCTGTGTTGCTTAATAGGCGGTTTGATTTGCCGCTGCGTTCTAATTGTCGTTCTCTGGCCGCTATGACGCGAGCGCGTACTTCGGCACTGGTTTCTCTGGCGCTGTCTTGACGTAGTTCTGAACGGGGTTGGTTGGGTACTTCTATATGTAAGTCTATTCTGTCTAGTAGGGGGCCTGAGATTCTGCTTCGATACCGACTGATTTGTTGTGGATTACATTGACAACGGTTGTTGTAGTCTCCCAGGTAGCCACAGGGGCAGGGGTTCATGGCGGCAATGAGTTGGAAATTCGCTGGAAATTCGGCTTGGTGGGCAGCACGCGATATCGTGATATGCCCTGATTCTAGCGGTTCGCGTAAGACTTCTAAAACGCGTTTGTCAAATTCAGGGAGTTCGTCTAAGAATAATATACCGTTGTGTGCGAGTGAGATTTCCCCAGGGCGCGGATGGCTGCCACCGCCGACTAAGGCTACGCCTGATGCGGTATGGTGTGGGGCGCGAAAGGGGCGAATGCCCCATACGCTGCTATCAAAACCCCCTAAGGTGATTGATGCAATCGTGGCGGTTTCTAAGGCTTCGTTTTCCATCATGGGGGGTAAAATGCCGGGAAGCCGACTGGCTAACATGGTTTTACCTGATCCGGGTGGCCCTAGCATGAGTAAGTTGTGTCCACCTGCTGCAGTAACTTCTATGGCGCGTTTGGCTAGGTGTTGGCCGCGTACTTCGCTTAAATCGGCTATGTGGGTAATCGTGGTGGCGGGATCGGGCCGGTCATTCGTGCAGTAGGGGGTAATGGGGGTGATATTTTGTAAATGGGCGCAAATGTCAGAAAGGTGTTTGACGGGTAAGATGGATACACCACTTACTAGGCTGGCTTCTGGGGCATTTTCAAACGGTACAATCAATTGCCGTCTGGCGTTACGGGCTTCTAAGGCCATGGGCAATACGCCGCGCACGGTACGCAATTCGCCATTTAAGGCTAATTCGCCTATAAATTCATATTGCCATAAGCTGTCGGCGGGTATTTGCCTTGATGCGGCCAGTATGCCTAAGGCAATAGCGAGATCAAAGCGTCCACCTTCTTTGGGTAAGTCGGCGGGCGCAAGGTTAATGGTGATCCACTGCTGCGGAAAAATAAATTGGGTGTTGAGCAGTGCGCTGCGAACACGCTCTTGGCTTTCTTTGACGGCCGCTTCTGGTAAACCGACAATCACTAATTTGTATTTGCTACCCGTCAAATGGACTTCAATTGTGACGGGTATGGCTTGAATGCCTACTTGAGCGCGGCTGTGAACTATGGCTAGAGAAGACAGGGGATTACTCGCTTTGGTTGGGTTGAAGGGGTGAACTGGGTTGTTGCGTGGCCGCTTCTAGGGCGGTTATTTTGGCTTCTAATGCTTCTAAACGGGCACGAGTGTGTTCTAGTACGGCGCTTTGTACTTCAAATTCTTCCCGTGTGACTAAATTCATTTTGCGTAGCGTGGCATCTAAAGCTACCCGTAAATTTTTTTCTAAGTCTTGATGTAGACTTAATAGGCTTTTGGGTAGTGCGCTTGTCGCTTGTTCAAAAAAAGCATTGAACTGATGAGTTGTTGTATTCATGGGTTAATATCTCTGTAGTTGATTTTGGGCGCATTTCTAAAAAAAGGGCAGTTGTACTTACTTTATTTTCGTTCCAAATTTATTTTCGCGAAGGCGTTTTCGTTCCAAATTTATTTTCGCGAAGGCCCAATTGACCCTTTTTTTGGGAATGCGCCCGTTGATTTTTTAGTTCGATTGCCCGTGGTATTCAATTAATGGTTAATGGTTAATCGTTAATAATTAATAATTAGACTTTAAAGACACAGCCAACAGCTAAAGCAGTTGTCTTACAGCTCAAGTCAGGTGGTGGTGACTAACCCCTTCGATTTTTCCAAAAAGCAAAAGGGCAAATTGTATTTCACGCTTTCACGCTAAAGTTTCGCTTCGCGAAACTTTAGCGTGAAAAGTTGCGCGCAACTTTTGCGTGAAATGGTGGACAGTATAAAGTCAATAAGTGGCTTATAGCGCGGGCCCATAAGCGTTAATTCTAAAATGATTACGGGTTTAAACCCTCTCGTTCTGACGGGTGTGATTAAAAGTACATGGCTTTTTTATTTTAAAAATAAAAACTTAAAACGCACAACCCCGAAGGGGTTTTCAGGCTAAAATTTCGCGGAGCGAAATTTTAGCCTGAAAATGTGAATAGCCCCAGGTGGAACCTGGGGTTCCTAGCCATGCAGTTTTAATCACACCCCGTTCTGACAGGTTGTGTCGTCGAATTTTGCTTTAACAATTAACCATTAACAATTAACAATTAACCATTAAGAGAGGCCGTAGTATTTTTCTCCGATTTGAATCATTTCGCGCCCTTGTTCTTTACGCTTTTGGTTGATTTCACGTAGGGAATGGGCACAACCACAGTATTCTTGTTGATAGAAATGCTCACGTTTGGCAAGTTCTATCATGCGTTGTGAGCCCCCGCCTTTACGCCAATTATAGGCCCAATAGCTTAAATCAGGATAGCCTTGAGCGGCGCGTAGGCCGCTGTCATTGACTTGTTGGATATCTTTCCAGCGAGATACGCCCATTGAACTGGTGAAGATTTTAAAACCATTTTGGTGTGCATACAAGGCTGTGCGTTCAAAACGCATATCGAAACATACGCTACACCGAGGGCCGCGTTCTGACTCAAATTCCATGCCTTTAGTACGTTCAAACCATTTGTCTATGTCGTAATCCGCATCGACAAAGGGTATATTGTATTTTTCGGCAAAACCTTTATTTTCTTCTTTGCGTATTTCGTATTCTTGATGTGGGTGAATATTGGGATTATAGAAAAAAATGGTGTATTCAATGCCGGATTCTAGTAAGGTTGCCATGATTTCTCCTGAGCAGGGCGCACAGCAGGAGTGTAGTAGTAGCGATTTTTCGCCATTAGGGGGTATAAGGGTTGGGCGTTCAGACATCGTTCAATTAATTCTCAACTTGATTTAAAAAAAATTGGCGCGTTATTATTACACTATCATATCACCATTTTGGGGCAACTTATGAATGAATAAATAACGGTTAATAAATAATGACAAGGGTTCGACAAAAAGTGTGTATTTTGAAGCCTTTTTCAAAGCAAACGGCTTTTGACTGAAATCAGCCAAAATTGTTTTTATCGCCCCGATGAGAGAAGTTAACTAAGTGATTGCTTTTTATCATTTTATTGTTTTTACATTTTCAACGACAATTTGTTTGAAAAAAGGGATATTTTGACAAACTTATCTTATCATTTTGAAGGTTAGTGGATAAAAATTGGACAAAACTGTATTTATTAACAATTATCGTCTCTCAATTTTGAACAAAATAAGGGGTATCCAGCCCGTGAGAACAGTTAATTAACTTATTGATTATTAACGATATTTTTATTTTGTTCAATAGCGACATTTCGACAGGCTTTTCACATTTCACGCTAATGTTTCGCGGAGCGAAACATTAGCGTGAAATACAGTTTTGCGCGCAAAACTTTTGCGTGAAATTGTCTTACAAAGTTTAGGGCACTGGCCAGGGCACGGGCATGTGTACACTGTGTGCCCTGAGCTTGTTTTAGGTACTTGATCGGGATTGATTCAGAATGAATCATTCTCTTTCTTATGTCAGGTTAGTAATGAGAAAAATCTATTAAATTAATTATGGTGCTGCTCATGCTCTCACCAATTGTCACGATCTTATCCTTTTTTATAAATAATCCTTGTAGTTATACTATATTGCTCTTTTCCATCGGCAAAGTATATTAATATATAATAATATAATAGAGTTTATGATTGCCTTGTCAAGGCTATCATTTGTTATCATTTTATTTTTTCAGTCCATTTCAGTCCATCTGCGCCAACATTGTTATGAAATTTTATCAACATATTCGCACTAAACTGGCTTTTGGTTTCTTGCTTGTCACCTTAATTCCTGCCGTGACTGTCGGTATCTATGCTATGCAAGCTTCTATTGATGCTCTGCGTGAGCGAGAATTAAATATTCAGGCTAGTATGGCTAAAACGCTTCAGCATGATATTGAAGCCTTTTTGGCTTCGACTCGAAACGATCTGATTTTTCTCAGTCAATCACAACCCTTAAAACGTTATTTAAATCAGCGTTATCAAGATGAGGATTTAGGCACTTTGGAATTGGCGCGGCAGTCGCTAGAAGAGGAATTTTTAGCCTTTTCGCGTAGTCGGGGTATTTATTATCAACTCCGTTATTTAGATGAAAACGGGCAAGAAATTGTGCGGGTTGATGCAGTAGACGGTAAAATATTGATCATTCCCAAGACACAGTTGCAAAACAAAGCTTCTCGTTATTATTTTTCAAGGACGATGCAACTGCTTGATCAATCAATGTTTGTTTCGCCTTTAGAACTCAATCAGGAACAGGGTAAAATAGAAGTCCCGCATAAACCCGTCATACGCTATGCCATACCCGTTTTTTATCCAGAACAACATCAAGCGGGCATTGTCATTACTAATGTAGATGCCAGTCAATTTTTGTTGCCACTCTTCAAAAAAGCGGTATTAGTTGATCAAGAGGGCTTTTATCTCGCGAACCCAAATGCTAATAAACTTTGGGGAGGGCCAAAAGACTTAAAAACGGGCTATACTTTTTTTCAAGATTATCCGACTGAAGCACCAAACATGTTGAATGAAATTGATGGCAATATCACGACAGAACAAGCGATATTGACTTACCAGCGCGTTTCTATTCCTAATCTGGGTTATTGGACATTGATTATCCAACAACCTCTTCATAAAATTCTATACAGCATCAGGGCATTTCGTCTCACTTTTGGCATGATTCTGGTGGGTGCTGTCTTCATTTCTTTGATTATTGCTTTCTTTATTAATCGTAGCATTACAAAGCCTATTGAACACCTTACCCGTGTTATAGAACAGGTACGTGCCGGTAATCGAAAAATCAGGGCTGATATTAAAAGTGTTGATGAATTAGGTACCCTGGAAAGGGGATTTAATGCGATGCTGGAGTCGATTACTGTTTCTGAAGAGGCTTTGCGGCGAACTAAACAAGAGGCTGAGGCGGCTAATCTTGCTAAAAGTCGGTTTCTTGCGAATATGAGCCATGAGTTACGCACACCGCTGAATGCGATTATTGGTTATGGTGAGATGTTACAAGAAGAAATTGCCGATCTAGGTGAGGCGGAGCTCAGTGGCGATATTGAAAAAATTCATTTGGCGGGTAAACATTTACTCAGCACGATTAATGATCTTTTGGATATTTCTAAAATTGAAGCGGGTAGAATGGAACTGTATACGGAAAGTTTCTATCTGCCTAATATGGTGAATGATATCGTACAAACCCTCCAACCTTTGTTCACTAAAAATCAGGATAGTTTGAAAATTCATTATGGTGAGAATTTAGGTGAGATGCATGCTGATCTCACTAAAACTCGTCAAATTCTGTTAAAAATGTTGAGTAATGCGTCTAAGTTTAATGAAGAAGCGGGGATGATTTATTTAGACGTTTTACGTGAAACGGATGCCGATGGTAAGGATTGGATTCTCTTTCGCGTGATTGACAGTGGCATTGGCATGGATGCTGAACAGAAAGACAAGTTATTTCAAGTGTTTACTCAAGCGGATACTTCTGCAACTCGTAAGTACGATGGTACCGGTTTAGGCCTGGCTATTACCCATAATTTTGTTCAAATCATGGGGGGATCGATAAACGTTGATAGCGAATTAGGCCAAGGTAGCACTTTTACGGTTCGTTTGCCAGCCAAAGTGGCTTTATTAGTTCAAAAACGGGCACAGAGTTCTTCACAAACTGACGTGGCTGTGTTAGAAGAAGGTGGTTTAGTTTTAGTGATTGATGACGAGTTAGAAGTGCGGAAGGTACTTGAGAATTACCTGAGTAAACAAGGTTATCAGGTTGAATTGGCTGATAGTGGTGAAGAAGGCCTCAGATTGGCAAGAAAAGTACTGCCCGATGTGATTATTTTAGATGTGATGATGCCTAAAATGGATGGTTGGGAAGTCTTATCTTACTTAAAAGCGGATGCTGAATTGGCCCGCATTCCGGTGATTATTTTATCCTTGATAGAGGATAAGAGTGTGGGGTATTCATTGGGTGCTTCGGATTATTTAATTAAGCCGGTTACTCGTGAACAGTTGTCTAAAGTGTTACAAAAATATCATTTTTCACAGTCGGAATCTAGCCGCTTGGTAATGATCATTGATGATGATCCGGTCAACCGTGATATGGCGGGGCGTTTATTCAGAAAAGCCGGCTTGAGAATTTGTAAAGTTGAAGAGGCACGCATTGCTTTAAATTATATCCAGAAAACTCAACCTGATTTGATTCTGTTGGATTTACAAATGCCTGAAATGGATGGCTTTGAATTTGTGACCAAACTACAGCAAGTCTATGATGCCATTCCTGTCATTGTTTTCAGTGCTAAAGATATTACGATAGAAGATAGGCAGCGCCTGAATCAGGTTGCCAAGATTTTCCAAAAAGGCTCGTATCGTAATGAGGAATTACTGGCTGAAGTGAAACAATTGTTATCAATGTAAATACTTTCGTTTTTGCGATAACGGCCTCAATTTCAAATCGCGCTGATTACATCTGGCGAAAGCCTAAAATTCGTTTAGATATTGTCAGAAAAACCATTTCAAAAAGGGTAGCATTTTTAATCTCACGCTTCGCGCTTCGCGCATCAAATTGAGTCTCTTTGCGCTTTTGTGGTCATTGATGGCCTGATTTACACTGATTAATCTGACTGTGTACATCATGATAATCAGCACACGATTTTAATCAGCGTAAATCAGTCCAATCAGTCGGCCATCAGCGTTCTATCAAGTCATTTGAAGGGCCACTCATTTATCTGAAAGACGATAGCACCAAAATGTATTTTTTGCCATAACTCTCCCTTTTAGCCTCAATTTCAAATCGCGCTGATTACAAAATTATAAAAAAGGATTAGATTGTGCCAAGCTTGATGTTATTGATTATAATTTTAATGCGATTACGCTGATAGCTTGTCGAGTAGCTATCCTTTCATAAGCAAACAATCCTTGTCGTTATCTTTTTGATTTTCTGAACCTCTATATAGTCTCAGTTACTTGACGATTTCCAATGGCACATTAAGCCAAAAGGTACTGCCTTGATCTAATTGACTGTTGACTCCTATTTGTCCTCCCATGCTTTCGGTTAAAAGCTTGGCAACGGCTAACCCCATACCCATTCCATCGTAATATCGGGTTGATGAACCATCAACTTGAGAAAAAATATCAAACAGGTAGGCTTGTTTTTGTTCAGCAATGCCTATGCCTGTATCACTGATTTCAAACCTGATCCAATATTTTTTATCGTCTTCATCAAGGGGTTGCATACTGTCGAGATCGTCTAGATCAATGGGTTTGTCAATGGGTTGCACACGTATGACAAGTTGCCCTTGCTCTGTAAATTTAATGGCATTGTCTATCAGTTTGATCAAAACATTGTAAATGCCTTCCTGATTACCCGCAAAAGTGCTGTATAACGTGGGGGCAATTTCGGTGCTGATTTGTAAATTCTTTTCTCCTAGACTTGTCGATAACCGTTTTAAAATATGATCTATAATGTCACAAATATGGAATTTAGTGAGGACTTCTTTAACTTCACCTTTGAATAGCTGTGCAAAATTTAACATGTTGGTGAGTATGTCTTGTAACTGCTTACCCGCTTTCATCGCGGTTGTCGTCAAATGCAGTTGTTCCTCCGTTAACGGGGTGTCTTCTAGGAGCATTTCAGTCATACCTAAGACGATATTCATGGGGGTTAAAAATTCATGACTGATGTTGCGTAGAAATTCTGTTTTGAGCATGGAAGCTTGTTGGGCTTTATCATAAGACAGTTGCAAGGCTTCAAACAGTAATTGAATTTTTTCGGTTTGATTGGCAACCTCTTGTTCTAAATTTTGGCGTAAATGGGCTAATTCGATATGGGTTTCTACCCGTGCCAATAATTCTTCTTTTTGGAAAGGTTTACTGACGTAATCTACTCCACCGGCTTGTAAGGCACGGACTTTGTTTTCAGTATCGCCAAGGGCTGACAAAAACAGGATTGGAATGTGTGCTAAGCTGGCATCTTGTTTAATGCGCCGACAGGTTTCATATCCATCCCAACCTGGCATGATGACATCTAATAAGATAATGTCAGGCGGGGTTTCTTTGGCAATCGTAAAACCCTGTTCACCATGTTCGGCTAATATGACACGAAAATGGTGTTTTTCTAAGACGTTATGCAATAGCATTAAATTGACAGGGCTATCGTCAATAATCAAGACTAAAGGTTGAGATTTCATTTTATCAGTTATCAGTTCCACGCAAAAGTTTTTTGCGCGCAAAAAACTTTTGCGTGAAAATCAGTGTGAATCATGACAATCAGTTTAATCTGCGTTCTATCTTCTTCAACACAGAGTTCACGGAGTACCACAGAGTAACACAGAGTTTAACTTAATCCTGTTGAACCAAAGCCGTCACGCTGATTGTCTTTTAGGCTGTCTACCCATTTAAAATTGACTTGGACAATTGGGATGAATACCATCTGACAGATACGCGATCCAGGTTCAATCGTGAATGGGGTGTTGCTGCGATTCCAAACCGCTATTTTAACTTCTTTTCTATAATCAGAATCAATCAAGCCTACCAAATTAGCTAACACAATCCCATGATTGACTCCTAAACCGGAACGCGGTAATAACATGGCTGCCAGATTAGGATTATGAATATTGATGGCTATGCCGCTACCTATTAATTTGGTTTCTCCTGGTTGAAGTGTCAAGGGATCGGTTATGCAAGCTCGCAAGTCGATACCTGCTGAACCTTCTGTTGAGTAGGTGGGTAGGGGAATTTCTTTACCCATTAAGGGGTTAACAAGGGTTGCTTCTATGGTATTCATTAATTATACGGTTCAATTAATCAGATATATTAAACGCAGACAGGGGGCAACCACAAGGGATTGCCCCTACAAACACAAGAGTTTTAACCAAACAGATGGAATGGGTGTAAACGATAGTTTTAACCAAACACATGGAATTTGTGTAAACGATAGCGTAAAGCACCAATACCAATACCTAGCAATTTAGCCGCTTCCTTTCTATTGCCTTGAGTTTGTTCTAATGCATTCAGAATGGTTTCTTTTTCGACATCTTCAAGCAAGGGATCAAGTGTGCCTGAGTTCGGGATTTCTACGTGAGCGGGCAATTGTAAGTCTTCAGGTTTAATGGTATTGTTCTCACAGAGCGTTATGGCACGTTCTAGAATATTTTCTAATTCCCGCACATTACCTGGAAAAAGATAGTCGTTTAAAGCTTTCATCGCCCGTTCTGATATATGCGGTTGTTGAACTTGGCGCTTTTTATCTGGAATCAAACGTTTTAAAATATGGTGTGCTAAGGCGGGAATATCTTCTGGACGTTCACGCAATGGGGGGATAGAAAATTCAATCACATTGATACGATAAAACAAGTCATGTCTAAACTGATTTTTTTTGACTAATAGGCTTAAATTGCGATGCGTGGCACTGAGAATACGCACATCAACCGGTATTTCTTTTGGGGCACCGATAGGCCGTATTTGTTTTGCCTGAATGGCTCGCAGTAGCTTAACTTGCATAGATAAGGGTAAATCGGCGACTTCATCAAGAAATAATGTGCCTCCATCAGCCGTTTGAAAGAGGCCTTCTTTATCATTATAAGCGCCCGAAAAACTCCCTTTTTTATGCCCGAAAAATTCGCTTTCCATGAGTTCTGTTGGTATCGCACCACAATTAACGGGAACAAAAGGTTTGTTGGCGCGTGATCCTAAAGCATGGAGCATGCGGGCGACGACTTCTTTACCGGTTCCTGATTCACCTTTGATATAAATGGGTGCTTGGCTACGGGCTAATTTTTTGATTTTAGCACGAACCATTTGCATCGCTTCTGAGTGACCAATCAAATTGGAGAGCATCTCGTCATCTGCATCAATTGGCTGATTGGGTATCGTTTCCTTCGTTTCCTTTTTAACAACACCTGTCTGTTGCTGTTTTGGCAATTGTAGGGCGTTGGTAACAAGATTGCGTAATTGTGTGATTTTGAGCGGTTTAGAAATAAAATCAAAGGCGCCCACTTTCACTGCTTGAACTGCTGTTTCAATATTACCATAAGCTGTAATGACGGCCACTGGCATTTGAGAATGGTTTTGGTTAATGGTTTCAACGAGATCAAGGCCATTGCCATCTGGTAAGCGCATATCGGTTAAACATAAATCAAACTCTTGAGATTGTAGGTATGTTTGAGCTTGAGCCATATTTTGTGCGGTATAACAGTCGATATTCATGGGTTGTAAAGTCATAACTAATAAATCAAGAATATCTGGTTCGTCGTCTACTACTAAGCAAGATGGGTTCATTATCAGTTATCAGGCAACAATGGTGGGCAACATAAAGACGTTACCCACCCTACATTTATAGAATGGTGGGCAACATAAAGACGTTACCCACCCTACATGGCAACAATGGTGGGCAACATAAAGACGTTACCCACCCTACATGGCAACAATGGTGGGCAACATAAAGACGTTACCGGCCCCCTACATGGCAACAATGGTGGGCAACATAAAGACGTTACCGGCCCCCTACATTTAAGAATGGTGGGCAACATAAAGATGTTACCCACCCTACATTTTTAATGGTGGGCAACACCAAAGCCCACCCTACTGAACACTGAAAAATAGGATACGAAAACAACAGCCTGTATTTGAATTAGAATACAAATGTAGGGTGGCTTGATTTGCTTCGCAAATTTCTAATGCTATATATAATCCTAATCCTGTTCCTTTAGATTGTGTGGTGAAAAAAGGTTCAAATATCTGGGTTTTAACGTCTTCTGTCATCCCTTCTCCCTGATCGCGCACGTCAAGGTAGGGCCGGCCAGTGTCTGTGCTGATATCAATGGTTAATTTGAGTAAAGGGTTACCTTGACTATAACGTAACCCATTTTCACATAAATTGTTAAGCACTTGATAGAGTTGTTCTGGATCAAAATAAACCATTAATGTATTGTGATGGGTGTATAAAACAATATCATCAGTGTTTAACTCTTGTTGAATTGTAAATTCATTCACATAAGATTGTAGCCAACTGAGCAAATCGAAATATTGCGTATTGGCAGGCTCGCGCCGACTGAGTTGTAAGACATTTTCAATAATCGTATTGACGCGCTCAGAATGGTTGACAATAATTTGAGTTAAACGAACATTATCTTGAGAAACCTGTGGTAATTCTGCGAGTAATTGGGCGGCATGGCTGATCGCGCCTAGCGGATTGCGTATTTCATGGGCAATGCTGGCGGTTAGGCGGCCTAATGAGGCTAATTTGAGTTGGGCTGCACGTTGGGCCGTGAGCGTGGCATCTTCTAGCATAATCAATACATTAACGGCCTTTCCTCGGTTTAACTCTCTAAAAGTGGCTATGATATCGACTTCCCCATTTGTGGAACGAAATAAGGGAGATGTGGTTTGACCGCTTTTTTGCCAATTCACTAAATGTTCGACTAATTCAGGGGTGACTGAAATTAAAGGCCGTCCATTAGGTTGTTCATTTAAGCCTAGTAAACGTCGCGCGGCTTCATTAAACAGACGAATTCGTCCGACGATATCAATGACGACAATGCCTGAGTGGATGCCTTGCACGATTTGGGCATTGAGTTGTGCTAAGAATTGTACATCGACACCGCGTTGTTTAGCCAGTGCTTCACTGGCTCTTGCTCGCCGTGCTAGGGTATGCGCTAAAAATGCGGTTGCAAAAAAGCTAATGCCCAACATGCCGGCGTGGCTATAACCGGTATAGGCAAACCAAAAATAAATATCCACTAAGACGACTTGAATCAGTACGGATAAACTGGCAACCGCTGCGAAGAAAAATGCGGTTCGCCCTTCTGTGAGTAAACTGCTGCCTGCAATCGTTGCGACAAGTAACATACCTAAGCCACTATTCACGCCACCACTGGCATGCATTAATACTGTGAAGGCAAGAATATCAAGCAAAACTTGTCCAAAGACTTGGATATGAAAAGACGGCCAACGATGCCCAATTGTAAAAATGCTGAAGATGGCAAAACTGGAATACAGCCAGCCTGTTATTAAAAACAGGCGAGTATCAAATAGGCCTAAAAAAATGGGGAAAATATTCGTCAGAACAGAAATGATTAAGACAGTCGCGATAGTCAGGCGATAAAGGTTGAACAGAGATAGGGCTTTCCAATTGGGCATTGCAGTGCCAGACTCAACAGCAGTTGGTGTTATATTAGTCTGTTCAAACATTAGTAAAATCTCCACAAGCCTTTTTTCAAAAAGGGGCTAACCTTAGGGGATTGATTGTAGAGACGCACTGCGTGCGTCTCTACTGCGTGCGTCTATACTGCCATGCATATCTAACTGCCGGGCATAGACGCACGCAGTGCGTCTCTACGGCCGTGGTTCTGGCGGGCCGAGACGCACGCAGTGCGTCTCTACTGCCGTGGTTCTGCCGGGCCGAGACGCACGCAGTGCGTCTCTACAAACTAACCTACATTTGAACATTTGATTTTTGTTGGGCGGCCTGTTTATGGGCATCACAACAATATACCTGTTCTTCTAAATTGATGGCCTCATCGAAGGGAAGATATAGGCCACAATAATCACAACGCACCATCGTACCATAAGGTAGGGTTTTCGGTGGGGGTTCAGCTTCTTTCTTCATCTGATCTTGCTTAAAATCTTGGTACCATTGGCGGACAAAACGCCAAAGTATCAAGGCAACTATGACGAACAGAATAAAACGTATGACATTCATAATCTGATAGTACAACGCATTGAAAAAAGAAAGTTCAGCGCGGGCGCGAAAGCCTAAAGCAAAATAAATTTGGAACGAAAGAGCAAAATAAATTTGGAACGAAAGCCTTCGCAAAATATAATTATTTAAACGAAAATCGGGCAGAAGCAAAATAACTTAATTAATAAATAGGTATTGTGATCAATGGGTTATCAATAAAAAATCGGTTTTCTCAGGACAAAAATCGGCGTTCTATTTATTGGCTTTCATCGTTAGTACTGATTTTTTGGAACGAGCGAACGATTTTGGGGAACGATCTAACGATTTTGGGGAACGATCTAACGATTTTGGCTGTTTGTGTTGTGCGAGTTTATCTAAAATACCGTTGACATACTTGTGACTTTGTTCCGCACCAAATTTTTTGGCTAATTCTACGGCTTCGTTAATCGCTACTTTAAATGGAACATCTGGACAATAAATCAATTCGTAGCTACCGATTCGCAAAATCGCGAGTTCAATTGGATCAAGCACGGTGATATCGCGATCCAAAAATCTTATGAACATTTGTTCCAATTGTATAGTTTGTTGGGAAATACCATTTAACAAGCGTTTAAAATAGGGAATATCGGCTTGATTGATATCCTGTTCTTCATCTGAAAATGGTGAGCCAATCTCATTCATTTCAACTAAAAATTGTGATTCAATGATTTCAATAGCTTGTCCCGTCAATTGCCATTGATATAAGGCTTGTAATACCCGTTGACGCGCTGCGCGACGGGCTTTTGGAGAAAAAGATTGTTTTGCTGGCATTGTTTTATTTAGGTAGTGAGGCATATAACTACAAGGATTAGTTGCTTATGAAAGGATATAAGTACTGAAGCATAAATTTTCGTGTATTTTGAAATGGGGCAACCACAAGGGATTGCCCCTACGCAATGCCATGTAGGGGCAATCCCTTGTGGTTGCCCTTTGCGCTAGAGTAGAGACGCGA
>Ga0164318_10001004_pt1 | contig 23987 bp, 34 predicted proteins | sample GuaBasSedimGuay9_FD_113734 | JGI IMG/M metagenome (GOLD analysis project Ga0164318, IMG submission 113734) | Subseafloor sediment microbial communities from Guaymas Basin, Gulf of California, Mexico - Guay9, Core 4571-4, 0-3 cm | ecosystem: Environmental > Aquatic > Marine > Hydrothermal vents...
TCTCCCAATACCAATATATCTATTATATAATTCTTTTAAATCTTCTTTGATTTCTAATAACATAGTTTTTAATTTTTCCCTTTCTAAAAACAGTTTCAATAAAATATTATCATTTACACTAATATTCATTTTGTCTCCTTTTATTTTAGTTAACGTTGGTTAACTTGTATTTTTTAGTTAACATAGATAATTTATTGAATTGCAATAACTTATAACTTTATAATATTAAAATCTGAATTAATTAACTCTTTTTTATGAGTAACCAATATAATTTGCCTACCAAATTTTTTATATAAAATTCCTAAAAAAGTTCTGGCATTTTCTAAATATTCTGTTGATAAATTTCTAAAAGGTTCATCTAACACCAAAAATCCTTCTACTTTTGGTTTATATAATTCTAATACCACAACTCTTAATGCTAATGACAAAATATCTAATACTCCACCGGCATCCTTATCTTTAGGGTCAAAAGCAGTATGACAATCAGGAGAATATAAAGTAAAATTAAGTTCTTGTAAATTTCCTCTTTTTGTAAATTCTAATTGTAAACCAAATCCTTTTCCTTTAATGTATTGAATAGCATCAGTTACAATATTTTCAAATCCTTTTTTAATTTTCAATACACTATTTTCTTGAACCAATCTTAAAATTTCTATACATTTTTCGTTAATAATTTTCTGTTTTTTATAACTTTTTATTTTATTAATAGTTTTTTGTTTTTGTTCTTTTAATAAAGAAAGTTTACCAGAAATATTATTTAATTCAGATGTTATTTGTTCAAATTTTTGTTCTAATTCTCTAATATTTTCTTGCATTGTTCTATTCCTTCATCTAATTTTTCTTCTAATTTTTTAATATCTTCAGCCAATTCTTCAACTAAAAACCCTTCTTCATTTAATTCTTTTTCTAATTTTGTTTGTTCTTCTTCTAAAGTTTTCAATCTTTCTTCTAATTTTGCTTTTTCTAATTTATTATTAGAATTTATTTTTTCTAATTTTAAAATCTTTTCTTTATAGTCCATAATTTACTCCTTTGTTAAAATAATTTCTTCTGGTCAGCTTCAGTTTTAATACGGTTCTTAGCCGTTCTGCAATAGTTTTCTGAAATCTCTATGCCTATCCACTTACGTTTTAGTTTTTCAGCTACTACACAGGTAGTTCCTGAACCCGCAAACGGATCTAAAATTAAATCATTTTTATAAGACAATCCTTGAATAGCTTTATATGGAATATCTTCACTAAAATTGGCTTTTGTTAATCCTCTTGTTTCAGCCTTATATTTCCACCTTCCACTCGTTATTTCTATAAAAAGATTTTTATCAATAGTAGATATTCCTTCATTTTTTCTTTTCCATTGATTTTTATATCCAATTAAAATACATTCTTTAGGATTATAAATATAAGGAGAAGAACTACTTAACCAACTACCCCAAGCAGTATATTTAACTCTTTGCGGTTGTTCTTCTACTAAATCAATAATAGTAGTATAATTTAATCCTGTTTTTTTAAGTAAAGAATAATATTCTCCTAATAAAGAGATTCTTGTTTGTTTGCCTATATGTTTCATATTTATTTCATAAGGCACATTTATAGCAAACCTACCATCATCTTTTAATATATTTTTAAAATATAACAAAAAATTTTTAACAAATTCAAAATAATCTTTATAAGAAAGAGCATCGTTCCAATTATCATAATCAATTCCCACATTATAAGGGGGAGAAGTGACAATTAAGTTTATGCTATTGTTAGGTATTTCCTTCATAACCTCTAAACAATCTCCACAATAAAGTTTTCCATTTTTTGTTTGATAATAAGGTTTAATCATTTTCTTTATAATAATCTATCTTTTTCAATAAACTTTGTTTTATTTCTTCATCTATTCCATTTTGATTACATACTTCTATTATCATTCCCTGCAAATTTAATTTTTGCCATTCAGTATTCTTAATATCCTTAATAAAATTGTCTAAATCTTTTTGATTGAATTTTTTTTCTTTTATTGCTTTTAAATCAAAACATTCTTCAACCTTTTTAACTTTTTCTAATTTTATTAGTTGTATTTTTTTAGTATTTGTATCTATAAATAAAACACTTGGATTAATTTCTTTTTCATCTGATTTTCTTCTACCTAAACAGCCAATATCTATAATTTTAGTATTTTTTATTTCTTTTTCAAAAGGTTTATGATTATGAGCTACTATAATTAAATCATAATTTGTTTTAATTTCTTTAACCGATAAATGAGATATATGCTGTATAAAAGGTTTTTCTGTTATTAAAGCATGAACTACTGCTATTTTATATTTATCTGATTTTTCTATAAACAATCCATCTTTTTTAATTGTTTCTTCAATTCCGGTATAATAATCATATCCTTTAATAATAGTATCATCAGTTTCTAATATATCTAAATGTTTAACATATTTACTTCTTCTAAAAATATGGTCTAATGAAGAAGCTTTAGATAATTTGGGTGAGTTAGCTATTTCGTCATGGTTTCCTCTAACAACATACCAAATTATTTTATTTTGTTCTATTTTATCTACTAAATCATCTACAATAGTATTAGAAACTATTTCACTATCAAAAACATCTCCGCTATGAATTATATATTTTACTTTTAATTTTTTAGCAATAGATAAAATTTCGTCTATTTTAGCCATTATATCTTTATAATAGTTTCCAATTCTAAATCTTGGATTTATTCCTCTAATATGGCTATCTGATAAAATTAATAGTTTCATAATTAAAATAATTTCTTCTGGTCAGCTTCTGATTTTATTCTTTTCTTTGCTATTTCACAATATTTTTCTGATATTTCTATTCCTATCCACCGTCTTCCGAGCTTTTCTGCCATTTTACAAGTTGTTCCACTTCCACACATAGGATCTAATACTATATCATTTTTTTTTGAATGACGAATAATTATAGGATCTATCATCCATGCATATTTTTCTGTGGGATGAGATGTTTCTTTTTGACCTATATTATTTCTAAATATTTGCTTCATTCTTTCTTGAGATATAAAATTCAAATAATAATTCCCTTTATCTGAAATTGTAAACCAAATCGCTTCTTCTATACAAGAGCGATAATTATTTTTTCTGATATATGGTAATGGATTACTTTTTTCAAAATAAATTTTATTTTTAAATTTTAATCTAATTTTTTCTAATAAATAAATTATATATCCTGTATATTTTCTATCAAAAAAAGAAACTAAACTACCCTCTTTTTTTAAAATTCTTTTTATTAATTTCATAATTAAAATAATCCAATTAAAATATTCATCAATGGATGTCCACTTATCTTTAAATTTTTCGCCCCATGCTTCTTCATTGGTTTTTATTTTTCCACCAACTTTAGTCAACTTGCTTTTATCTGCAATATTATAAGGCGGATCAGCCAACACCAAATCTACACTCTTTTCTGGAAATTCCTTCATAATCTCTAAACAGTCTCCATTATACAATATTCCCAACTTAGTTTCGTAATATCTATTCTCTTTAGGGAATTGATCTTTCCAGTTCATAATTATATTCTGAAATAGCGGGCAGGAGGATTTGAACCTCCAACTTTAAGTTCTAGCCAAATTGAACTATACCCGCTTATTGTATTATATATCCTTCTTTAATTATTTTGTATCCAAATTTTTCAATATGTTTTCTTAATTTTTTTAAATTATAACTTTTTTTTACTATCTTAATAACCCTGCCATCATCTAATTCAAAATAATAATCTTCTTTCATTAAATAATCCTTTGTTTACATAAAGGACAAACGCCCTCTTCTTTTAATAATTTATTAAATTTTTCTATTCCTTCTTCTAATTCTTTGCTTTTTAATTTTAATTTATTTTTTATATCTGCAATAGAATCTTTTAATTGTTTATAAATTTTAAGTTGTTGATTTAGTTTTATTTCTTTTTCTGCCAAATGTTTTAAATTTAAAAATATTTTATCATCTTCAATAAATTTAATTTTCTTTAATTTATTTGTGATTGTTGTTTTTTGTTCTTTTAAGGTTGTAAATTTGTCATATAGATGTGATAGCATAGCATGTTTTTCAGAAATTTCTTTTAAATTTTTAAATGTTGTATCACTTACTATGGAAATTTTGTTAAGTTTTTCTTTAGTTATTTTTAAAGTTTCTTGAATTTCTTGTAATTTATTAAATTTTTCTTTTAAAGAATTATATAATTCTAATTGAGTTTTTATACTTTCATACAATTCTTTAAATTTGTTGTATTTTTCTTGAATGATTTTTTTCCTTTCAGAAACATTTTCAATTTCTTTATCTATCTCTATTAGATGTTCATCTTCGCTCTTAACTTTTCTATTTAATTGTAATATTTCTTTATTATAATCCTGAAACATTTTATCTAATATATCATTGCCTGTCATTTTATTAAATAATTTCATTCTAAAAGTTCCACTTTTATCTAATAAAAAGGGCAATGCTATTTGTTTAGCAATATTTAAATTTATTTTTTCTTTATCAATTTCTATATTTTTAACTCTTAAAGCTTTTTGTAATTGTTCCGGCAACTCTCCTTTACCCACAGCATCAAAAGTATCCTTATCGTTTAAGATATATCTATTAACTGTAGTTCCTTTTATTCTTTCTATAGTAATTCCATTGTTTAAAATTGCTTTTACTGAAGTTTTTTTGGTATTTTCTTTTTTAATTATATCACCCTTTATAGAATTTGGAAAAAATAACCAACTAATAGCCCTTAATATAGTGCTTTTTCCTGTAGCACTTTCTCCAATAATTAGATTAATATTGTTTGTAAATTCTAATGTAAGATTAGAATGTTTTTGAAAATTTTTTAATATAAGAGTTTTAATATAAAAATTATCCATTTCCAAATTCCATACCATCTGGTTTATTTTGTATTTTTAAATCATCTAAAAATTTATATCCTTCAAGCAAATTTACTATTGGAGTAATAGACATAACTAAATATCTTGAAGTTAAATGTTTAGTTATATCTGATAATTCTTTATTATTTTTAGCCAAAACATTAACATCAGTCTCTAAATAAGTATCATACAAAACTAAAAAATAAGATTGTTTATTTATCAGTTGATTCATTTTTAACCTCACCTTCTGTTTTTTCTTCTTTCTGAATTAAAGGAATATTTAATTTTTCCATAATTCTAATAGTGTTAATTCTTACATTAGCCAATACTTTTAAAGCTATTTGATTAATTCTGTAAAGAGCATGGATTTTTTCTTCAACTGTAGCTTTTTTATCATTAAAAACTCTTTTTGCACCATTCAGTTCCTCTGCTATATGCTTTTTTCTAATCATTTTAACCCTCCTTTTTTTATCCTATTTTACTATAACCATAAACTCCCTTAATATGTGTATGAAAATATTTTCCTTTAGATTCTGCATTTAATAAATTTGTATAAATTTCATTTGGCACATCAAAATAAATATAACTCAATCCTGACTTAAACTTAACTATTAAAGTTTTTTGTATTTTATTATACTCTACCGCTTTTAAATTAGTTGATTTTAATTTTATCATAATCCTCCTTTATTTTAATTTTTCTATTCTTACAAGTTTAATATCTTCATTAAAAACTCCAAATCCATCAAAATCATATAATTCTTGCATTACTCTCAATAAATCATTATTATAATCCGCTTTTAATGTTTCTTTATCAACCATATCAGCTTCATTGAACTCAACTTCCAAAATTGCTTTGTGTGTATTTTTATTTTTCATCTTTTACTCTCCTTATTTTACCAACATATAATTTTCTCACTCCACCAATTAATTTCCATTGTATTTTTCCCTATTGCTCTAATAAAATCAAATATAACTAAAATTATTGCTATTGGAAGTAAACAAAGTTTTATGATTCCTTTAATTAATTCTTTCATAATTCTCCTTATTTCTTCCTAAATTTTATAATCTCATCGTTAAGCTCTCTTGTTTTATTATTAACAATACCAAATATTTTATCTGAACAAGATACACAAATTTCTCCTAATTCAATAGTTCCAACATGACGTATGTTATTAAAACTATCAATAATATTTATTTCTATTCTAGATGTTTTTATAGCATTACAATCTTTGTATTCTGTTTTACATGTATCACAAATATATTTAACCATAATTCCTCCTTATTTGCGTTTTAAACTACTTTTTATTATTATTCATAGTTTTACCCTAATTTTCCCCAAAATAGGCTGTATCAAAGCCCTACAAAGAAAACAGCCTATTCTGAACAGTATTTCCATACAATTTTTCAGTTTTTTCAGTAATTTCACCCCATTGCCATTTTAAAATCTCAAAAATAGGTTTAATTTTCATAATAATACTTTTTTCTATCATTTTTTTCCAATTTACAGATTTAATATGCTCTTGAGTTTTTTTATCAAAAGCCAATACATTTTTAGCTAATCTTGTTTTTCTATCTAAGTTTTTATCTGGTATTATTTCAATAAAATAATATCTTTCTCCCAAACCTTTATTAAATTCAGGCAATAATTCTTGAGTATTTTGTAAAGCTCTTAAAAAAATTGGTTTATTTTTTGTATAATCTTCCGGTTTCCTTGCTAATTTACAAGGAAATCCTATATAAGTCAAAGGATATTTACTAAACTTTTCTACTTCAGTATTTATCCAATTTACAATATCTAATCTATTATATTTCCAGTTTTTATTTTCGTCTATTTCTAAAATTTTATCTAACAACTCTAATTGAAATTTTTTTATAAATTTTGAACTGTTACTTCTTTTAGCTTCAATTCCTTTTATTTTCTTTTCAATACCATTTCCTGTGTTTAAATATCCTACATAATGGGTTAATGCTTTAATAAAAATTCGTTCATAATATCCTTCACAATCAAAAGTTAAAGAAATATTTTTATTATAATTTTTTAAAGCCCATTCTTGAATATAATTGTTTAATTCTTCTGAAATATCTTTTTCCCCTCTAATAGCAATAGAATCAGTATCGTGATAAACAACTTCAATTCCCTTACTTTCTAATTTATTAATACAATAGGTTAAAACTTCTCTTACTAAATAAGTTATAGTTGAAGCAATTCTTATATCATACAACCTAAAAGAAGGTAGAGCCGTAACTCCATACAAAGCATTTACATTTGCCTTACTACAAGCATAAAGCATTTTTATATTATCAAAATTTTTATCGTCTTTTTTCGTTTCATTTTTAACTTTTTTTAGATAATTTTTTTGTTTTAATAGTTTTTTTGTTACTCTTGGTAAAATTGCATTAGGATTTTGTTTAAAATATGTTCCATTTATATTAATTAAAGGATAATCTTCTTTATATTCTTCTTTATTTTCTACAATATTGTTTACATCTAAATTAAAATCTAATATCATAGAAGGATAGGCAGATCCTAAATCTGTTTGAAAAATTTTTCCTAAAAATCTACCTACTTTACTTAAATCTCTTTTAGCTCCTTTATATGAAACTTTTTCATTTCCATGTTTTTTATTAGGTAAAATAACATTCATCTTTTTAGCTTCTTTCAAAACTAACATATCTACAATTTTAGAATTATTACTTACTTTTTTACTTTTGTTATTATAATATGAAATTATAGTAGGTAGATCTTCCCACAATATCATAGCAGTTCTTCTTATTTCGTCAAAATAAGGAATTAATTTTCTTTTTTCTTCTATTTTTACAATAGCCTCTACATCTTCCTTATTATGATTTTTTAAATAATCATCTACAATATTAAAATTTTCTATAGCAAATTGCTTATTTTTTCCTAATTCTTCTGCCATTATATCATCTAAAGCATAAGAACCTTTATGAGTTTCTACTTTTCTATATAAACCTAAATAATCCACTATAGAAGTTCCTATAGGATAATATATATCGCCTTTTTTTCTTGTTAAATTTTTGTATCCAATTAATTCAGCAAGGTTTTTGTTATATCTATGTTTAATTCTATCATAAAGATAATTATAATCAAAATCTATATTCCAACCTAAAATCAAATCAAAAAATTCTTTTTTAACATAAGAAATAAAGTAATTTAATAATTTTGTTTCTCTTGCTAATAAACTGCCTTTATAATCATTTAAGAAAAAACTAATATATTTTTTAGTAAAAGAATTATATACAGTAATACAAGAAACAGGGTCTATAGTAGGAATAGGAAAGTTTCCTTTTGATGTTTTACATTCTATATCTAATATAGCCCATTTTATAGGAGATTTAACAAAATTATCTACTTTTTCAATAATATACTGTTTTATATATTCTATATCACTATAATATGTATTTCCGTTTTTAAATTTATAAATTTCTTGTGGTTTAGAACAAATTTTTTTTCTTAAAGGAGTTCCATCATAAGCCTTAAATTTAGAATTAATATCATCTGTAGGCTCAAAGAAAAAAGGATAAAAATTAGAATCTGTTTTTACAGTTAAAGATTTATCATCATTTCTAATAAACAAATAAATTTTTCTGTCTTTATTTCCTATATTTTGTAATTTTAATTTCATATTATTCTATACCAGATTTACCATTATCCCCAAAATATTTTAAAATGCTTTGCCCATTAATAATTGTTTTATCACAAACATTTACATAAGAATTTAATATATTTCTTATTTTTCTGTATTCTGCCACTTCCTCTATTGCCTGTTTTTTAATAGAAGAATTTTCCTGCATAGTAAATCTTTCTAACTTTAATTTTAAATTATTATAAATTCTGGCTTCTCTAGAAACCAATTCACTATCCGCAATCGCCAAAATCGGCATTAGTATTCCATAATAACCATTAAGTTTTAACATATAATCTTTTATTAGTTGAGGATTTAAATTTTTTCTAATTCTAAATTGTTTTTCAATATCATCTATTTTAATAAAAAATTGATTACAATACTCTAAAATTTTTAATAATTCTCCACTTTGAAATAATTTTTCAATTTCGAATATTTTTGCTTTATTTTCCATGCTTTCCTACCTTTTCTAATTTTTGTTTTATAATTTCTTTTTTGTCTTCTTCTTTTTTATTTTTCATTATTTTAATTCTGATTATTTTTGTTTTCGGCAAATGAAATACTTTTTTAATATTGCCATCAGGGTATAATTTTTTTAATCTTTCTATTTTATTTAAAACATTTCTTTGTTTAGTGTTTTTAGATTTTAATGAATTATGTAATGACATTTTATTCTCCTTTTCTCGGTCTGCCTCTTTTTTTAGGTTTAGAAATGTTTTCTGTAATTTGTTCTTTTTCTTCAATTATTTCTTTTTTAAATCCAGTTTTAAAATAATAAGGAAAATGAACTTCTGTTAATTCTGGTTTAGTACCAGAAACTTGAGTTTTATTTATTTTTAATACACAATCAAATCCTATTTGTTTTTTAATTATTCTAGTTTTTTCAAATCCTTCCTCATCAATATATTCTTCTTTAACTTTATCAAAAGGTGCATCTGCTTTTTGACCTTTCCTTATATTTATTAATAATTTTGAATAATGTTTAAGTGAATTATGAGTAATAATAGGTTGTCCATTTCTTTCAATAAAATGATAGTTATTTTCTACTTCTATATCCCAAATTCTTCCTTTATAATTTATTTCTTTTTGTTGAGTTTTACCATCAAATCCAATATAAGAACATTGTTGCAAAAGTAATATCCAACATTGTTTTTTATCTTTTTTAATAAAAGAACAAGGAATATTATGAGTAATTAAAAAACTTTGTAATATTTCTATCCATTTCAAATTTCCCTTAATAATATAAGAATATAATCCACTTTTTCTTTGACAACCATCTGCTAACATCATTTCATTAAATAATATTTTTGCTTGTCTATCACTTAATTTAAATAGCCATTTTGGTAATATTTTATCTGAAGATAATTTATATTTGTTAATAATATTTTTAGCATTATATATATAAAATTCTGTAGATGGTTTGGCATTTTTAAATTCTTTTCTCTTTTCGTTTCTAATTCTTATAGTTTTTTTATATTTAATATTACATAAATTTAATATTTGTTCAATTCGTTTTGAATATTTTGTTTGATATATAACGATTCTATTTTGAAATCTTTTCCATTTTTTTATATTGTTTTTATCTGCTTTATAAATACTAGAATCTGTTAATACCCAACCTAAAAATTTTAATATATTATCAGAAATAGGATAATCTTTATTACCACTAGAAAAACAAACAGGAAAAGCATAGGTTCTTCTTTTCTTTGAAGCTAAAACATTTTTATAAAAATGTTTATTTAATTTGCCATCTTTAAATAATTTAACTAAACAAATATGATTAGGTGTAAATAAAAATTCTTTTCTATATTTATTTTTGAATTGAATTAATTTGTCTTTATAATCATATATATATTTGTTTTTTATCGGTTTTAATTCTATTTTTTTCTTTTTAAAATTTATAGTAGGAATTATATTTCCTACTTTAACTTCATCGATTCCTTTATATCCATCTATTGTTAAGATTCTTGTTTTCTCATCAAAACAATTACCCCCGCTTAAAGTCTGTATAGGAAAAAATCCACTAATATCAGTTCTTGTTTGTCCTATTAATAACACAGCAACATTATTCTTTCTTACAGGATCAGTAGCAATTCTAAAAAATTGAGATAGTTTCCGGGCAACTAACGCTCTGGTATCTTTATCTAAACTTCTTGTTTTCCCACTTTTTTCTTCCTGTTCTCCTTTGGGTGATAATCCTTGAATGGAATCTAAAATACAAACATTTATCAGTCCTTCTCTGGAAAACTTTATCAAAGAATCTAATGCTTGTTCCGCTTGAGGAAACTCTCCTAAAATTAATTTAGATAAATCTACTCCAAACATTTCCGCTCTTTTTGGATCAAATGGCTCTAAAGCAATGTAGTAACAAATTAAATCCCTTTTCTGTGCTTCTGCAATTAAAGAATAAGCTAATGAAGTTTTACCACTACCACTTTGTCCCCATATCGTAGTAAACAACCCCCTTACAATACCACCGCCTATTAAATTATCTAATTCAGGAACTCCAAAAGGAACTCTTTCTAATTTTTCTACATTAGAACCAAAATTTAAAACATTATTACCATATTGTTTATTAATATCTCCCATAACAGTTTTTATATATTTTAATTTTTCTGCTTGACTTTTAAATTTAGGAATTTTTATTTTTTTAGCTCTCGCCATAATTATCACTCCTTAACATATTTTATCAATTTATAAAATACTTCTCTTGTAACTCTTATATCATTTAAAGCATCATGAGCATCTAATTCTATATTTAAATATTCTGCTATAGAAGTTAATTTATAATTTGGTAACTTAATAATATCTTTATAATCTAAAATATATAATAACTGTAAAGGATCTATTTTATAATAATTAAACCAACAACCAAACCATTTATCATTATTTTTCTTAAAATAATTTTGTAAAAAATTCATATCAAAATTTACATTATATCCCCCTATAATAAATTTGTCTTTTTTATCAAATTTATTTATAAATTTACTTAAATCATTTAATAAAATATTAAATGCCTGTTTAGGAAATTGATAAGATTTTAAATCTTCTATTGTAGTATGATTTACATCTAACGCACTAGTTTCAATAGTAGCATAATTAAAAGGTTGAAATTTTATAGATTTCTCTAATTTAATTTCACCATCAATATCTATAATATAAGCTAATTGAATAATATCATTTTTTACTGCATTTAATCCTGTAGTTTCTGTATCCATCCAAAATATTTTAGTCATAATATAATCCTTTTTCTAAAATTCTAAAAAATGTTTCGGCTTCTATTACTACAAATCTTTCTCCAAATTTATTTTCTATAACATTAAACATCTCTTTTTGAGAATTTATAGGTATTTTTTGTTTTAATTTTAAATAATCTTTTTTTCTATCTAAAATAATATTTTCTTTAGTATGTTTTTGTTTACACTCAATATAAAATAAATCATTGTAAACATCTCCTAACTCCGTAGCAGAACCGCTTCCTCTAGTTTTTCTGGCAGAAAAACCCAATCCTTTTAATTTTTCTACTACATACTGTTCTAATTTGTTATTTTTATCGCTCATACTATCAACCCTGCTATTGAAAGCACAAAACCATCTACAATATTATTATCCTCTACAAAATTAAATTTTTCTTTAATAAATTCTTGAAGTAATTTCTTAGTATTTGGTTTTTTTATTTTAGCTTTTATTTCTTCTTTAGTTCTTTTTTTAGAATGAAATCCTATTCTGGCTCTGGCCGATACCGCACTCAAAAAGAAAGTATAGGGAAATTTTTTTCTTAAAACACTATAAGCTACACCAGCACTTTTAGCTAATACAATGGCAGTGTTTCTATTTATGCCAATATAAGGTTTTTCTATTACACCTACTCTATCTTTAATATTAGGTATTATAATATTTTTTATGCTTTTTTCTATATAATTTAATCTATCAGTAATAATATTAAATTTTGAAGTATCTATTATGCCTTTATCTACTAAAATCAATTCAGTATTCGTAGTTTTCAATATAGCATAACCTGTAACTTTTAAAGCTATATCTAATCCAAAACTTAAATAATTTCTTTTTAATTGTTTTTGTAATTTACTTTCTATTTTTTTAATCGTCCATTTCATCTTTCTTTTCTTCCTTCTTTTTGTTTTCTATATTTTCAATAACACTAAGTATTTTAGTATTCCAATCAAAATAGCAGGGAATTGTTCTTACAAACTTTTTCCTTCTCCCTGCTCTTACTTTATAGATTTCCCAATGTCCATACTCTTCATTATCTTCAGGATTATCATAAAAGTATTTTGCACTTAACGCTGGAAACTGTTCTACTTGATCTTTAGCAAAAAATTCTCCATTTTTTCTTAATTGCATAAAAGTAAACATAAATGCTTGATTTTTGCTTAATTGTTGAGCAAGTTTATCGAAAATCCTATCAGTTCTAGCAAAATCTTTAGGCAACAGCCAATCTATAATAATTACATCATTTTTATCGAATTCTATCTGTGTAGGATCTGAACAATAAGAGATATATTCAAAATCTCCTTCTTTAATTCCTAATTGTAAAGCTATTTCTATAAATCTACTACCACTTTCTCTTGAAATGTATTTGGGTTTGATTCCTTGATCTATAAGTTGTTTTACAATGTTCATAGCTATTGTAGTCTTACCTACTCCAGTTTTTGCTCCTAAAACTATATTATCGCCATAATTAAATTTGATAATATGATTAAAATAAGGAACTTTAAAATTAATAGGTTTAGATACATCTATCAAAGCAGACTCCCAATCTGGTTTATCTAAAACAAAATAATATGAACCTGTTTTAATAATCTTATTTTCTTTAACTAAATAATTCAATACTTTAGCTATTTTTTTAGAATCTTCTCCCATAGCTTTTTGTAATTCTAATCTTAAAGCACCTTTGGTATTTTTTAGATAAACCAATATCTCATTAGCCAAATCTTCTTCATCAAACAGATTATAATTTTTTAAACTACTCATCATTGCTGTAATTTCCTTATTTAATAATGGTGGTTCACAAATAGTATTATTTAAAATTTTAATTACAAATTCTGTTTCTGTTAAAGATAATTTTTTTCTAAATTTTCCTGCTAATCTAATTAATAAATCGTTTCTACCCTCACCTTCTTTAATCAAAGGCATTTTAAAACTGCTTTCTATATCTTCTTTAACTTTTTCACTATAAGATTTTTTAGTTTTTTTAGCTCTGGCCAAAATAAATTTTTCAAGTTCTTTAGGTAATTCTAATATTTTATTATTATTTATAAATTTTCTTTTGTAATTTTCTGTTACAGAAGGAAATACAACAACCTGACCCGCATCATTCTCTACATCAATATGAATACCTTTAAATTCAAAGAAAGATTTAGGTAAATTTTTATTATATTTAAAAAACAAATGATAACCTTTTTTGGTTCTTTGAATTAAAGTTTTGGGAATCATCTTTTTTAATTCTTCTGGAATAACTAGTTTAGATTCCAATTCTTGTATTCTTTTTTTATTGGTTTTTTTATCATACAATTCATTAGCTTCTTCAATAGTTAACATATCCAAATCTATAACTGTAACATTGCTTACTAAACCAGTTCTAACACCTATATTTAATTTATCTACAATAACCCATCTTTTCCAATCATTTATATCTCTATGTTCTTTGTTAGTCCAATTCTTTTCAATAGGAATTTTATCTTCTTTAGTGCCTACTGGTATATGTAAAGGGACTAAACTAAAATTATTTTTTTCATAAATATCAAACCAATATAAAATTTCTTTTTCATCTTTAGGAGTAATAACATTTATTTTTAACAATTCTTTAAGATATTGGATTATTTCTTCTCCGCTAATTTTTTCTTTATCAGATTTATCCTTTTCATTAACTCTAACAATAGTAATTAAACTAAATTTTTTATTGCAATTAGGATTTAAACATTTCATTTTATAACTATGAGGAATAGTTCTTGCGGTTAACGCACTATTATTACAAACAGGGCATTTTAAAGTTAAAAGCTTACCATATTTTTTATATGCCCATTTTTTAACTTTACAATAATCTTCAATTTTGCTTAAAATTATTTCTTTATATAAATTATTCATTTTTTTACTTCATTTATTTTTTATAATTATAAATACTATACAAGGGAGATATACTCCCTTGTTTTAAAAAAATTAAATATTATTCAAGTTCATCTTCTACTTCTAAAACTTCTTCTTTATTTTCTACTACTTCTTCTGTTTCTAATTCATCGGGTTTAGATTCTATTGTTGATTTTTTATTTAAGATTTTATTTAAACCTATATCAATTAAATTATTATAAATTTCTGTATAATTATTAATATCTACACCAGAAATTCCAGCTAAAGCAGTAGCGGCAGATTTTACTGCACTTTGAGCGTCTGTATTGCCTTTATTGGAAAAATTATTATAAAATTTCCTTTTATATGTATTATTTTTAAGTTCAATTTTAGACAACTTTACTAATTCTCCTTTTTCAAATTTTCCTGTTACCAAATCTCCTTTTTTAAATGTTTTTCTGGCAAATTCTATTACAGCATTAGAAGTTTTATAATCTTTTTGTTCTCCATCTTTTCTAATACATCTAATCTTTCCACTTTTTGTAATTCCTACATACTTCATTTATACTACCTCCTTTTCTTTTGTTTATTCTATTATTTCAATTTCATTAGAAAGATCTTCATTTTCTTTCTTTCTACTAAAATAAAAATACTCATTATAAGCACGTATTGCTTTTTTAAATTTGTTATAGAGTTCTTTGTTCATTACAATTGGAATATTGTCAAGTTCGGTACTTTTTCCCCTTACATAAATATATGGTGAACTACATTCAAAATTTATAGCAGGAAAAGAAGTACTAATCAAAATAATACCATAATTGACAAAAATACTTCCATTTTTACCAAAATATTTGCCTCTATGTGTTTGTTCAATAATTCTTACAAGATATACATCCATTTTTGGTACATATAAACCTTCTGCAATTATATATTTATAATTATTTCTAAGCGGATGATTAAAAGAATACATCATTTTCTGCCTCCTTTTTTAGATTTTTGTTTGTTTAATTTTTTCTCTAATCTTTTTCTACATAAATCATAAGAAACTATTTTATCGGGTTTAAAGATTTCAAAATAATTTTTTCTCATATTTTTATAAGGCAAACATTCTAAATTAAAAGGTTTATCAGAAAATTCATTTATTATATCTAATTTTTCTTTAACTTGCATAGTAACAAAATCTGGTAAATCTAACAAAGAAATAACATTTAATCTTGTATCAAAATCTTTTTCAGTTAACAATTCATCATTTAAATTATCAGGGGTTTCTTTATTTATTTTTTTACTTAAAGATTTAAAAGCTAATTTCTTTTCTTTTTCTCTATCTAAATTTAAAATACGATAAGGAATATAAGGACTTCCTTTTCTTTTTGCTAATGGCACAAATATTCTGACATTATCATATATAAGTAATTGATTATAATCAGAATTATGTACAACAATTTTATCATTAATAATATAATTGTGATAAGGCAAAACTGTTAAATCATAATGTTTAAATCCTTTTCTTTTGCTTTTTTTCTTAATAATTTTGTTTATTTTAAATCCATTTTGTAAATAACTATTATAGAACTTCCATGAAGGATATTTTCTTAATAATGCAGGTTTACAATAATTAAAAAATCTTACAGTATTATCACTATCTAAACAAAATTCTAAACATTTTTCTTTTGTACTTTCAAATATTTTTGAAGAATTTAAAGAAATATCTTTTAAATAAGTTTTAATTATATTTAATAATTTTTTATTTGTATTATAAAATTTAATACTTAATATACTTTTTAATTCTATAATAGAACCTTCTGCATCAAAAAATCCAGCTAAAAACCCTCGTTTAAAGTCTTTAGATTTGCTATTTTTATATTTCATTAAAAATTCAAATCCTACATTTAAATACAATTCAATGTGATAATATTCTCCCTCAAAAAAATGTCCATCGAATCCAGATTTTTTTATTCTTTTATTTCTCTTTATTTTATAATTTGTTTTAAACATAGAATTAACATAATTAATTACTCGTTCTATAGGTTCTTTGTCTTTCATTTCAAATTTAATTAAATTATGTTTATAATCTATCCATCCATCTCCTTCTGCCAACCCCAAAATATATCCTATTTTATATAATGTTTGTATATTATTTGTTGGAAAAAGAAGTTCTTGTCTATGATATAAATAATCTCCTTTTTTTAATTCTTTAGCTTTTTTCCATCCTTTATTAGTTAAAAAATAGTGATTTTCTGAAGATTTTATTGGATTTTTATAATTATTATAATAAATATTATATTCTATATTATGAATTACTTTATGCGTATTTACTACATTACCGATTTCAAAAGTTTTAGTTTTAAAATTAAAAGACAATACTTTATCGCCCTGTTTAATTTTATTTATATATTTTGACCCTCCTTGTGCTAACTTAACTTTAGTATTTCCATTTAAACAATCGGTCGCTACAATAGTACATAAATCATCTTTAAAATATTTTACTGCTGTAGCAATTATATCATCAGCCTCTAAATGTTCAATTTTAATAATAAAAAAAGGTAGGCTTATATTGATTTTATCAAGTAGTTCATTTTGTAATTCAAATTCTTTATCCCAATTAATAAAAGGAACTTTTTCTCTTAAAGATTTACGATTTCCTTTATATTCTTTTTCTTGTTCTTTTCTCCAGCTCCTTCTACCATCAACCGCTAAAATAACTATATCATTGTCTGCATCAACCCCTATTTTTTTAAGATTAGAAAATAATTTCATTAAAGTAGTATAAGGTGAGGGCATTATAAATATTTTTTTGGCTTTTTCATATTTCCCTTCTTTTTCTAATTTATTTTTAGTTTGCAACATTCTTGATTTAAAAGTAATAGAAGAAAAAATGAAATAACCCCAATCTAATAATATAATTTTTCTTTGCATTTATTAATTATTCGTCATTTTCTTCAGGAAAATAACAATTGTTCAATTTATTATATTTATCATAATGATAATAATTACCATCAACACAAATCATTCCCTCGCCCTCATAAATGGGGTCATGACAATAATTGCAGTAACAAATTATTTTTTTAGAATCTTTATTCATAATGCTTCCTTTTATTTAAGTATAACATACTTGTTAATCCTATATCAAATTTTACTTTTATATTCTTTATCATTATATATACATTTATTACCAATTATTCTAACCAAATCTACATTAAAAAATCCATCATTCCAAAATTTAACAACAGCAAATCCATGTGTCCAAGAATGTGGTCTATTTTGCATATAATCTGGATTCATATCACATACACAACCAATAGAATAACCAGCTGTAGCCAATTCTTTTGCAGGAGAAGGATCAAATCTCATTCTCATTTGATGTAAATGACCTATTAAAACATTAGTTTTAAATTCTTGTAAATGTTTTCTTAAAAAATTAACTCCTGTATACATTCCATGAGTTATCGATAATTTCCCAATTCTTTCTATATGATTTTCTTCTTCATAAACTTTATATCCTCTTTCTTTTAAATGTAATTCTATACTAGGATTAAATAAACCTTCTAATTGTGGATATTCTTCTATAAAAACAGAATACCAAATTTCATGATTGCCCCACCAAAATCTTTTATCGCAATTTTTAGGCAATAATTTATCAAATTCATCTAATAATTTATTTCCTATTATATAATCTTCTTGTAATCTTTTTCCTTCTAAACTTTTTCTTTTATTTCTTCCTCTTAACCAATGTGAAATTGGAGTCATATTCATCATATCACCAACAATTAAAAATCCATCAAATTTAATATCATGAACTATTTGTAAAAGTATATTTACTACATTATTATTCTGATATGGAACATGATAATCTGCTGTTACTAAATATGTTTTAAATTTTTTCTTATTAATAGTTCTAGTAGATTTTGGTATTTTCCATTTCACTGACATTTGTTCTTTTATATTTTTTATTTCTTCTGATGTTAAATTTTCTAATTTTACAATTCTTTTGGAATTTTTACTGCCAATAGAAATAGGCAAATTATTTACAATAGGAATATCATAACTTATTTCTTTTCTTAATTTTATTAAACCTTTTTTTCGTAAATTAGATTCATAATCTCCTATAGTTCTTATTGATTTACCATAAATTTGTGATGCTTCGTATCTTGTCATTCCTTGATTATATTTTTTTATATATTCTTTTTCGTCCTTATAACTTAATTTCATTTTTCCTCCTAAATATTTTCTGAATTTATTTTATAAAATTTAATATATTTTGTGCTATAAGGATTGCCTATACCACTAGTATTAATAACTTCTTTTTTCTTTTTATCTTTAACTATTAACTTTTTACTAAGTAAAATTCCAATAGCACCTATATAAGATTTACCTAATTTTTCTTCTATTAATCTAACTGTAACCTCTTCTTTTGAATCTTTTACAAAATTATATAAAGCCAGTTCTCTTTCTGATAATTCTTTATTTTCCATTTAATCCTCCTTATTCTAAAATTTGTTTTAATTTTCTACTTAATAAAAAAGTTTGTAATAATTTAATGCCATAATTCAAATCTTTTTCTGCAACTATTTCTACTTCAGTATGCATGTTTCTTAAAGGTGGAGCTATTATTAATGCCCTTGTAGGAATATTTGTAACTAAAGTAGCTATATATCCTATATCACCTATACTAGCTTGATGCTGTACTTTTATTTTGTTCTTTTTAGCAATACTACTTATAAGTTGTAAAGACTTTTTATCTATATCTACTCCTCGATATAAAGTTATACCTTTTCCTAATTCACACTTTCCTACAGTTTCTTCTAAACTTTCTCCATAATCAGTGGCGAATGTAACATCACACTCAATAAATAAATCTGGTTTATATTTTCTTACTAAAGGTTTAGCTTTAGTATTAGTTTCTTCTTGAGCTGAAAAAGTAAAAATCAAATTTACAGCAGGTTTTATTTTAGATTTAACTATTTCTTTTATAGTTTCTAATAAAATATAGCAACCCGTTTTATCGTCTAATCCTGTGCCAGCATAAAATTGCCCTAATTTTTTATTATTAGATAATTTATAAAAAGAAGATTTATATACAATAGGATCTCCTATCTTAACTTTACTTAAAACAGATTCCCTACCTCTAATTCCAATATCTAGTTGAACTTCATTCATTTTATCTATTTGTTCTTCATCATAATTATCAATTAAATGTATAGGTTTTCTGCTTACTACAGCATTTATATTACCTTTAGAAGTAATAATAACAAATCTTCTTGCAGTAACAATTCTTTTATCTATACCCCCTATAGATTGAATATTAATAATTCCTTTTTTATCTATGTTTGTAACAATAAAACCTATAGTATCAGTATGAGCATCTATCATAACAGTTTTATTAGATTCACCTTTAATAAAAGCTAAAACATTATTTTGAAAATCTATTTTTACTTTAGATTTAGATAAATATTTTCTTAATTCGTTTTGAATAAATAATGCAATATTTTCTTCAAATCCTGAAGGACTTGGAATTTTTATTAATTGTTCTAATAATTTTATTTTATTATTTTTCATATTTCTTTTTCTAAAGCTGTTTGATATTTTTCTAAAGCCACATCTTTAAAATTTTTTAATAAATTATCCAATCTTATTTCAAAATCATTATAACTTTTTAGTCTATTTTTTATGTAACCAAAAGCTGTTAAAGAACTTAATATATCAATTAATCCTAACATAGCAATATCTATACCTTCTTTTTCACAAGTTTCAGAAACTAAATCTCTTAATTTTATTTCAAATTTTCTATTCATTTTAAATTTCCTTTATTTTTACTTTAATCCAATATCCTACTGGTTTATTAGTTCCTGCTTCTTGTTGTACATCTGCTATTAAAGTTATAACACTTATGCCAGTTTCATTAGCAAACTCTATAAGTGTTTTTTCTAATTCTTTTTTAATTTCTTTTAATTTATCACTTACTTTCATTTTTTACCTCCTTGCCCAACTTGGCAATCTTTTTTGATTTTCTTTTACTTTTCTTTTTAATGCTTTTTGTTTTTTGTATTCTTCTTTTTGTCTTTTTCCTTCTTCAATATTTCTTAAATGTCCCAATTTTGCTTTTAATCTTTCTAATCTTTCTTTTTGTTTTTGTTGATACTCTTTGTCTTCTGCCCATCTTTTTCTTTGTTTTAACCATCTATTTTTGCGATTTTCTCGATTTTTGCGATTTAGTATTTGATCTCTTTGAACTCTGGCTTGAGATTTAGGATGTTTATGTCCCATAATTATCTCCTTGCTATAAAATTTCTAATTTTTTCTTTAATATTGTTTGTCTTTTTATTTTCTTCTTTTAATAATTCATGAGCATATCCTTGAGTATTAAAAAATATAGCGCACAAAGCTTCTATTTTTGTTATTTTATGTCCATCTTTTATATCAAATCTTTTATATCCTCTATGTAAAAACCATAAATCTAAAAAATGCCTCCATAATGATTTAATATAAGCACTTAATGGTATTCCTTTTTGCCAATTATCACTATCTCTTAATTTACCATCTGCCTGTTTTCTATGTTTAGTCATATAGTTACCAAAAGCTTCAAGAAATAAAGGACTTAAAAATCCTTCATAGTCATTCTTATAACTATCATCATCTCTTGTTGCTCCTGTTTTAAACTCTCTCATTTTTCTTTCTCCTTTCTTTAATTATACCATATTTTATTATGCTAATACTACTATTTTTTAAATATAATTAAATATTCATGAACTCTAACAATTTTTCTATTAGTTTCAAATGAACCTACTCTCAATTTAGCAACATCCGACGCAGAATGTATTATTATTTCATCATGTAATTTAAATCCTGCTTTTATTCCTAATTTAACTAAATCTCCATTAAAATAAACTAAATTACCATCCAAATTTCTAAAATTACCTACAACCCATACAGCCAATCTATCTTTTTTTAAAAATTTATAAGTTTTTTGTATAACTAGATATAAATTATCTAAAAATTCTGTATAAGATTTACAATTACTTAAATCTCCTTTTATATTAGAATAAATTTCTAAATTATAATATGGAGGACAAGTATAAATAAAATCAAAAGTATTTTCTTTATATGCATCAAAATACATAGCATTAGCTTGTTTTATATCAAAAAATAATTGTAATTTATTTTGTAATTTTATTATTCTATCTACTTCCTGTTTTCTAATTTCCAATCCAAAATATGTATGTTTCATAGCAGTAGCAACAAAACCTCTAGTACCACCACCAGCAAAAGGATCAAATATTTTAGCATTTGTAGGACAATATGCTGATAAAATCATTTGAGCTAACAAAGGATTAAATATAGACGGCTTACGTTGATACATTATTCCTCCTCCACCTCTAATTTTACTATCAGCATTTTTTGCACATTCATTTCTAGCTTTTCCTACATCTCCTATTAATTTTTTTAATTTTTGTGATTGATATTGATTTGGTTTCCAAATACTAATAGGTAAAAAACCAATTCTTTCTTTCATAGACAATTTTGGTTTTTTATTTCCAAATAAAGTTATTTCATATTCTATATTATTTAAATTTTTCTTTAATAAATTCATTTTTTAACCCAATTAGCAATAAATGCTATTTTTTCATCTACACCCCACATAATATCTCTTAAAGTTAATCTTACAAAATTCATACCTTGATTATTTCCTCTGCCTAAATAAACTTTAAACAGATAATGTAAAAATGGCACTATAGAAATTTTTTCTATTTTTTCATATAATTGTTTAGAATTTAAAGAATCTATTTCTTTTAATAATTCATAAAAATTTAATTCAGAACCTATTGCTTCTTTTATATCTACTCCTGAAGCTACTTTGGAAAGAGAATTTATCATTTTTCGCATATCCGGATAAAAAGATTTTATAAGCAATTCTATATCTTTAATTGATATATTTAATTTTTCTTCTTTAGAAATAAATAACAGTCTCTCTTTTATTTTTTCTTTAGGCGGGTATGAAAAATCTAATTCAACACACCTGCTTTTTATAGGTTTTATAATTTTAGATTTTTGGTTTGTAGTTAAAATATAATAAACATTTTTAACAAAATTTCCCTCCATTAAATCTTTAAGAGCTTTCTGTGAAGTAGAAATTAATTGTTCACATTCAGACAACAAAACGCATTTTTTATTGCCATTAATAGAATATGTTCTAACAAAAGGTTCTATAACTTCTCTTATAATATCTATTCCTCTTTCTTTAGAAGCATTAAGTTCTAATATTTCATGATTTAAAGTTTTAGTGATAATATGAGTTAAAGTTGTTTTACCGGTTCCAGGAGATTCAGAATAAAAAAGTAAATTAGGAATATTATCTTTTTCAATATAACTTTTAATTAAAGTTTTTATTGAATTAGATAATACTATTTTTTCTATAGTTTTTGGTCTGTATTTTTCGTTCATAATTGCACCGGCATTAAAAGTATATCTTTTTCTTCATTTTTATAATGAATAGGAGATTGATAATCTTTAAAATAAATTTTTATATCATCATTTTCATCAATAGCTTTTAAAAAGTCTAACAAATAACTGGCGTTGACTCCTATAGTTAAATCTTTAGTAGATTTACATTCTATAGAATCTTTAAATGTTCCTTTTTCACTTTCTTTACTAACAGTAAGCATATTTTTTGTTATTTCTAATTTTATACTATATAAATCAGAAATTAAGGGTAATGTAGCTTTAGTTAAATTTATTAATTCTGTTTTGTTTACTTCTATGTAATCTGTATATTTTGGAATATATTGTTTTATATCGGGAAATTTTCCTTCGATTTTTCTTTGAAAATAAGTTACATCAGGCACTTTAACTATAATATCATTTTCTCCAATATAAATATTTTCTATTAAATAATTAGCAAGTTCTGGTTTTAACATAAAATCGGCATCTATATCTGTTTTTCTTACAATTGCTCTTTTGCCATCAGTAGCACTAACATAATTTTTACCAAAATAAATATTAGTAAGTTCAAAATTTCCTGATTCCTTTGCAACAAAAGGAATCAATTCATTAAAATTTTTATTTATTTTTATAACTTTTTTTGTTTTTGTGTTTTCAATTTTAGGAAAATCTTCTACCTTATAAGTAGTTAATTTATACTTTCCTATTCTTAAAATATTATCTTTAGTTTCTATTTTAATTTCTTTAGGTAAATTAGGAATAACTTTATTTAAAAGATTAAAATCTATTACAGTTTTGCCCTTTTCTTTTATTTCTTTTGAATTAATATAAGTTGTAGCAGTTATATCTAAATTAGTTTTAGTTAAAGTAAAAGTATCTTCAGCTTGCAATAATACTGCGTTTAAAATTGGTAAAGTATTATTATTTTTAATTAAATTTAATCGTTTTAAAGCA
>Ga0164318_10001005_pt1 | contig 23976 bp, 4 predicted proteins | sample GuaBasSedimGuay9_FD_113734 | JGI IMG/M metagenome (GOLD analysis project Ga0164318, IMG submission 113734) | Subseafloor sediment microbial communities from Guaymas Basin, Gulf of California, Mexico - Guay9, Core 4571-4, 0-3 cm | ecosystem: Environmental > Aquatic > Marine > Hydrothermal vents >...
TATACGGAAAGCTAAACAGGAAAGAAAAGAATGGAATATAAATTATAATAAACAAATTTTAAATGCTGTTGAGTATACCCAATTTATAACACCTATTTGTTCGGTTTAATTTAAGTAAAACATACCATACAAAATCATACCAATCTCGCCCCTTTACTCTTTTTTTCCATCTTCTACAAAGCATAGCGTGCATTTTGCTTGCAAAAAGGTCAGGCAAAGAATATACTCTCACAGAGAAAGGAATCGGCTGTAATAAATATTTTACCTCTGTTGAAAAGCCTGTTGCAGGTTGAGTGTCTACCTCTATCTTAATTTTAATAATTTGGTTTTTTGGAAATTGATTAATAATATTTTCATCTATTACAATATTCTGTAACATTCTTCTTATGTTTACTCTTAAAATAGCAGATTGAATAGGTGTTTGAAATGTCTTTTCAAGTAATTTTATCTCTGATTCAATGCCAAATGAATTTAGTTCTATATTAACAAAATGAATATACTTTTCTAATTTAAAATCTGCTGATGGTTCAATTAATGAAAAATCAATATCTTCGGAAAATCTGTCTATTCCATATAATATTCTCAATGCTGTTCCACCATAAAATGCTGCTTTTTCAAAAAACTTTGCCCGCCATAATCCTAATAATGACAATTTTTGTAAAATTTTTAGTAAACTATTTATATAATCTTCCCTTTTTTCAAACTTATATTGAAAAAACATTTTTTCAATTGCTTTGACCATAATTTTATTCCTGCATACTAAATTTAATTTAATAATTTATATATGAAAGAAAGTTTTTTCAATTTATAAACTTCTGCATAGAGTTTCAGTTTTTGAGAATTAAGCAGTTTAAATTGGTTTATATCTATTCTAAGGTCTTCAAACAGATATTTTTTTGTCTCTTTGAGAGAACGTAAAGAAATATTTTTATCTATATAGACTTTATCAATAAGTGCTTTTTCAGCTTCTGCAATCAAAAATGACCGATTTAATCCTATTTCTAAAATATCAATTCCATAAGGATAGGCATACGAAGGTATATGTTTATAAATGAATAAACCTACAGGTGTGCTAAATCTTTTATTATATTTCATTGTAACAGAGGTTACAGTTTCTATGCGTTCAGGTATCAGCCCATAATATGATAATGCATATTCTAAAGATATATATGAGGGACCATAAATCATATTGGCTAATACTTCTCTTGAAAATGGGTTTCTTCTATATTTCTCTCCAAATATATATATACCTTTTTTTATACGAATAATATCACCTGATTTTAATAATTTTTTTATCTTATCACGTGGATATTTATATTTCTTTAAACTATCAAGTAAAATTTGATAATCAAATTCTTCAGTTAATATCTTATTTCTTAATACAGAAACCATCTTCTTAATTGTCTATTTTTTGTAGTAAGTATGCAAAATGTCTACTTACTGCTTATTTTTTAACAATATAATTTATTCATCTTTAAAAATCAAGTTTTTTATTTAGGGGGACGGTGCACAACTTTATTAACTACTAAAAAAGTTGATATAATCTCTATTCAGATAATCAGGTCTTCAGCCTTATTCTTTTGGTTTTTCAATCGTATCTTTATTTTTTTATCACCGTGTTTTTTTGCGACAATAAGGTGCTTAGTCTCAGCAATTTATTTCTCTTTTATATTATATAAAGAAAATATAGAAAGAACGAATTTTTGTATAATTTTTATACATCTAAATAGTAATTATTTCACAGTCTATTTTTTTATTTTAATTTCAGTGGAAAACTAACCGAAGTTTTATGTAGAAACAGCATTTTTTGTAAAAAAACTTATAAAATATGTGATACTATTACAGGTGGCTGGCATAATTTTTGCTAATTTATTTTTAAGAAAGTAATGAAACATATGAAGCGTATATTCACATTTATTTTGCTGGCTTTAAGTATATGCTTGATAAATAATAGAACGGTGTATGGTGCGCTTATTTTAAATATTAATAATTCTGGCAATGCTACAAATAGAATTTTAAATTCAACACCTCAAACTGATAAAGAGATTATAGCATTTAAGATTAGCTCAGATATTGCTGATATTGCTATTACTTCTATCCAAATTTCGCTTAATTATTCTGGCACTTCTACTGATACTGATTTTACTAATGCAAAACTTTTTAATGATATATCCACAATTGGGACTTATGAATCAGGTGAAATTCAAATTGGAAATACTATAGCTGAACCTTCCTCTGGTATCCTTTATTTTGGTTCTATCACAGGTTTTACTGTTTATAGTAATTCTTCCACTAATTTGCTACTTATATTAACGCATAAATCCCTCACATCTGGTGAAGGATTACAGGCATTTATACTTGAAGGCTGGGTTAAAGGTGAGACAAATTCTGTGCTTATCACAAATACTACTTCAATCACAGGCACAAAGAAACTGGTGCCTTCTGATTTGATTGTCTCTAATATTACTAATGGAGATGCTGGTGGCTATATCTTTACTTCATCTGCTGAATCATTAAAAGAGATTTTTGCATTCTGTATCTCTAATAATGGCTCTGAAGATTTGACTATTAATAACATTTATATTAGCCTGTTCTATATAGGCACAGCTACTAATACTGATTTTTCGTTTGCCAAACTTTATGATGATGGTGGAACACTTGGAACTTTTGATGGTCCTGATACACAGATTGGTTCTACAATTAATTCTTTTACCAACATTTTGAGATTTACAAATAATTTTGTTTTATCTGCTAACACAAAAAAGAATCTTCTAATTACGATTGACCATTCAGCACTCACTTATGGTGAAGGCTTAAAGGCAAAACTTTTTTATAATGCTATTGAATCTACTGGTAATTATACAGGAACTAATATTTATTCTACAAACACATTCTTCTCACATACCAAAAAAGTGCCGGGTGGTATTTTTATTAATAATATTGCGTCTGGTGATGCTAATCTTAAATATATCACAAAATCCGCTGCAACTGATAGAGAAATCTTATGTTTCAGAATAAGTGCTACTACTGGTGAAAGGATTGTTGTCAATCGCATAAAAGTTTCACTTGCTTATACAAATGGTGCAACTGATGCTGATTTCACAAATGCACGTATTACTTATGATAGCGGTGCAATAGGAACTTATGCAGCAGAACCTATTATTACCACTGTTACCAATCCTTTAAATGGTATTCTAATTTTTTCAAATATTACTGGATTTACTTTAAATGAAAATTGGGCAACAAATCTTTTATTAATTATTGACAAATATACAACAGGTGCGGGTGAAGGCTTAAGACCTTATATTTTAGCCGGATGGATTAAAGGCACAGGACTTGATACAAAGACTAACATCACCTCATCAAGTAATGCTATTGGCATCCTTAAAATTGGCTCTACTGTAATTCATCTTACAAATCAAGATATTGGTGATGCTTCTGATAATTATTTAACTAAATCATCTGAAAATGACAAAGAAATTATATGCATAAAGATAAGTTGTGATAAAGGCGAAAGCTGGTGTGCCACAACAATGAAATTCTCACTTATTTATTCAGGTGGTGCATCTTCCAATGATTTTACCAATGCAAAACTCTATGCTGATTCAGGTAATATCGGAACATTTGATGGAACAGAAACACAATTAGGTGATGCTATTACAAATATTCCAGCTACAAAATTAATTTTTAGTATTACGGGTTTTACTTTACAGCCAAATAAATCTACAAATGTATTACTTGTAATAGCACATAAAAATATGACGCCTGGTGAAGCAGTAAAAGCGCAAGTTCTTGCTGGCACAGCAGGATTTACAGGAAGTGGAACATATACAGGGCTAACTATTTCTGGCACAGGAACTCATACAGGCTCAATTAAACAGGTGCCTGCTGATATTTATACCTCTATTTTGAGTAATGGCGATTCTGCTTTAACTTCTCTTACTAAATCATCTGAAAATTATCATGAGCTCATATCTTTTAAACTTTCTGCCACAGTTAGTGAAGATGTAGCAATAAACAGAGTAAGGATAAGTCTTGCTTATTTTAATGGAGCAAGCGACTCGGATATTACAAATTGTAGGTTATTTATTGATAAAAATAGTGATGGCACTTATGATGCTGGTGATACTTTACTTTTAACTTTAAATCAACCTTCGTCTGGTATAATTGATTTTACAGGCATCACAGGTTTTACGCTTTTTGAAAACTCAACTACAAATTTACTTGTAACAATAGCTCATTCTGTTATGTCATCTGGGGCAGGGATTCAGGCTTATATTAAGACAAATGATGTTACAGGTGTGGGTATTATTACTGGTTATACTAATTCATCTTATGGGTCAGGTAATGGTGTGCTTAAAAGAGTGCCTTCGGATTTGATTGTGCAGAACATTAATACAGGTAATGTAGCTTCAACTTATATAAATAAATCTTCTGAAATTAATAAAGAGATAATCTGTTTTAAATTATCTGCTACTGCTGGTGAAAGTATTATTTTATCAAGTATAAAGATAAGCCTTTTTTATCAAGGTGGCTTCTCTGATACTGATGTTACAAATGCAAGGATATATTTTGATACAGGAACACTTGGAACTTATGATGGCACAGAAACTCAAATTGGAAGCACAATCTCCGAACCAACTGGTGGTATTCTAAATTTTACTGGACTGAGTGGAATCACAATTTTTGAATCTAAATCCACAAATATATTGCTTATTATTGAACATTCTTCTTTAAATAATGGATATAAAATTCAGGGAGTTGTTGAACAAGGATTTATAACAGGTGGTGGCGACTATACTCTTGATACAATTACTTCTATAAGTAATGCTTATGCAACCACCAAACAAGTTGGAAACGAAATCTTTGTAAGTTTTGTTTCCAACGGTGATTCTATTAATAAATCTTTAACAAAAGGGGCAGAAACTTATCATGAGCTTATAGCTTTTAAGCTTTCAGCAGGTGCTGGCGAAGATATGGTTGTAACACGAGTTAAAATTTCTCTCAATTATACAAACTCTGCTACTGATACAGATTTCACAAATTTTAGATTGTTTATAGATAGTGGCATTTATGGAACTTATGAGGGGGTTGATACTGCAATAGGTTCTATTGTGAATGAGCCTTCTGCCGGGAAAGTAGTTTTTACTGGTATTACAGGTCTGACTGTGCCTGAGAACAGCATAAAGAATCTGCTTATAACATTCCAGCATCCAGCGCTTTCCCCTGGTTCAGGAATAAGGGGAGTAGTTGGTACAAACTATATAAAAGCCTGGGGTATTGTAACTTCACAAACTGATTATTCTGCTGGTGCATTCTCTGGTGTGCTTAAAAAAGTGCCTGCTGATCTGATTATAAAAAATAATAATGAAAGTGATTGCGCTTTAAAAGTCCTTTCAAGTAGTGCTGAATCTGATGTAGAAATTATCTCTGTCCATTTATCAGCGTCTATTGGAGAAAATATTTCTATCAATCAAATTGAGATAAGCTTAGATTACTATGGTGGAACAGATGTTACAAATTTTAGAAATTCTTATATATATGAAGATGTAGCAACTATTGGCAAATGGCTCCTCGGTATTGATACTACACTACTTGGTTCTGTTTACTGGTTTACAAATAGAATTTTGATTACAGGTATAAGTGGTTTTGTTATTCCTGAAAACTCAAGCAAAGATATAATTTTAAAGCTTGACCATATAGAATTAGGAACAGGTGAAGGAATTAGAGCAAGAATAATGACAGGCAAGATTACAGGCACAGGCGAATACACATCTGAAACAATAACTTCTTTAAGTAATGTTTTTGGCACTCCTAAAAGAGTCCCAAGTCTTATTGTAACAGGATTAACTCAGGGTGATGCTGCACAAACTACTTTAACCAAAAATAATGAAAACTACAGAGAAACTATTGTTTTTAATCTCTCGGCAGGTGAGGGTGAAACATTACAAATAAGAGAGATAAAATTAAGTCTTATTTATAATGATGGTGCTGTAGATACTGATTTTACCAATGCAAGACTATTTATTGACCTTGGAACCACAGGCACTTATGATGCCTCAGATGTTCAAATCGGAAACACAATTATAGAACCTTCTTCGGGTCTCCTTCTCTTTACAAATATTACTGGATTTTCTTTGCAACAGTATCAATCAACTAATATTCTTCTTACAATCGGTCATATTGCAATGGATTCTGGTGAGGGGATATATGCAACTTTAAAATCAAACTGGATAACTGTTGTATATTCTCCATCTGGTATAACAAATTATTCTATTGGTTCAGCAACAGGAAATAAAAAAGAAGTTCCAGGCACTTTAACTATTCTTTCTTCTGTTTTAAGTGGCGATGTGGGTATGAAATATCTCTTAAAATCACCAGAGAATTATAAAGAAATAATTGGCTTTGAACTTTCGGCAAGTCGTGGTGAAGATATTATAATTCAGCAAATAAAAATTTCGCTCAATTATGGGAACGGTGCATCTGATACTGATTTTACAAATGCACGACTTTTTGTGGATTTAGGAACAACAGGCACTTATGACGGAGCTGATAATCAGTATGGCATTACAATCAGTCAACCTTCCTCTGGTGTGATTACTTTTAGCAGTATTACAGGACTTACTCTACGAGAATTGCAGACCACAAATATTTTAATAACAATTGACCATAAGAGTATGACTTCAGGTGAATCTGTCAAACCTTATCTTAATATAGGGTGGATTAATGCTTCAGGTGATTATACAGCTAATGCCATAACATCTGTAAGCAGTGCCACAGGTGTTACAAAAACTGTTGGTGGTGATTTGTATGTAAGTCTATATACTCAGGGTGATATTAGTATTCGCTCACTTACAAAAAATACTGAAAATTATCATGAACTCTTAGGCATCAAACTCTCTGCTTCATCCGGCGAGGATTTGATTATCAACAAGGTGCAAATAAGTCTTAATTATTATAATTCTGCAGCGAATAGTGATTTTACAAATTACAGGTTATTTATTGATACTGGCACCATAGGAACTTATGAAGGAATTGATACGCAGATTGGAAATACTGTTGATGATACTATTTCTGGGTTTATAGAGTTTAATAATATTTCAGGTCTAACAGTTAATGCAGGTGGAGTGAAATATCTTCTTTTAACAGTTCAACATCCTGTTCTTGCAAGTGGCAAAGGAATTCAGGCACAGGTTTTTTCAAGCAATATAAAATTTTACGGTAAAGCAAGTGTTTTAACAAATTATTCATCTGGCAGTGGCTCTGGTTTTATTAAAAAAGTTCATTCAGAGATTTATATTACTCTTAATAATGTAAATGATGTGGCAAAAAGCTCATTACTTTCAAGTGATGAATATGATATTGAAATAATAGCATTTAGTATAAGTGTAGGCACTGGTGAAGATGTAACAATAAATGATATTAATATCACGCTCAATTATCTTGGTGGAGTTGACCCAACCAATTTTTATAATGCAAGAATATTTAGAGATATTGGAACAATTGGGAATTATGTATTTGCACAAGAAGGTGTTGCAGGTGCAATTGATACTGATGCTTTGTTTACAAATGTAATTCAATTTACAGGATTAAATTATGTTATATCTGAAAACACAAAGACGAATTTTATTGTAATAATTGACCATTATGCCTTACAGAGTGGTGATGGCATAACACCGTGGATAAAGGCAGGCGGTATTACAGGCACAGGGAATTATACAGGGGGAATCATAACAAACACCACAAGCATAACAGGAGCAACAAAGATAGTAGGTGGAGAGATATATATAACAAATGTTAACACAGGGGATGTAATGGAGACCACACTTACGAGTGGAGCAGAGAACAATCGTGAGATTTTGTTATTACGCATAAGTGCGAACAGTGCCGAGGATATGGTAATTCAGCGGCTAAAGGTATCACTTGCATATAATGATGGAGCAGTTGATAGTGATTTTACGAACATAAGGCTATATTATGACACTGGCGCAGCTGGAAATTATGATGGCACAGAGACACAGATAGGTAGCACAATTACAGAGCCATCATCAGGTATTGTGATATTCAGCAACATAACAGGGTTCACTGTTACAGCAGGCAATGCCACGAATGTGCTTATAGTAGCAGGGCATATAGGAATGGAGTCAGGCGAAGGTGTAACAGCAATAGTTCTAAATGGTTGGGCAGAAGGAGTAGGAGTGGTAAGTGGAGTAACGGATACATCAGATGGAACAGCAAATGGCATAAGAAAAGAAGTGCCCGGAACTCTTTATGTGGCTAATGTAAGTAATGGTGAGTTGTTAAAGAAATATTTATATAAAATAGGAGAAACAAACAGAGAAATAATTGGGCTAAAACTTTCAGCAAGTGTTGGAGAAGATATAACACTTGCAAGTGTAAAAATAAGCCTTGATTATGGTAATGGTGCAACTGATACTGATTTTACAAATGTAAAGTTGTTTATTGATACAGGAACTATTGGCACTTATGAAACAGGGATTGATACAACACTTGTGGGAAGTGTATCACAGCCTTCATCTGGAGTTGTGCTATTCAATGGAATAACTGGAATTACTATACCTGAAAGTAGTGTAAAATATTTATTAATGATACTTGATTATAAAACATTAAATATTGGAGAGAGCATAAAAGGGATAATAAGTGAAAGCAACATAACAGCTGGTGGGGTATATACAATTGAACAGATAAAGTCTACGGGAAATTATGAAGGAATAATAAAGATTGTGCCGAATGAAATAACAGTAAAATTAAATCCAGCAGGTGATGCAAATACTGAAAAATCTTTAACATATAGTTCAGAAACATACAAAGAAATAATTGCATTTAGAATTTCAGCAGAATCAGGTGAAAAGGTAGCAATAAAGAATATTAAAATTTCTCTTGCCTATACAAATTCTGCAACAGATACTGATTTTACAAATGCAGAGCTTTATATTGATATTTCATCAATTGGAACTTATGATGGCACAGATATTCAGATTGGTAGCACAGTTATACAACCTTCTTCTGGAACAGTAGAATTCACAGGAATAAATGGACTTACAGTTAAACAAGATAGTGTAACAAATCTATTACTCGTAATAAGTCATAAAGCAATGGAGTATGGCGAAGGAGTAAAAGGTATAATTTATTCTAATTATGTTAAGGGAATTGGGGCAACAAGCAGTTATACAACTTATTCAAAAGGTGAAGAACAAGGACTTACAAAGATTGTCCCAAACAAACTGATTATTAACAACTTTACATCAGGTGATGCTGGTGACAATTGGCTTTTATCAAGCTGGGAGACAAATAAAGAGATAATCGCATTTACTCTCTCTTCTTTTAGTGGTGAAAGAGTAAGAATAACATCAATTGCAATAAGTCTTGATTATGTTGGTGGAGCAATAGACTCTGATTTTACAAATGCATCTCTATTCCTTGATAGAATAAATAAAGGAACCTATGATGCATCTGATGTGCAGATAGGGGCTACAATAACACAACCTTCAGCTGGAATACTTACATTTGGTAGTATTACAGGTTTTACACTTGAACCAGAAAAGTTTACAAATATATTGCTTGTAATATGGCATAAAAATATGAGTGTAGGTGAAGGGGTTACTGGTATAGTTAAAGATGGCTGGATTAAGGGAGAAGGATTATATACATCAGAAGCAATAACATCACTGAGCAATATTCAGGGGATAACAAAAACAGTAAAGTCTATTTCAATTTATGTAAGTTTAAACCAAGCAGGTGATGCTTATACAGAAAAATCCCTTACTAAAAGTGTAGTAGACAACTGCGAAACCATAGCTTTAAAATTAAGTGCAGATTTTGATGAGGATGTTATAATTACAAGATTAAAAATAAGTTTAAATTATACAAATGGCGCAACTGATACTGATTTTACAAATGCAAGGCTTTATATTGATCTTGGCACAACAGGAACCTATGATAGCTCTGATATAGTTGTAGAAAGCAATGTTACTCCTTCTTCAGGTGCAGTAATTTTCAGTAACATAAGTGGCTTAACAGTTTCTCCTAATTCCACAACAAATGTGCTTATTGTAATAAAGCATTATCAAATGGATGTAGGTGAAGGCATAATGCCTATTGTTTTAACAAACTGGGTTGAAGGCAAAGGGGTAGATTCTGGCATTTCTGATTTATCATCAGGTTCAGCTACAAATATATTAAAGATAGTGCCAGATGATATTATTCTTTCAAACAATGATACTGGTGATGCAGCATTAAAAATCCTGAATGCTTCTGGTGGTAATGATATTGAAATTATTTCATTTAAAATAAGTGCAAATGGTGTGGAAGATATTGCTATAAATAGTATAAGTTTCAGTCTTGAGTTTATAGGTGGCGCAGTAGCAACTGATTTTAATAGTGCACAAATTTATATTGACAAATCTACAATTGGGACATTTGATGGTGTGGGTGTAGATGAATATCTTGCATTCAGTGCAGCAGTTACAACAAATCTTACTTTTAATGGAATTACAGGACTGACTGTAAAAGCAAGTAGTGCTACAAATGTAATACTTATAATGGACCACGGCACTCTTAATTCTGGTGAAGGAATAAAAGCTTATATTAATTATAATAAAGTTAGTGGAACAGGACTTTATACAGCTGATAGTATTTCCTCTATCACTGCTACAACTGGTGCACCTAAAATTGTGCCTGGTGAACTTTATATCTCTCATTGTTCTAATGGTGATGCAATTATAAAGAGCTTGACAAAGTCTTCAGAAATAAATCATGAACTTATATGTATTAAACTATCTGCAAATAATGCTGAAACTCTCATTATAAATAAAATAGGATTATCACTTGATTATACTGGTGGAGCAGCAGATACTGACTTTACAAATGCAAGAATCTTTATTGATAATGGAACTTACGGAACTTATGAATCTGCTTTAGATGTGTTTATTGATTCTACAAATATTTCAAATAGCAAGCTTATATTTGAAAATATTTCAGGACTTACAGTTGTTTCAAATAATGTAAAATATCTCCTGCTTGTAACTGAGCATAAAAAGATGTCATCAGGTGAAGGTGTCAAGGCAATTGCTCTTACAAATCAATTTGAATACATTGGATTTATCTCAGATTATACAGGAAATGCTTTTGGCTCTGCTGAAGGTGTGTTAAAGAAAGTGCCCGGTAGTTTGATTATATCATCTATATCAAATGGTGATGTTGCAGATACATCTTTTACATTAACACCTGAATCTCAACGAGAAATACTATCACTTCAAATTTCTGCTACTGCTGGTGAGAATATTACATTAAATACTATTAAAATAAGCTTACTTTATGGAAATGGGGCTGATGATACACAAATCACAAATATAAAACTCTTTATTGATAACAGTATAATCGGAACCTATGAAACAGGTATTGATACAGTATTACTTGGAACTTTAACCAAACCCACAAATAATTTATTATCATTTACAAATATATCTGGTTTAACAATTTCAGAGCTTTCAAGTAAGTATATTCTTCTTATTTTTGACCATAAGAGTATGCCTATAACTGCTTATTTAAAACCTGTTGTTAAATCCAATTATATTGTTGGAACAGGGCTTTATACTGTTGAAACCATAACATCTACAACAACTATTACAGGTATAATAAAGCAAGTTAGTGGTGCAGGTGAAATTTATGTTACAATTAATTCTAACGGTGATTCTGTAAATGAGAAATATTTAACAAAATCAGCTGAAAGTATAAAAGAGATAATCGCATTTAGATTATCAGCAACACCTATTGAGAAGCGCAAGATTTTAAGTATAGCAATTTCACTATCCTACAATGGAACAGCAACAGATACTGATTTTACAAACGCACGGCTTTATTATGATACAGGGACAATTGGCACTTATGATACCGAAACTTCATCTCAGCTTATAAGTTCAGTTTCTAATCCAACAGGCACAGGTTGGATTGTGTTTGATAATATATCAGGCCTTACAATAAATTCTAACTTGGGCACAAATTTTATTGTGATTCTTGGGCATAAATCTCTTACACCAAATGAAGGTTTTATAACCTATATAAAAGATGGTGCTGTTGAAAGTGTAGGGATTGATAGTAATATAACAAATACTTCATTTAGCAATGGAAATGGTATATTAAAAAAAGTTCCTTCTGATTTATATGTGTTTAATATTAATGCTGGTAACGCAAGTAATCCTTCTTTGCGGACAAGTTATGAATATGATAAAGAGATAATCTGTTTAAGACTTTCAGCGACATCTGGCGATAGGCTTGCAATAACTTCGCTTCAGATTTCACTCAATTATGGTAGTGGCGCAACTGATACTGATTTTACAAATGCAAGACTTTTTGTAGATAAGGGAACTACGGGAACTTATGATGGTGGGACCGATACTTTTATAAGTTCTGTTGTGGCTCAACCATCATCAGGCTGGCTTAATTTCGGAGGTATTTCTGGTATCACTTTAAACGAGAATGGTGCTACCAATTTCTTGCTTGTGCTTGATCATAAAACTATGCAACCTGATGAGAGTGTCCAGGCGATTGTGCCTGCCGGATATGTGCAATCTGTCGGAGAATATACTGGGTATCCTGTTACTAATATCACTTCTGCAACTGGTATAACTAAAATTGTTGGCGGAAATGTTGTTGTTTCAATTTATACACAAAATGAGTTATATATAAAACATCTTACATCTTCACCACAGACAAATATAGAAATTCTTGGCTTGCATCTCTCTGCTGCCTCTGCCGAAGATCTAATTGTAAATCAAATAAAACTTTCACTTTCATATCAAGGAACAGCCTCTGATTCTGATTTTACAAATTTGGCTCTTTATATTGACTTGGGAACAACAGGAAGTTATGACGCTTCTGATATACAAATTGGAAACATAATTGCTGAACCTTCAACTGGTATTGTATTGTTTGATAATATTACAGGATTTACTATAACTGCTTATTCTGCAACAAATATTCTATTTGTTGCAGGACATAATATACTTAATTGTGGTGAAGGTTTACAAGGGATTATTTTTACAAACTGGATAAAAAGCATAGGTGTAAATTCTGGTGGCACAAATTATTCTTTTGGAGAAGGAAGTGGAAATGCAAAAGAAGTGCCGGGCAGACTTTTTATATATCCAGTTACAAATGGTGATACTGGTAGTAAGATACTTAGTATGAATCTTGAAAATAATGTTGAAATGTTACAGATAAGATTAAGCAGCGAACAAGGAGAAAATAAAATAGTGAATTCTATTAGCCTGAGCCTTTATAGTGCTAATTCCAGTATTAATGCTTCTGATTTAACAAATGCAAGGATTTATCTTGATGCAGGGACATCTGGAACTTATGATGCGTCTGATGTGCTTGTATCCTCTACAGTATCTCAACCTGCTTCATTGATGATACAATTCTCTAATATCTCTGGCTTGACTGTTTTTGATGGAAAAGCAACTAATCTCCTTGTTGTTGTTGGCCATAAGTCATTATCTTATGGCGATAGGATTGAAGCAATTGTGTTAAGTAATTGGATTGAATATTATGGCTCTGATACAGAATATACAAATAATTCAATAGGTAATGATGCTTATGGAGTAGAAAAAAGAGTGCCAGGAAAGATATGGGTAAGTATATATAGTAATGGAGATTTAGGAAATCACTTGCTCACAAAAGCAGCAGAGAATAATGTAGAAATAATAGGATTGAGATTATCAGCTAGCAAAGGAGAAGATGTAATAGTTGAAAGAATAAAAATAACTCTTATTTACACAAATGGCTCTACTGATAGTGATTTTACAAATGCACGGTTATATATAGATATAGATAATGATGGAGTATATGATACAGGAAGTGATATAAATATAGGTGGAACGATTGTAATGCCATCATCTAAAATATTAATATTCAGCAATATAAGTGGATTTACAGTTAATGAGAACAATACAACAAATATAATGCTTGTGATGGGTCACAAGTTAATGAGCAGTGGAGAAGGTGTGAAAGGATATATTTCAGATGGATGGGTAACAAGTATAGGAAATTATACAGGAGTAACAAACACAAGCACAGGTTCTGGCGCAGGCGTATTAAAAATGGTGCCTGCTACCTTAATTATATTTAATAATCCTTATGGAGATGCAAATAAGACCTCTTTAACAGTTGCACCAGAAAACAATGTTGAGATAATCTCAGCTAAGATAAGTAATACTGGTCCTGAAAGAGTCAAAATTGATTCAATAACTATTAGTTTAAATTACATTGGAACATCTACTAATACAGACTGGACAGCCGATTTTGCAAAACTATTTATAGATATGCCAATAATAGGAAATTGGGTGTCATCTACAGATTCAGTCCAGCTTGATGGAAACTTAAGTATGACAAGTTACACAAATGAACTTCCATTCACAGGTATAACAGGTCTTACAATTGAGCCAAATAGTGTTACAAATGTAATACTCATAATGTCACATAATACATTGACAGATGGTGAAGGTATTAGAGCAAGAGTAATGGCTGGTGGAGTTGTTGGCACAGGTCTTTTTACAGGTGGAACTGTTACATCAATAAGCAATGCTTATGGAACAAATCATATTGTAACAGGGCAATTGCAGGTAACAAGTTATACACAAGGTGATGCACATCTTACAACTTTAACAAAAAGTGCTGAGCCAAATCGTGAAATTATAAGTTTTAAACTAAGTGCTATTGGTGAAGATATGGTCCTTACAAAAGTTAAGATAACTCTAATATATAATGATGGTGCTGTTGATTCTGATTTCACAAATGCAAGACTCTATCTTGATGCAGGCACAAAAGGCACTTATGATGCATCTGATACTCAAATAGGCACACCAATATCAAAGCCTATATCTGGTATGCTTGAATTTACAAATATCACAGGCTATACACTTGATATGTGGACAGCAACGAATATCTTGCTTGTGATTGGTCATACAAAGATGCAAGCAGGTGAAGGTGTGTATGCTGTAGTTAAAAGCAACTATGTTGTTGGGTTTGGAAATATAAGTGGTGTAACTGATTGGAGTGAGGGTGAGGCTTCAGAAATTAAAAAAGAAGTGCCATCTGATTTGTTTGTAATAAATAATTTAACTGGCAAATCTACAAATAGATTCCTTACAGCTGTGCCGGAAACTAATAAAGAGATAATTGCATTCAAATTATCAGTAAGTACAGGTGAAAATGTAAAGATTAATAGAATTAATATAAGTCTTGATTTAACAGGTGGTGCATCTGAGACTGATTTTACAAATGCAAGACTGTTCTATGACCTTGGTACTATCGGTACCTATGATGCATCTGATATTTCTATAAATTCTGCAACTTATGTGCTTACAAATAATATGCTCTGGTTTACTAATATCACAGGATTCACAATTCCTGAGACAAAATTTACGAATATATTGCTTGTAATTGAACATAAACAGATGACACCCGGTGAAGGAATAAGAGCACTTATAAGAGATGCAGATATTACTGCTATAGGTGATTATACAAAAGATACTATCACATCTTATAGCAATATAACAGGTATAAAGAAAGAAGTGCCAGGTCTTCTCACAATTTCAGGATATACTCAGGGTGATGTTGGCATCTATTATCTTGCGTCAACTCCAGATACAAATAAAGAGATAATTGGCTTTGTGCTTTCAGCAAGTGTGGGTGAAAGTATTGTGATTAATTCAATTAAATTATCACTTGCCTATTTTGAAAATGCTAATGACTCATTCTTTACAAATGCAAGACTTTATATTGATACAACAACTTATGGCACTTATGATGCATCAGATAGTGCTATAAATGCTCCAGCAACAAAACCAACAAATGGTATCCTTAATTTTAATAATATTACTGGCTTTACTTTGAATGAAAACTCTACAACAAATATCCTGCTTGTGCTTGACCATTATCAATTACAGCCGGGTGATAGGGTACAGGGGATTATAAAAGAAGATTGGGTCACAGGAAAAGGTATTGATTCTGGCGTAATAATAACATCATTCAGTAATCATTATGCTCATACAAAGACAGTCCCTGGTTTCCTGAAGGTCTATCATAATAATGCTGGCGATGTAATGGATAAATGGCTTACCCTTACAGGCGAGACCACAAAAGAGATTGTTGCCTTAAAATTAAGTGCAATTGGTGAGCCTGTAATTATTAATAATATAAATATTTCGCTTGATTATGAATATGGATTTGCCGATTCTGATTTTGTTGCTAATTCTGCTCTTGTGCTTAAAGAAAATGGCACTATTGGAACCTATGTCCCTGCTGTAGATTTGCCTTTATATGATTCTGCTACTGTAAGTGGTGGAATTATACCTTTTGTAACATCCTTCACAATTCCAAAAGATAATTTTATTGATGTTATTGTGGTTATTGATTATAATGCTATATCCAATGGTTATAGCTTTAATCCTTATATTTTAACAAACCAGATAAGAGGAACAGGTGAGTATTCTGCAATAACAAATATCTATAATACCACAATTATTACAGGTATCCATAAAGAAGCAAAAGGCACAATCTATGTAACAGGTATAACTCAAGGTGATTATGCATTAAGATATTTAACAAGAGAACCAGAAACCAATAAAGAGATATTTGGTATAAGACTAAGTGCTGGTTTAAAAGAAGATATAGTAGTAAATAGCATAAAGATAAGTCTTAGTTACTTTGATGGTGCTTCTGATTCTGATTTTACAAATGGAATGCTTTTTGTTGATGTCGGCACAGCTGGAACTTATGAAACTGGCACTGATATAAAACTTCTTGGAACTGTAGCAAAACCATCTTCTGGTATACTTGATTTTACAGGCATTACAGGTTTCACAATCTCTGAATTATCTGCTACAAATATATTACTTATTATTACTCATAAGCAGATGGCATCAGGCGAGGGTATTACACCTGTAATTCTTTCTAATTGGATTATTGGTGCCGGTATTGAATCTACATTGAGCATAAGCAATCTTAATACTGCAAATACAGGTGTAAGTAAAGAAGTTGAAGGCATAATTTATATAAGTTGCATAACTCAAGGTAAATCTGCTGATAGATTTTTCCTTAAAACCCCAGAAACAAATAAAGAGATGATGTTGATTAAACTTTCAGCTTCTTATGGTGAATCTAAAGTTATAACAAGGATAAAGCTCAGCCTTGATTATATAAATGGTGGCATCACTGATACTGATATAACAAATTTAGCACTATATTATGATTTGGGAACAGCAGGCACCTACGATGCGTCTGATATATTGATTGCATCATTTACAGGGCATCCAAATTCTGGAATTGTTGTTTTTAGTAATATAACAGGATTTACTCTTAATGCTCAATCCACCACAAATATATTGTTCGTATTACAACATAAATCCCTGACAAATGGTGATAGAGCAAGAGCAATTGTTCTTGATGATTGGATTGAATCCTATGGGCTTGATACTTTATACACAAATACCTCTGATAATAATGTTACAAATGTAACAAAGATTGTGCCTGCTGGGATATTTGTTTCTGTTATAACTAATGGTGATTCAGCAATTAGATATATATTACAATCAGCTGAAACAAATATTGAAATTCTGCAATTAAAACTTTCATCTGAACCAGGTGAAGATGCAATTGTGAGTCGTATAAAGATAAGTCTTTACAGTGATGGCGGTGGAATTGTTAATACTGATTTAACAAATTTCAGGGCATTTCTTGATTCAGGCACATCTGGCACCTATGATTTTTCTGATATTGCTATCTCTGAAATTGCTTCACAACCTGCAGCATCTATGACTGTGGTATTTACAAATATTACTGGTTTAACTGTCCCAGAAAGTGGCACAACAAATATTCTGATTGTATTCGGACATAAATCATTAAATGTTGGTGATAGGATTCAGGCAATTGTAAGTAATGGCTGGATTGAATCTTATGGTGCGTATAGTAAATATACGAATACAGATCAGGGACCTGGTGGTGCAGGTGTTATAAAAGAGGTCCCTGGGATTCTCTATGTCTCGTCTATCACTCAGGGTGATAGTGGACTGAAATATATCAGTGCAACACCAGAAACAAATATTGAGTTAATGCAGGTAAAACTATCTGCAGGCTTTGGTGAAGATAAGATTATCACAAGAATAAGATTGTCACTTGCTACTTCAGGTATTACTGCCTCAGATTTAACCAATATTGCAGTCTATCTTGATGCTGGTGTGCTGGGCACTTATGAGGCAGCAGATATACTGGTATCTGAAACCAATCAACAACCTACTGCTCTCGTGTTTGATTTTACCAACATCTCGGGTTTAACTGTATTTGAGCAACAGTCAACTAATATACTTGTTGTGTTTGGCCATAAAAACCTTAATTATGGAGATAATATCCAGGGATTTGTTAAAGGTATTGGAATTCAGCATTATGGAAATTATACAATATATACTGATACAGGTATTGGTAATTCCACAAGTATAATAAAAGAGGTGCCAGGTGAACTTTTTGTAACACCTATTACAAATGGAGACTCTGCTTTAAGCTATATAAAATCAACACCTGAATCAAATGTTGAACTCATACAAATTAAACTTTCTGCTACTTTTGGTGAAGATAAAGTTGTAAATAGAATACGCTTAAGTCTCTTTAGTCCATCTGGCACAATTACTGATACGGATATAACAAATTTACGCATATATCTTGACCTGGGTATATCAGGAACTTATGATTCACCAGATATTGCTATTTCTTCAAATGTGTCTGAACCATCTGGAATGATAGTGTTATTTAGTAATATTACTGGGCTTACAGTAAGTGAAAATTCAAGCACAAATATATTAATTGTATTTGGTCATAATTCACTTGGGTATGGTGATAATATTCAAGGAATTATTCAGCCATCTTTTCTTGAATATTATGGAACTTATACATTATTTACAAATACATCTCAAAGTAGCAATGCTTATGGTGTTGTAAAAGAAGTTCCTGGAGAAATTTTTGTAATACCAGTTACAAATGGAAATTCGGCTCTAAAGTATCTTGCAAAATCCGCTGAGGCAGACAAAGAAATAATGCTTTTCAGAATAAGTGCATCATCTGGTGAAGATAAAATAATTTCTGCAATAAATATTTCTCTTGAATATTATAATGGAATATCCGATGCAAATCTTTCCAATCCTGAAGTTTATTTTGATGTAAATAATAACGGCAGTTTTGATAATAGTATTGATACATTTATAGCAACTGCACCAAATCCTGTATCAGGTGTTGTCTCATTTAGTTCAATAACAGGAATTACAATCCCTGAAAATAGCGCAACTAATATATTGTTCATACTTGACCATAATACGCTTAATGTGAATTATGGTATAAGAAGCAAAATTAAGACAAATGATATTACAGCCATTGGTATTGATACTGATTATACAAATTATTCAGTAAATTCTGCCTATGGAATATATAAAGAGGTGCCGGGTGAGCTCTATGTGAGTGTAAATTCTAATGGTGATGCTCTTGATAGATTTCTATTACCAACTTATGAAAGTAATAAAGAAATAATCTCGTTCAAATTAAGCAACACAGCTGGTGAAGATAAGATTTTACAGAAATTAGTGATAAGTCTTGAGTATAATGGTGGTGCAACTGATACTGACTTTACAAATGCAAAAATTTATATTGATAATACAGTTATAGGAACATATACAGCAGCTGATATTCCGCTTCTTGGTGCCGATTTACAGCCTTCCTCAGGTAAACTTTACTTTACTAATATTACAGGATTTACAATAAGAGAAAATAATGTTACAAATATTATACTAATTATTGATGATAAAAATATGACATCAGGTGAAGGAGTGAAAGCATACTTTATTCCACAGTTTATACAATTTGCTGGTATTACAACAGAATTTACAAATTATCTTGGTACAAATACAGTTGTATTTGGTTCAGCAATAGGCGTAAAGAAGGAAGTGCCTGGTGAATTATATGTATTTAATAATTCTGCCGGTGATTCAGCTGCAACAGCGCTCCTTTCCTCACCAGAAATAAACAGAGAGATAATTTCACTAAAAATAAGTGCATCTGTAGGTGAGAATATTACATTAAATAGAATAATGATAAGTCTTGATTATGGCGGCACTTTCAATGATAATAATGTTACAAATGCAAGAATATACCTTGATTCAGCTACAATTGGAACCTATGATGGAACAGAAAAATTAATTGATTCTACTCCTGAACCTGTATCAGCTAAATTGATATTCTCCAATATTACAGGACTTACAATTCAGGAAGCATCTTATACAAATATATTGCTTGTAGTTGAGCATAATACACTTAATCCGGGTAGCTCTATAAATGCTGTAATACTTACAAATTGGATTTCTGGTGGTGGCGTGGAAACTGTATATCCGATCTCCAATCAAACAGTAGCAACTGGTATAAGAAAATATGTTGCCTCAGTTGTTATAGCTTCAGTTATAACGCAAGGTGATGTAACAGATTATCAACTTAATGGCCAAGGAATGACAAACAAAGAAATTTTTGCCTTCACATTAACAAATTATGGTGAGAATGTTGTAGTAAGTAATATAAGATTTAATATAATTTATGGTAATGGTGCCACATCTTCTGATTTCAGTAATATGGTGTTACTATTTGATTATGGAACAATAGGGACTTATGATGCATCTGATGTTGCAGTGGGAACAAATACAACTTTTGGTAATTTCGCACAATTTACATTTACATCTGGTTTTACACTTTATAATAACTCTACTACAAATTTCTTAATAATAATTGATAATGGACAGATGAATGTAAATGAGTACATCCAAATTTATTTATATAATACAAACTTCAAAGGGATGGGTATAAATTCAAAAGCAACAATTAATTTAGAAAATAGTACTAATAGCGTAAAGTATTATGTAAAAGTAGAGCTTATTGAAAATACAAACAATATTAGTGATGCGTTTGTTCAGGATGGACAGACAAATGTGCCAGCATTGAAATTTACATTAAGTGCAAGTGAATCAGAGCCTGTCCGAATTCCATCTATTAAAATTGAAGGTCTTTTAAATACTTCTGAAGTAACAAACTTAACACTTATAATTGATATAAATAATAATGGGGTAAAAGACACATCTGATATAATTTATGATAAAAACAAAAGTTTCTTCACACAAGCTGGTAACACTTATGCGTTATTTACCAATTCAGGCTTTATACTTAATGCAGATTCATCAACCAATTTCCTTGTGCTTTACAATTTTATAAATAATATTTCACCAACAACGCAATACAGGTGTAGAATACTTAGAAATTATGTTACAGTTACAGGAGTAAATAGTGGCAGTGCTATTCCAGTGGCATCTGTTTCCTCTTATACAGGTGTATTATTAACTGCAGCATGGGGACAAATAACATTTAGTGAAGGTCCAGTGAATGATATTGCTGTTCCAAATAATGGGCTTGTAGTAGATAGTGAGCCTGATATAGAGATTATGCAATTTAGAATAGCAGCAGCTCCAATGGAAGATGTAATTGTGCACTGGATTATGTTTTCTAATTCCGGCAAAGCACCAGATAGCGCTATTACAAATGTGTTATTGCTTATGGATAATAATAGAAATGGCACCAATGATGGTGCTGATACATTAGTAAGTTCAGGCATTTTTAACAATAATTTGTTGAAATTAAATCTTAATATTACAAATACAGCTGGGTCTAATATAGATTTTATTGTTGTATATCAATTAGCAGTTCCTATTTCCAATGGATTTACATTTCAAGTAACAATTGTAGATGCCTCAAATACAGGTGTAGAATCATTACACACAGTTACAAATATCGGGTTACCTTTAACAGGGAATCTATTATTAAAAGGAATGAATTCAGCGGTAATTTGGCGTAATAAAGGTGGCACAGTTTCATTCACCACATCCGACCTTACATTTACAGTAGATATCCCACCATTTTCAATACCAATATCAGATTATGCTGTTGTAACCGTTACTTTTCTAAATACTACAACATCGCTTATTAATATAGCAAATTCTAAATTGCCATCAAATATTTCAACAGTTCCTGGCGCAATATTTAAAATAGATGCATACGATAAAAATACATCAGATATTATGGGTGATACAAATGGTGATGGAATACAAGATTTAATATTTGATGGAGATGTAACTGTAAAATATTCAGATTTTAGCACAACATTTAAAAATAATGTAGATTTAAGAAAATTACGCATATTTTATCTCAATCCAATATCACAGCAATGGGAAATTGTGCCAAATTCAACAATAGATAAAGATTTAAATGAAGTTGTTGCACATATCACGCATTTCTCAATTTATAGTCTAATGGAGGTAACACCTACAGAAAATCTTGGTGATATATTTGCCTATCCTAATCCATATTCACCTTTTAAATATACAGTTACAAGTAGAGACTTCCCTGGTGAAAATATAGTAAAAGTTCAATATGAATTAAAACAAGATTGTGAAATTGATGTAAAAATTTTCAACCTTGTTGGTGATTTGGTATATAGCAAGCATTATGATAAAGGAGTTCCACAGATATCCGCAGGTGGCTATTCACCTACTTGGATTGAATGGAATGGTAAGAATAATGATGGTAGGTATGTATCTGATGGTGGATATATATTACAGATAACAGCAAAGCCTGATTCAGGTAAAATTGAAAAGAAATATGTAAAGATACTTGTAATAAAAGACCGATAACCCAATATTGGTGGGAAATAAATTCCCATACCAATAGATATAAGGCAGCACTTTATGGAGCTGTCAATATTATTGATTGAAAAATAAATGAATAAGGATATGTAAAATGAAAAGGATATATGTTACATTATTATTTATATTAATACCAATTATATTGTTTGCTGATAATATTGAAAACCTATCCTGTTTACCTGTGCCATTTTCACCATTTCAGAATGAAAATCTGCTAAAAATTCGTTACAGTCTTAGATATGAATCAGAGGTTATTATAAATATCTTCACTTTAACAGGCGAAATTGTTTATTCTAAAAGATATCCAAAAGGTGCAGGTGATGCAACAGCAGGAATTGATAGAGGGACGCGGATAGGTATTAAATGGGATGGGAAAAATAATGATGGCAGATATGTAGCAGATGGGGGATATATAGTGCAGATAAGAGCAATACCTGATTCTGGCAAAGAGGAGGTAAAATATGTGAAAATATTAGTGATAAAGGATAAATAAGGCTTTTAAGCCATAAGCAATTTAATTATAAGAGGTGATTTATTATGAAACGAAAAATATTAGGACTAATAATTTTGATGCTAATATTTCCTGTTTTAAGTTTTGCTGCGAGTGCAGGCAGTGGCGGTGAATTTTTATCCACTGCTGGGAACGGTGCAAGACCATTAGGAATGGGTGCAGCTTTTACAGGTTTGGCTGATGATGCCTCTGCAATTTATTTTAATCCAGCCGGTTTGGCGCAAATTAATGGAAAACAACTGTATTCATTTTTTGCTCCAATTTTTCCAGGACTTGATGTTAATTTATATTCAGTTGCTTATGTTCATCCTATTCTTGGTTACGGAAGAGTTGGTATAAACTGGCTCGGGCTTTTTTCTGGCGGTTATGTGGGCTACGACTGGCTGGGTTATCCAACTGGTGATATATATTCTGAAAAAATAAATACATTCTTGCTATCTTATGCTTCCCCAATGTATAAAAAAGTGCTATCTGGTGGTGTGAATATTAAACTGATATTCCATTCAATAGAAGGACTTGGAAGAAGCTATTTGGGGATAGGTATTGACCTCGCTGCGTTTTATAAACCTTATAAATTTATCTCCAGTGGCATTATGATTCAAAATTTATTACCACCAAAAATGAGCCTAAGCTCTACTAAAGAATATTATCCAATAAATTTCAGAA
>Ga0164318_10001006_pt1 | contig 23975 bp, 37 predicted proteins | sample GuaBasSedimGuay9_FD_113734 | JGI IMG/M metagenome (GOLD analysis project Ga0164318, IMG submission 113734) | Subseafloor sediment microbial communities from Guaymas Basin, Gulf of California, Mexico - Guay9, Core 4571-4, 0-3 cm | ecosystem: Environmental > Aquatic > Marine > Hydrothermal vents...
AAATTTACTTAATTATTTAACAAACCCTTTACAACCCGACAGAAAATGATTTAAATAATAATCTAATAAACAGTTATGACAACAATTGAAAATTTAACAAAAGCTTTTATTGGCGAAAGTCAGGCAAGGAACAGATACACAATATACGCAAAGATTGCAAAAAAAGAAGGATTTGAACAGATCTCAGAAATCTTTTTGATTTCAGCAGACAATGAAAGAGAACACGCAAAATGGTTGTTCAGGATGATTGGAGAACTAAACAAAGATAATAAAAGTGAAATAAAAGTTGATGCAGGAGCTCCAACAACTCTTGGAAATACAATAGAAAACCTGAAAGCCGCGATTGCAGGGGAGAACTTTGAACACACCCAAATGTATCCTGAATTCGCAAAGACTGCTGAAGAAGAAGGATTTCCCGAGATTGCCGCAAGACTGAAAGCAATTGGGATTGCTGAGAAACATCACGAGGAAAGATACCTCAAATTGCTGAAAGAAGTTGAAGGAAATTCAGTATTCAAAAAAGAGAATAAAGTTTACTGGGTTTGCAGGAAATGCGGATATATACACGAAGGAGAAAAAGCTATTGAGAAATGTCCTTCATGTGATCATCCAAAAAATTACTTCGAAGTCAAATGCGAAGAATACTAATTTATTTTTTTAATATATTTAAAATCGATTATTATTATTGGTAATACTATGACAAATATAAATGAAATATATAAATGCGAAATCTGCGGCAACATAACTTCGGTTATTGAATCAGGAATTGGCGAATTGGTTTGCTGCGGTCAGGCAATAAAACTTTTTGAAGAAAACACTTTAGACGCGGAAGGCAATGAAAAACATGTTCCTGTTGTGGAAACTTATGACGGGGGTGTAAGCGTAAAGGTCGGTTCCGTACTGCATCCAATGGAAGAAAACCATCACATTTGTTTAATCCAGTTGGTAAAAGACAATAAAGTGATAATCGGGAAAAGGCTTGTGCCTGGGGAAAAACCCGAAGCAAGTTTCTGCCTTGCAAACACAGAAGGAATCACAGCAAAAGCATTGTGCAATGTTCATGGACTTTGGAAATCCAAATAAATTTGGTTTTGTTAATTGTTTAAATTATGAAATATTTGATAATATGCGTTAATTTATTTTCAGGGTTCTCTTAATAGGATACTTTTCTGGATGGGGGTTTTCATAATAAGTCTGCTGGTTTTGATTAAATCATCTGATTATTTTACAGACTCCGCTGAGAAAATAGGAATTCATTTTGGAATCTCAGCTTTTATTATTGGGGTCACAATTATTGCGGTTGGGACTTCGCTTCCTGAACTGGTTTCATCAATTATTGCAGTTCTGAATAATTCCTCTGAAATCATAGTTGGAACTGTTGTGGGTTCAAATATCTGCAATATTTTTCTTGTTCTGGGGCTCGCGGCAATCTTCTCCAAAAAAACAATTGAGATTGGATGTGAATTAATTCATGTTGATTTACCTTTTATTGTTGGTTCCTCGTTTTTACTCGCAGTAACAATCTGGGATGGGATTTTCACTTCTTCTGAAGCATTATTGTGCCTTGCCTGCCTGATTATCTTTATATACTATACCCTCAACACTGAAAGAACCCATGAAAATCCTGAAGTGGAAAAAGAGATGAAAGCCAAAACTAGAAAAAGCAAGATGGATAAAAAAACCGTGTTGGTTCTTATTGTAAGCTCTATTTTTATTTATCTTGGGGCAAACTATACAGTTGAATCTGTTATCAAATTGTCAGAGCTTCTCGGTATAGGCAAGCTGTAATGGGTATTCTGCTTTAATCGGAACTTTAATCATTCCTCAAAACATATTGTCTTTTGGTCTTCCAATGATACTGATGGCAACAATAATGTATTTCTTCATAACGCAAGATAAAGAGATTACCAAATGGAAAGGTTGGCTGCTTTTGATATTCTATGTTTTCTTTATTGAGAAATTATTTGGGTTGTTATAGATTACGTTGCAGTGGAATTGATTATTTTTATTAAATCCACATCCTGACTTTCTTTTTGTATGTTGAGTATTTTTTGCCAAATGCTTTCTTAAGGTTTTTTTCTTCCAAGGGGATAAACATTGCGTTCATCGCAATTATGAAAAATATTGGAAACATCAGGGTAATTAAATTTCCCTGAAAGATTGAGATTCCCAACAGAATCATTGTCAATCCCAAATAAACTGGGTGGCGGCTTATTCTGAAAGGTCCTGAAGTTATTAGAGTTGTTGGTATCTCCTTTGGTTTTATTGTTGTGTTTCTGATTTTGAACAGATAAGAGACCCAGAGATTTAGAATTATTCCTGTAAGGATTAACAAAAGTCCGAGGTAAGTGTAAGGCGAATAAATTAGTATTTTTATTGGAATTAAGTGATTTATGAATATTGACTTGAATAACAGAACTGTGAAATAGATTGGAGGTTGGAGTATGGGTTTCATAATTTAAGTTGTTTTTTGGTATTTATCTTTGTATCAATTTATAATTACCATTTACTATCTTTTAATTTTTCTTTAAAATAAAATACTAATGCACTCAAAGTACCTGCACTAAACAAAAACCACTTAAAGATTTCTCCCCCCATTTGCCTAGATATGAAATCACTCACAATAAATATCCCAATAACAAATATTAATGGAACCACTATAAAAATATACACTGCTTCTTTAACTTTCCTTTCATATTTGGTTGGTCTTGACATAAATAGTTTTATTTTACCTATTTATTAACTTAATTTCTTACCTTTTTTATTACATTAAAATTTTATGAAAAAGAAAAAAGTTAAAAACAACAACACCAAAGAAAAATCAACAGATAAATATAAAGAAGTGATGAATATAAGTATCTTAATTTTCATTACTATTTGCTTTCTTTGTATTTCAATATATCTTGGAAATAACTCCGAAGATATAAATTTAAATCTTCCTTTCAAAAAATATTATTTTGAAGCTAGTTTTAATCCAAGCGAAAATATAATACTTAATCAATTTAGAATTTATTATAAATTTAACCAAGATTCAAATAAAGGCTATATTTCCTTTATGATTACTGAAATTAATGAGTCCATTACCACTAAATCTTTCGAAATAGAAATACCTCCAGAATTAAATATAACAGATGTTAATATCAATTATTGTAAAAATGATAGTTTTAAGAAATATATTAACAATAGTTTAGAAAATAAGCATTTTATTGTTATTTATAATATTAGCACCCCTCTTGAAAATACCCAAGTAAATATAACCTTCAATGGAACTAATTCTTTTGAACCTAATGGAAAATATAAGCTATATGTAGATGCATGGAGAACTTATTCAGACCAAAGAACTCCAATTAAATTTAATTTAGGTGAATATAAATGTAGAAACCTTTGTTTTGGAGGATATAGAAATTCAGAAACTGAGATAAATGGAAAAATCATTAATATAAAATATCCCCTGCTTTATTATCAAGGAAATGACCCTAAACGTCTTGGACAATCTTTAGCTATAAATACAATCCATCAACCATCTGAAAAAAGAAAATCTAATTCTGACAATCTTCAAATAGCTTTTTTTGTTTCAAGTTGTGTTTTGCTTGCAGAAGCAATACGTTTTCTTATGTTGTATATTCTATCAAACAATTTAAATTATATTATTAAATTTATAAGAAAACTAAAAAAGAAATGTCTTATTTAAACCAATTATTTAGTCATTAAAATCCTTTAGATATACGCTTTATCATGATGTTTAAAGGTAACGAATTTAAGATATTTGGTTTTTATTTCAAATAGAATCACAAATGAACCTATATGAACTCTCCTTAATCCTTTCATATTGCCTTTAAGTGGTTTGTAATGTTCTGGCCTTTCTAAGATTTCATCAATTTTTGATTCTAATCTTTTGAATAATTTTATATCATTCTTTTTTAATTTCTTGGCAATTTTCAAAAATTCATCAGAAAAATCAGCCATATATTTCATAACTCCTCAAATAATTTCTTAACATCTCCGGAATGTTCGCATCTTTTAAACTTACCTTCTTTTAAATCTTTTAGACCTCTGTTAATGCTATCTCTAAACTCTTCATCATTATATATCAAAATTTCGTCTTTAAGCTCTTCTAATTCCACCTTCCTTTTTTCAAGCTTTCCTATAAACAATTCTATATCTGTTATTGTACCCACTAAAGGACTTAAATTTATTTTCTTGTCAATATATTTTTTGTGTAAATCCTTTGGTTTCAGTTTGGTTTTAAGTTCCATAATAAAATAATCTTATATAATAGGCTAAACAGCGATTCCGAATATATATTCACCAACCTATATCTTTAACAACCGATAACTATAAATACTATTTTGAATATATATTCATATGCCAAGAGGAGATAGAACCGGACCGGAAGGAAAAGGCTCTAAGACTGGAAGAGGCGCAGGTTTTTGCGCAGGAAACAATAGCCCTGGATACATGAACACTGGATTCGGGGGTGGACGCGGATTTGGAAGAGGTCTCGGAAGAGGATTTAGATCAGGTTACTCAAACACCGGAACCCAAACCAAAGAAGAGCAAAAAACCGCTTTAGAAACCAATTTAAAAGACATTGAAGCGGAAAAACAGGAACTTAAGAGAAGACTGAAGGAACTGGAATAAAGTTTTTTCTTTTTTTAATATTAATATGGACAAGAAATTAAAAGAATCAATTGCAAATGCGGCGAGGAGTATTGGAAACAGCCTGCCTGTATTAACAGGAGTTATTCTGCTTATTGGTTTGATTGAGACCTTTGTGCCAAAATCAATTTATCCAACATTATTCAGCAACAATGTTCTTCTTGACCCGATTATCGGGAGCGGGTTGGGAAGTATCCTCATAGGAAACCCGGTAACAAGTTATGTGCTTGGGGGAGAACTTCTCTTACAAGGGGTAAGTCTTGTCGCAGTCACCGCATTTATTGTTTCTTGGGTTACTGTTGGGTTAATACAACTGCCAGCGGAAGCAACATTGCTTGGAAAGAAATTCGCAGTGGCAAGAAACATTCTGAGTTTTATATTTTCAATCATAGTTGCAATAACAACTGTGTTTATAATAAGTTTATAACATGGGAGAGCAAAGTTATTCGGGAATTTACTTCTTGCTAAGTGTTCTTGCCTTATATACTTTGGTTGGAATATTCAGAATTGAATCAATTCTCCCATCACTAATGTTTTCATTCTCAATTTTTAAAAATGTAATTCCTGTTTTGGTTCTTATTTTTGCGCTAATGGCTGCGATGGATTATTATGTGTCCCCGAAATCAATCAGCAAACACATTGGAAAATCTTCAGGATATAAAAAATGGGTTTTTGCAATCCTTGGAGGAATTATTTCCACAGGTCCGATTTATATGTGGTACCCAATGCTGAAAGAACTAAAAAAACAGGGAGTTGGTTACGGGTTTATTGCAACATTTATCTATAACAGGGCAATTAAACTGCCTTTGCTTCCTATAATGTTATTATATTTCAACGTACAATTTATTGCCGTACTTACTCTGGTAATGATTATTGCCTCTCTGATTATCGGCCTTATATTTGAAAAAATAGAAGATAAATTATGAAAATAGCAATCTCTTCAGAAGGTAAAGATGAAAATTCCAAAGTAAGCCAGATGAGTGGCAGAGCCCCTTATTATCTAATCTTCGAAAACAAAAAACTCATAAAAACAATTAAAAATCCTTTCAGGATGGGTGGTGGAGGCGCAGGATTTGGCGTTGCGGAAATGCTTTCAGAAGAAAATGTAAATCTCGTAATAAGCGGTAAATTCGGAGGAAACATGGTATCGACCCTTGAAACCAAAGGGATTAAATCTAAAGAACTGTCGGGAATAATGGTAAAAGAAGCCCTGGAAAAAGCAGAATAAAATGCCAAGACCAAGAAATCGCAGGAGAATTAGTTCCAAACCGGGAGTCACTTATTTTAAACCCGCTGGCGTAAGGATGATGGACCTTGAAGAAATTACTTTGAATATTGATGAATGGGAAGCAGTAAGATTAACAGATTTCCTTGAGCTGGAACAAATAGAATCCTCAAAGAAAATGGGAATCTCCCAGCCAACATTTCACAGGTTACTAAAATCAGCAAGAAAAAAATTAACTGAGGCAATTATTGAAGGGAAAGCGATTCGCGTTGAAGGCGGGGAATTTTGAGATTAAATAGGTTTATTGACTGTATAAACATTAATATGCATATTAATATAATGTGCTCCCTATTGATCCTACGGAGTCAATAGATAATTTAATAATCAACAAATTTAAGAAGTTACTAAAACTATAGAAGAAACAATGATATTTATTGATGATGGATTCTTATCCAAACTCACTAAATATTTAGGCGAAGGAAAATATCTGAAATATGATGTTCTTGAGTTTTCAAAATCAATAACAAAAAACAGAATCTATTTTGTAAACCTATTTTTTTCTATACCGCACCACCTTTTCAAGCAACACCCCCAACGGACAATCAAAAACAAAGGAAAGAAGAGTATGATAAATTTAAATCAAAACTTTCAAAATATAGAGAACTTATTTTTAGAAGAGACATTCAAAATTATAAAAAAATAATTTATTTCTTATTCCTCAATCTCCATCTATTAATTGGGTAGATTATCAACCCCGCGGAGAATGCGGTTATGAATTGCATTACTCCGAAAGCTGCAAGGAATGCAACAGGCACAAAACCTAAACTATACAATACAAATGCGGATGCAGCAAGGAAAATTGCTTTAAAAATACTTCCATAAACTGCGCCAACCATATAATGTTTCTTGTCTTTCAGATAAAACTTTTTCACGCTAAATATTAAAATTGCATTTCCAATCCAGATAAATGGCAACATAAAAAATAAATAAACTGTTAGCGGACCAAACAAAATTCCCTTTATCAGCACACCGAGGCTTGGAAGAAATATTAAAGGTAACAGATTCTTCCCTTTTGTGTATAATGCCCCTGCAATCAACATTGAGTTTACGACTGCCCCAAGTAAAAACTGGGATTGAAATAAGAATAAAGGGGTTAAAAAAGCTATCATTGAATAAGAACCAATTTCAAGCAAGTCTTTTGTTCTTGACTGATGGATTCCTGCTCTTAGATTAACCAGACTTGTTATGTTTTTGCAAATACCTGTGAGTTCCATAACTAATACCTTAATTGATATATTAAATTTAATCAAAAGTTAATTTAACCGATTAACAAAATATCCATTAAAACCAATTTATTTGACTGTTAAAAATCCCCACCAAGGCAATCTCTCATTAAGAACCGTTGCTTCTTCAATTCCAGCATTAACAGTTAACTCATTTTCAACTTCCACCGGAATCAAACCAAATAACCTTCTGTTCTCCATTGATTTAATTTTGTAAACTAATTTGTTGTTTTCTTTTTTTAATTCCATTTCTTTGGCTCTAAGTTTAAGTTTTGACGCAACATCGCTTGCAAGAATTTTTATCTCAGAATTATTCATCACAATAGTATTATTCTTTATTGTCAACCCCTTTGATTTAATCTTAATATCTCCATCTTCAATCATCACCTGCAGTTTTTCAGGTCTTATTGTCAGGTTCTTATTCTTTATCATTACAGATATTTTCTTGTTGACTGAATTAACAACAACACCGTCCGCTTTAATCACCCCAGGTTCCATTCTAAATTCATCAACCAGTTCGCTCATTTCATCCGCATTAAGTTCATCCTTGCTTCTTATCAATTCTTCTATAAGTCTGTCAATCTCATTCCTGAGTTCTTTTAAATCCCTTATTCTATCTTCTGAATCAATTTCCTTTGACATTATCTTGCTGATTTTTACTTTGTAATAACTGGAAATCTCATTGCCTGAAGAAATTACAATTGGTTTTGCTTCTATAGATTCTTCATTTGTGAGATCTCCTCCGCTGCCACCGCCTGAACTTCCTGATTCAGAGCTACTGCTTCCGCCAGAACCGTCGGTGTTGGATTTAAGTAATTTGCATCTTATCCTAATCCTGTTAATCTCTTCATTAATCTCAGTTATTGTCCTCTTTATTCTTTCTTTTCCATCTTCTGAATATCCTTTAGCCTCAAGTTCAGCGTCCGACAATTTATATAATAATTCATAATGTTTTCTCTTCTCAACATATCTGTCAATCTGTGAACATATATCAATATAATCAGGTCTTGATTCTACCTCCTTTGCGGTTACAGTCTGTTGATTCCTGCATCTTTTCATTTCATCATTGGTTCTCTCTTTTATTGTTCTTATTTTTTCATGTAATTTATTTACCAAATATTCGTCCCCGCTTTCTTCAGCCTCTTCAAGCAATTCCACCAATTTTTTTAGTTCCTTCATCAACTCAGAATCAATAACGCAAACTCTTTGCGTATTTGTCAAAGAAACAGAACCATCAGAATTGGTAACCGATGAGCTTGCACTGGGACCTACTCCACCTCCATTAGAAGTAATAGTTCCATTTGCACTGGGACCCACTCCACCTCCATTAGAAGTAATAGTTCCATTTGCATAAGAAATTGCGGTAGGAGCTACACTTGTTCCACCTCCGGAAGAAACACCTTCATCATCAGAAGCGATTACTGCGGACATTCCAAATACCAGAAATATTAATGTTAAAAAAGTTAATAGTTTGTTTGCCATAAATAAATTAACAAATATATATTAATAACCAAAAGTTTTCCGATTCCTGAAAATGATGAATTATCTTGTTAATTTTCTTCTGCCTCTTCTCTGCCATCACCAATTTCCCAGTCAACAATTTCTATTTGATCCCAATTATTGCCTATTAGCATTTCAGTTGGTTTTTTCTCTCTATAATTTATTAAATTATTCAGTCCAATTAACTCACTCACAATTCTTGATTGACCAGCACCATCCCTCCAGTCATCAAATTTAATTTCATAGTTTATTGAACTTGAATCTGATTCCAGGGTAATATCATATAATCCATTAACGGAATATCTTAAACTACCATTATCGCTCTCCATTTCTTTTAAAACATATCCGCGGTATTTCATCATCTCAAGGATATCCTTAATTTCATGTTTAACTAAGTCTCTATAGATTTGGTCTGAAGTATCTATAGAAATTGGAAAGGGTTCAATTAATTTTATTGGTTCGGCTTTTTCATCCATGCTATTAAGCTCCTTCTCTCTTTGCAAACCATTTAAAAATCCATCCAAATCAGAACCCTACTTCTTTTCTAAGTTATAGTTCTCCAAATCAATTGAAGTATAATTCAAACTACCTTTTATACAAATTTCTGCAGGAGTGTAATTCTGAAGAGATGCTCTAAGAACCAAACCCGCAGTACTAGCCATATTTTTATTTACTTTAAAGTATTTAAATAAAAATTATTTCTTCAAACTCGCCAAAAATGCCTCAACCTGAATCAAAGGATTTGAACCCTCCACAATCCTGAATTCATAATCAGCAAGAAGTTTAATAACCCTGACTTTTTCATCGTCCTCAATTTCCAGTTTAAATATCTGGGAATAAATCTGTTTTAAAAGAGCGTCCGGACTTACTCCCCGCTCAATCATCAAATTGTAAAGTTTCTTTCTTGATTCCAAAAACTTTCCAGTTAGCGCAAATTTTAATAACTCCTCAATATCCCCGCTCTTTGCTTTTCCAATTACTTCGAGAACAGTCTCCTCTGAAATCTCCTTGTCTATTGAAGCGCATGCCTGTAGGATATTTGTTGCTCTTCTTAAATCACCCCCACACTCGCCAAAGATTTGTTCTATAGCCCCATCATCAATTTTTAACTGTTCCTTTTCAGCGATTTTCTTCACGCATTCCTCAACATCATTTTTTGCAACAGGTTTAAACCTAAAGATTACGCACCTTGACTGGATTGGCTCAATTAATTTAGAAGAATAATTGCAGTCCAAAATAAATCTGCAGGTTCCTGAATAATTTTCCATTGTTCTTCTCAGAGCCTGTTGCGCATCTTTGGTTAAAGCATCTGCTTCGTCCAAAAGAATAATCTTAAATTCCGCTTTCCCTATTGGTTGGGTTCTTGCAAAATCCTTAATTTTTATTCTGACAGTCTCAATCCCTCTCTCATCAGATGCATTTAATTCAACAAAATTGAATTTATCCCCGAAAAGCTCATTAACAAGGCAAAGGGCTGTTGTTGTCTTTCCTGTTCCCTGCATCCCAGCAAACATCAGATTGGGAATAGAACCTTTTGAAACAAATGCTCTGAGTCTCTTAACAGTATTCTGCTGACCATAAACCTCATCAAGTTTCTTTGGTCTGTATTTTTCTGTCCAAAGTTCAAACATTATTATAGTTGTTTAAAAATATAGGAACCATTACGAATGATATAATTCAATATCAAAACTACTTCCGATAACAATATATAATTACTAAAAATCACTGTTATCAACCTTTTAAAAAATTAATAATTATATGTTTATGCTCCTGTAGTCTAGCTCGGTCCAGGATCCCGGCCTTTCGAAGTCAGCCTTTAAATAAGGCCGACACTCCAAACCAAGAAATTGGTTAATAAAGAAGGGTGTGAGACGTTAAGTCTATGACATGAAGATAGCCGGTGACCCGGGTTCAAATAACCTTTTTCTTTTCAAAAAAGAAAAACGTTAACGAAAAAGAAAATAATTCGTAAATGAGAATCCCGGCGGGAGCATGCTTTTAATTATGGAAGAAGGAACAATTTACGTACCTGAAGGAATTGAAGATATAGGATACAAAACAAAATATTCTGCGGGTTATGATATATGCTCAAATGAAACCCTAAAAATACCGCCTAAAACAAGCAAACTTGTGGATACGGGAATAATAGTTAAACTCAATAACAAAAACATATTTGCCTCCTTATTTATAAGAAGTTCTCTCCCAGGAAAGAAAAACCTGATGATGTTAAATTCTGTGGGTATTATTGACCCGGATTATTGCGGAAGAGAAGACTCAATAAAAATGAATTTGTACAATTTTGGGGAAACCGAAAGTGTTATTGAAAAAGGCGAAAGAATAGGACAGATTGTGTTTTTAAAATTTGAAAAACCTGAATTAAATGTAATTCACGATAAAGAACTGCTTGATGAAAATAATCGAGGTGGTTTTGGGAGCACTGATAAAAAAACAAATTAGTTCTATGAAATATTAGAATAAACAATCTAAAAATGCAAATATCTTTTACAAAATAATTATTTCCCCTGAGTTTTATTTGACCTAATACTTGGTCTTATCTTCTCAGCACCAACCCCTTTGCGACTTAAACCCCTTGATTTTTTGGCAGCTGAAGTCATTCCTCTGAAAACTCTGCCTTTATGCTGTCTTTCAAGCATCCAGTTAACATCTTTATCATTCCTTATCTGAGGGTGATTTTTATCCACTAAAATTACTTCAAACCAAGTGCTTTTACCGTCTTCGCCAACCCAGTAAGAATTTAAAACCTCAAGATTTGGGAATTTCCTTGCAACTCTTTCTTCAATAATAACCTGTTTGCTCTTTTTTGCGGGTATTCTTGTACCTAAATTTGATGGTTTTCTTCCTTTTGTTATCCTGGTTCTTACTCGGGTTCCTTTTTTGATTTTAGCTCTTGTAACTATAAATCCTTGTTTTGCTTTGTAACCTAACGCTTTAGCTCTGTCTAATCGAGTTGGTTTATCTATTTTAACAACAACATTTTCTTTTCTGTATTCTATTAATCTCTCTTTATAAACCTCATTTTTCTTGGGAACTTTCCAAATTTCCCTCAAATATTTACCAAATCCCATTATAAAACTAATCAAAATAATTTAATACCTATATTATATATGAACACAATAGTAAAACTGATAATTGGGCTGTTAATTACCCTGTCCGGGATTGCCTGGTATGTATTCCATAGTTCTTTTGAAATGGCTGGATTGATGGATTCCTTATTCAGTCTAAAAGTGCTTCTCTCAGGTTCTATCGGGATGGTCCTGATTTTAACAGGATTATTGATAATGTGGGTGGAATTAGAAGAACTTAAAGACGAAAAATTAGAGAAAAAAACTGAAGGGAATAAAAAAACAAAGAAAAAATAGGTTTGATTTTATTTTTTATATATGATTTCCAATTAATAGAAAGTCTAGATATTCTTTTTCAAATAATCTAGTTCTTCAAAAAAATTAATAAATGATTTAATTATTTTAAATTTATAATAAATCCATGGGGAAAATATATCCTGTTGTAAGATACAAAACATTAATTGAGGGAAAATTAGGGTATCACCATGCATATAATCTCGGTCCAATAGAATACACTAATTTAGCAAACAGACCAGAAGTCATAATAATATACCCCAAGTAAACCACTCCAGAAATCAGACAATCCCTATAGATTAATTATTCCATTTCATAAATTATGATTTACTCGCATTCCAGACTTGCGTCTTTTGAACAATGTCCTCTGAAATTTAAATTTAGATACCTTGATTTAATCAAACCAAAAGTATCGCAAAGCGTGGAAGCTTTCATGGGGAGTATGGTTCACAATACTCTTGAAAAACTTTATAAAGATGTAAAATTCAAGAAAGAAAATTCAGTTGAAGAAATGATTGGATATTATAATAAACTTTGGAAAGAAGAGTGGAGCGATTCAATTAGGATAGTGAGGAAAGAATACAAAGAAGAAAATTTCAGGAAGATGGGGGAGCAATATCTTAGAGATTATTACAAAAGATATTACCCATTCACAGATGGGAAAATTATTGGGATTGAGAAAAAAATAATGATTTCCCTTGACAAAGAAGGGAAATACCAGTTACAGGGATTTATTGACAGATTGATGTCAACCGGGGACGGAGAATATGAAATCCATGATTACAAAACAAACATTGAAGTTCCACAGGTGGAATACCTTAAAAAAGACAGGCAACTTGCTCTTTATGCAATAGCAATTATCGAAAAATATCAAGACGCAAAAAATGTAAAATTGATCTGGCATTTTCTGTCAGGAAACAAAGAAATAGTGATTGAAAAAACAAATGAGGAGCTTGAAACCTTGAGAAAAGATATGATTAAACTGATTGATAAAGTGGAAAGCGAAAAAGAATTTAAACATAAACCCTCAGCGTTATGCGGATGGTGCGAGTTCAGGGATATCTGCCCGGAATGGAAACACCTGATAAAAACCGAAGACCTTGAGCCAAACAAATTTCTTGAAGATTCCGGGGTGGATTTGGTGAACAAATATGTTGAACTTAATGATAAAAAAAAGGAACTTGTAAAAGAAGTTGACAAAAATATTGAACTTGTAAAAGAAGCGATTATAAAATTCTGCGAGAGGGAAAATGTAACTTCAGTAAACGGGTCAAATTATATATCAAGAATCTGGGTGAAAGATGTTTCCAAATTCCCGGGGAAAAATGATGAGAGAAGAGGGGAACTTAATAAAATAATCAAAGAAGGAAATCTTTGGGGGGAACTTTCAGAACTCGATACTTTTAAATTATCAAGAATCTATGATACCCTTCCTCCAGAAATAGCCAAAAAATTGGAGGGGTTAAGAAAAATGGAACGGATTGAAAGAATTTATCTTAAAAAGAAAAATTCCCGGTAAAATCTTCAAAAATTATTTATTTCTAAAATTTTCTGGCTAATAACCAATCCACTCGCTATTATTGGAAATAATTTCTCCATTGTCAATATCCAGTTCAATTATCCAGGCACCAATATCTGGAGGGTATTGATTGGCATTAGGTTTTTTGTCAAGAAAAGTTCCCAAATGATAAACCTGAGTACTGCCATATAATTTGCAATCAGATTTATGTTTGTGACCAATGCCAAAAATATCCGGTTTATTCTGAAATGTATTGAGATATTTATTGGTTTTGTATAATTTACCATAAAGCGATTTTCTGCTCGGATGAATAAGATTCATAGTGAGTCCATCTTTCAACCCAACATATCCTGTGTATTTTCCCAAATAATCAATATCAACCCGTTGGTCGCATAACTCCTGAACAACATTTTTGCCTTTATTGTTTTTAATCAAGTGATTTCCTGAAATTAATTTCATGTTTAAATCTCTCTGTTCGGGGATTAATTCATTAAAATAATTTATTTGTTCTTTAATCCCATAACAATCGGGATGCAGTTCATTTAATTGCGCTGGATAAATTCGATAACCTTCAAATAAATCACCTCCATGAAAAATCTGTTTGACACCTCTTTCTTTGAGCAAATCCAAATAATCTAAAATATAACCTTCATTTGTAAATCTATTGCCAATATGCCAATCGGAGGTTAATCCAAAAAAATCAGAGTCGGTTTGGGCCGGATAAATATAATTGTCCCTTTTACCCATGATAATATTTTATTAAAGAATAATAATTAATTTATCCAATCAAAAACCCAAAATTCTCTAAACCAAGAGCCAAATAAAGATCTATCTGGTTAATTAAGAATTTTAATAATTTTATTTATGCCGAGATGGCGGAGCGGCCAAAGCAGCAAATAACTCAAATATAACTGCGGTCACACGCGGCTGGCTTGAAACCAGTTTCCCGAAAGGGAACGCAGGTTCGAATAAACCCTTTTCAGCGTAATTGTTGAAAAAGGACTCAACCCCAAAACATAAATTAAGGTGTATCGAAAATCCTGCTCTCGGCGTATTAAATTTATATTTAGTATTTTCTGTATGAAACTCTTAATTGTCAGGCATGGGGAAACTGAATATAATGTGAAAAAAATATTTCAGGGAACCCTCAATGAAAAATTGAATCAAAAGGGGGTGGAACAGGCGAACAAACTTAGCCTGAGATTAAAAGATGAAAAAATAGATGTGATTTTCTCAAGCACTTTGGACCGGGCAAAAAAAACCGCTGAGATTATTAACAAATATCACAATCTTGAGATTCAATTTAAAGAAGAATTAAAAGAGAAAAATTTTGGTGATTTGCAGGGAAAATCCTGGGATGAATTATGCGATATTGTGAAAAAAAGCGGGGTGGAGTTTCACAAATATAAACCCCTCAATGGAGAAAGTGGGGTGGAAGCTCAGAAAAGAATTGTGGATTTCCTGTACAAAATTATTGAACAACACTCTGAGAAAACAGTTTTATTTGTAACCCATGGAGCAGTGATTATGGAATTATTGTTTCACTTGACTGAACTGCCAAGAAGTGAATTTAAAAAAATTGAACAACATAATACAGCGTTGAACATAATTGAGATCGACACCAACAAACATAAAATCCATCTTATAAATGGCACAAAACATTTGGATTAAATTATAATTTTAATCAATTTCTTCAATTCCATATTTAATTAAATAATCTTCAATTCTCCCTGCATCAACCTCAGAAATCTTTTCTGTTCTTGATAAATAATCCTTTATTTCGCTTATATCCACAATTGAGTGGACAAGCACATTAGTTTTTTCTTCAAATTGTTTTATTGCATCTGTTCCGTCCACACCGGTTTCCTGTCTGCCCACAGCAATAACCAAACCCGCATATTTTGGATTTTCTGCAATGCGATTTAACAAATTAATAGAATTATATTTTGTTCCTCCTGTCGTAAACACATCGTCCACTATCAGAATTTTATCGCCTTCATTTATTTTATGTCCAACAACCCAATTTTTTGCAGGTCCTGATTTGTGGCTTCGCCATGACCTTTAAGTTCTTTCCTATCAAATAAATATCCTTTATTCAAATGAAAATCTTTATCCAAAGAAATTGCAGTTGCTACTGATAAAGGAATTCCTTTATAAGAAGGTCCAAATATTACATCATATTCCTTCGGCTCAAATGCATCTGTTATTCTGCTGGCGTAAATATAAGCCAAATTCGAAATACTTCTTCCATCATCAAATACCCTAGTATCCACAAAATACGGAGATTTCCTCCCGCTTTTTAATTCAAATTCTCCTATCCCTTAAGCATTTTTATCAAGCAAAAAATCAATAAACTTTTTTTGTATGCTTTCATAGTTTAATTACAAAATAATTTATTACATTTTGGGTTTAATTTGCTAAAAGGCAATATTTGAAAATCCGTCTCAAAAAAATTGCGTAATACCCCATAATTTACTTCAATTGGAATAGCAATTTTAGGATTTTCATTTTATTATTTAATTATACGGACAAAAAAGTTTAATACCAACAAAGTCCTATAATCTCAAACTGCCTGATTTCTTTGCAATATTCCCGGTCATCATTCACAATATTTATCTTTACCCCATTTCTTTCATATTCTTCGAGAGCATTTTCGTATTTAGGCACAAGGCTGTTAAGAACTAGAATTTCATTTATTTTGTCTTTGTTTTTTTCAACCTCAGAACCGTAACAAACTTTATCCGAGTGTTTTTTTATTTCAATAAGGAATTTTTTCACAGTCTCCGATTCTTTCCTGTCTTTGAATTTTCCTATGACTTGCTTGATGCAACCTCTTGTCAGCAATTCCTTAAACCCTCTTTCTCCCCCGTTGGATAAATTATCAACAATTAAATCTTTATCAATCAACTTTGCAATTATATTTTTTGGTTTCCCCGGACCAGCAAGAATAATTTCTGCGTTTTCTTTTTTTAGGGATGAAGCAATTTCTTTGTAGTATTCTGTTTCCCTTCCTTTTGAAAGAACTTTTTTTATCTCTTTTAAATTAACGAAATCATACATCCGAAAATCAGCTTCACCTTTATCAACAACGCAGGTTAGAATTTTATAATTTTCAGGTCTTGGTAGATTGTTCAAGCCCCCATAGATCTTTATTTTTGAATACACTTTTAAATCAAGGGAATGGTATTTGTTTTTTTCCGGACCCTCAGCAATTTTTCCGGTTAATCTAACTCGGTTAGTTTCCCATTTCTTTTTTTCAACTTTGATTGAAAGCATCTGGGGTATTTTTTTGCCTTTTAATATTTCCCCGGCTTTCTTGATAACTTTTGTCCTTAAAGTTCTCTGCTCAACAACCCTATTTCCAAGACTATGGAATAAAAACCAAAGGTCGTTTAGACTCTCGGGAATTACGGATAAACTGTCTTTTTCCTTCTTTAGAAGTCTCATAATTAATTTAATTTAATTTTTCTATGTTCTTCGGGAATTATCTATAAAAGCACTCCTGTGGCATGCTCGGAATTTCCCATATTATTACCTAAACCCTTAATTAATATATCTTTGCCTGATTTTTTGTCTGTGAGGCATAAATCAGAAATTGTTGAAGGATATTCATTATAAATCATATTGCTGGGCAAGATTTTGAGAACCTTCCTTTTAAATGTCCATGAAGAATGGGAATAAGGATTTACTCTAAAATTTATTTTCTCCTTATCACTTTCCCCGGATACTTCAAAAACAGGCAATTTTCCTTCAATTCTTTTTACACCCATCTTTTTGAATTTATAAAGTTTTTTGCTGTCAAAGAAATAGAGTTGTTTTTTTATTGATTTTCCCGCAATTCTTGGATTGAAATAAACAAGAACCCCACCATTATCAAAATGGAATGACCCCCAGTACCACGGAGCTGTTGGAGAATTTACATAAACCCTCTGAAAATAAGCTGTCCCTGCGATTTTTTCATTTTTTATTGTTCCTGTTAAGTCCATCCTATTTACTCTGATAATTGAATAACCTTTCCCCAAATATTCAATATGACTTTGGATTGGTTTTAAAAAACTGTGGTCTCCTTTTCTCTTTGCAATAAACTTAAAATCATCCCCGATTTCAATTAGGTTATTGGTTTTGTTTACCTGATAAAAAGTTGGAATTTTTGTGTCCGAGGAAATTTTATTATCTGAAGCTCTGAGGTTGCATTGCTCCATAATTAAATTGTGGTGCATCTTTTTTCCGTCAAAATACCACGCCGCAACAGTGCCGTCAAACTTTGATTTATCTGTTGCTTGCCTGCAAGTAACATCCACCCCATTGCAATTGATTAAAGGATTATTTTTGGAAGACCATAAAATCATTAACTGCCTTGGCTTTTTGCTCTTCGGGGTTTTTATGTAAAACAACCAGAACCACCAAAGCCACGCTCCCTTTTTTAATGGTTTATTTAGGACATTGAAAATCTCTTTTTCAAAATCCATAACTTCCGAAGACTTAGATTTGGCTTTCATTTTTCCTCACCTGGATTCTTAAACTCCATTATAATAATCGGTTAGATTTAAAATTAGGGGTTTTTTGGGATTAACAATTTAAATTAAATTCTTTTTATGGAAACAGAATTATTAGTCGCCATATTAAGCATAATCTCAGTAATGATTACAATATCAATAAAACCCAGATTGGATGAATTTTATATTAATAAAAGTAAAAAAACAAAATTCTTATCTTTCTTGATAAATTATAACAAATCAATTCCTATTTACTGATACCCATCAAATAAAGAGATTTATAAATAAAAATAATATTTTTAAATTTTTGGGAATATTCTTTATAATTATCTTAATTGTTACTTTAGTGATAATTATATTCTATCCTGAATTGAGTATTCCATTGATAAGTTTGTACATGATAATAAGTTATACCATATTTGCTATTAGTCCTAAAAAAATTTCAAAAGAAAATTTAAATGTGGGTTATATTGAAATTCAATTAATCTCCACATTTTCTCTATCAACCGCATTGATATTATTATTCATACCTCTTAGTATATTTAACTCTAAAATTTCAATTGGATGGTATCTTGGTTTATTAATAATAAGTATGCCACTCGCCATTTGGAATACTCTTACTAAATATTATTTATCTAACTCTTTTAAAAAATACGCTCTCAACAAATACAATAAAACATTTCCAAAGATAAAAATAAATTATGAAGGGAATAACAAAGAAAGTGGTAAAATTAACAATATTCTAAATAATAGATTACTGATTATCAAAAAAGAAAATTCCAGTTTAGCGATACCTTGGGAGAAAATAGAATACCTTGAAATTTTTGAAAGCCTACCGAGCCATTCCAAGAGACTTAAGCGAAGGTAGGCTAAATGATTAAACTTTTTGAAGTTTATATGGACGGACTGGGATTTTCATAAATTTCTTTTTGAGAAAGAAATCTGACTTTGAACCCAGGGCCTCCCGATTGCCAACCGGACATTCTACCAAGTGTCCAAAACTGCAAATTTAAGATGTTATCGAGCCATTTCTATCGCTTAAGCGAAGATAGGCTATATGATAAAACAATCATTTTGCAAAGCAAAATGATGCACCGTCGGAACGACGAGTGCTGTTTGCAGTTTTACTGAACTATCCGCCCATAATTTAATAAATTTTAAATTTATCCTGACCTTACTTATGAACAAAAACCTTATTGCCCAAATATCCGACCTGAAGCCAAAAATAGGGCTGGATATAAACAAAACCCTGAATAAATTCCAGAAAAACCGAACCAAAGAACAAAAATTCACCGAACTGAGTTTCTGCATCCTTGTGGCAAATACTTCCCTCGCAAACACCCAAAGAGTTTGCAGGGAAATAAACGGAAAAGAATTATCAGCCACGGAACAGGAACTAAGAGATGAATTAAAAAAAGCGGGCTATCGGTTTTACAACAAAAGAGCAAATTATATCATTCTGGCAAGAGAATTCCTTGAAGAACTAAACTCCAAATCAAAAACAAATGATGAATTTGAAACAAGAAAATGGCTGGTGAAAAACATAAAAGGAATCGGGTGCAAAGAATCCTCCCACTTTCTCAGGAATATGGGGTTCACAGATTTTGCCATCCTTGACCGGCACATAATGAAAATCCTGAAAAAATCAAAAGTAATTGATGAAATTCCATCAACAATCTCAAAGAAAAAATATTTGGAAATCGAAAAGAAATTAAGAATTATTTCAGAACAATTAAATATTACTCTTGCGGAACTTGACTTATATCTTTTCTACCTTGATGCGGGGATAATCTGCGAGAGATAGATTTTTGGGTTTATGGACCTGAAGAGACTTTCGCCCGGCAACTGAAATGCTTCTTCAAGATGCCGGATTTGAATTCGAAGAACCAGATTTAATTTTTCCTAAAAAAGGCTCACTCTCGACCTCCGGCTTCTACGCCTTATAAGAACATTGTTCTTACTCAAACTTCCTTTTACAAAAGTCTGGCCTTATAAGACCGGCGCTCTAACCAAGCTGAGCTACAGGTCCATATATAGTTAATTTTTTAATCTTTGTTATATCCAAATTTCCTCTTAAACCATGCATTTATTTTTAAAAAAGAAAATCTTATATGAAAGAACTGCTTAAATTAGCCGATAAAATCGAGGATAAAGACCTCAAAGAAAAAACCATTGAGATACTTAAAAACCTGCATTTAAGCAATAAAGCCCTTAAATACAAACCTTTAAAAATTGAGGAAAGTCCTGCGGGATACAAAGGTTTTGAACACCATATGGAGGAAGGCGGACTTGTCAGGCACACAAAGAATGTTGCAGATATTGCCCTGAAAATCGCTGAATCTGTTGAGGAAAAATACGGGATTATTAACAAAGATTATGTGATTGCCGGAGCATTGCTTCATGATTTGATGAGGGTATTTGATTTCAAGAAAAAAACAGATTCTTATGAATTAGTTGGAAAATTATTGGGACACGAGGAAATGATTGGGTGCGAATTATACGCAAGAAATTTCCCAGAAGAAGTTGTCCACATTGTATTAAACCATCTGAAACCCGATGGATTAATTGTTGAAGCTTTAATCGTGCATTATGCTGACTCGATAGATGCTTACACCGATGTTTATCTTAAAGAATCTATGAAAGCGGTTCTTAAATCAAAATTATGAAAGCGGAAGCGGTGCAATTTCTCAGAAATTTAAAAGAAAACCCTAAAATAATTTCTCACAATGACGCAGATGGTATTTGCTCTCTCGCAATATTATTGCATTACCTCAACAAAAAAGGAATAAACGCAAACTATGAATTAACTGAAGTGCCAATAAAACATGTTAATAAAGAAAGTACAATGATTTTTCTTGACATCAGTCTTGATAATGCATTAAGATTTGCATCAGAGATAACACTTGTTATTGACCACCACCTGTTTGACAAAAGACCTGACATGCCTTTTTACAACCCAAGAGAAACAGATGAAAAAAGTTACATCCCGGCTTCCTATTTAATATACGAAGTTTGTTCAGAACTGGAAGATATGGAAGAAGTAAAATGGATTGCGTGCGCGGGAATAATCGGGGATAAAGGTGATAAAAATTCAGAGATATGCAAAAAATTTGTTGACAGTCTTGATGATTATGAAAACCTGAGCCTTGTTTCAGATCATATTTTCTCAGCCGACCTCGTGGATAATATTGACGGGGATTACAAAGCTCTTGAAATTGTCAAAAACGCCAAGTCCGCAAAAGAATTATTGCATGACCCTTACCTAAGCGAATGCTATGATGAAGTGCAGAAAGAATTATCTAATTACAAAAATAAATTGGAACGGGAAGATAAAATAATTTTTGTTGAGGTGGAATCCAGATACAATATAAAATCAATAATTGCGAGCCGTCTTCTTGATAAAAACAAAAATATAATTGTGGTTGCATATTCCACTTACAATGACGCTTACAATATAAGTCTCAGGACAAACACAGATATAAACCTCGGGGCAATCTCAAAAAAAGTTGCTGGACTCTGCGGAGGCGATGGGGGAGGTCATGAAAAAGCCGCGGGAGCAAAAGTAAGCAAAAGCAAGTTTCCGGTTTTCAGGGAAGAATTTGTTTCTGAGGTTGAGAAATGCGCATAATTCAATAATTCTCTTGAGATACTTTAAATTAGATAATCTTAAAACACTTTATAAAATTAAAAAAATTATTTCTTCCTGATAATCTGAAATTCAATTGCCTTTTTGTCAAATTTTCCGAATTTCTTTTCTCCCGCTTCCATTGCAGCAACCGCAAGTTTTTTTGCGTTTTCTTCATTCATTCCGTCTTTGTAATTTTTCTTAAGATAATCCTGCGCTTCTTTTTCTCCCCTTCCTGCTGCCTTGGCTTTCCACCTGTTAAGATCGCCTGAAGGTTTGATAATATACAATGTTGGTTCATTATTTACTCCGCCTAATAAAATAGACACTCCATAAGGTCTTGCTCCAGCAAACTGAGTAAGCAACTGCATTCGGTCAGCGGCTTTTTTTGCAAGAACAAATATATCTATTGGTTCTCCATAAGTCAATTTGTTTATCTGCGCCTGCACTCTCAGGAAGTCAATTAAAAGTCTTGCGTCTCCGGTAAATCCGCATGCTGCTGCGATAATATGTCCATCCACCTTTGAAACTTTTGTTGATTTGGAAGGTAATTGCAACTTGCTTGAAGTAGAATATGCCGCAAGAACAACGCCGTCCTTAAACACAACACCAACATTTGTTTTCCCGAGTTTAACTGCCTGCAAAGCATATTCAACCTGATAAATTCTTCCTTCAGGAGAAAATACTACCGTAGCACGGTCATAACCCATTTGCGCGGGAACTTCTGCTTCTGTCATAATATTGATTAAATATAATAAATAATTAAACTAATTCCTTTGTTAATAACACTCTATAAACAGGTCCTGAAGGATTTAATTTACTTTCCATTAACTCAAAATTAGAAACATTAAAATTATCTTCAAATTTAATTTCTTTCAGTTTCTCCAGAAATTCTTTCCTATCTTTTATTGATTTGACTCTTGCGATTGTGAGGTGAGGCTCATACTTTTTCTCAGGTTTGAACCCGCATTTTTCAAGTTTTTGGTCAATCTGCTTCTGCAATTCTATAATCTCATTTCTTCCATTTTCAATCCCCACCCACACAACTTTAATGAAATCTTTATTTGGAAAAAATCCAATATTTTTAAGTGAAATCTCAAACTTCGCGCAATCAACGGTCTTTAAAACCTGCTGGATTTCCTCAATCTTTTTCTCATCCGCATCCCCTAAAAATTTTAGGGTTAAATGCAGGTTTTGTTTCCCCACTTTTCTTATGCCTTTTTCCTGAAATTCTTTTGCCATCTCTGAAATTTTATCTTTGATTCTGTAAGGCAGGTTTATTGAAATGAAGGTTCTCATAACTTATGGAAACCAAAGAAAGAATTAATGAAATAATAAAAATCCTGCAGAAAAAATACAACACCGAAGTTAAAAGAGGTGAACCATTTAAGATACTAATAAGTGTGGTATTATCGCAAAGAACCCGGGATGAAACAACTAATTTGGCTTCAAAAAGATTATTTAAAATAGCAGATACTCCGGAAAAAATTCTCAAATTAAGTGACAAAGAAATAGAAGACTTAATTTATCCCGTTGGATTTTATAAGCAAAAGGCCTGGGGAATAAAAAAACTTTCAAAAGAATTGCTGGATAATTACAATGGAAAAGTTCCTGATAGTCTGAAAGAACTAATAAAACTTCACGGGGTTGGGGATAAAACAGCTTCCTGTGTCCTGCTCTTTGGTTTTAACAAAAATACAATACCGGTGGATACTCATGTTAATAGGATTTCAAAAAGACTTGAATGGGTTGAAGAAACATTAACTCCGGAAAAAGTAAGGATCGAACTTGAAAAAATCCTAAAAGGAGATAAACGGGATATTGTTAATCAATTATTTATCCAGTTTGGGAGAGATATCTGCAAGCCAATAAGTCCAAAATGCAAGAACTGTCCTATCCAGGAATATTGTGATTATCCTGAAATAATATCAAAAAATATTGATTGAAATTTGTACTTACTACAGGATAATGCTTTAAATACAATAATTATATGGAACTAAAAAATTATCTTAGTTTAACTGCCGGAGCAACAACCGCAGATATTTCATCCACAGCAACAAATATCGGAAAAAATTACGGAGATAAAATCGGAGTGGAAGGAAATCCATTTATCGCTGATTATATAAATGATGGAGATCCAACAAGATATTTAATTTCGACCACTATTATAGCTGCAAGTCTTGGTTTATGTTGCATCGCGGATAAATATATTGAAAAGCGTCTCAAAAATAAAAACCCGGAAGACAAAACAAAACTTAAAAAATTTATAGATGAAAATAAATTATTCCTTA
>Ga0164318_10001007_pt1 | contig 23956 bp, 16 predicted proteins | sample GuaBasSedimGuay9_FD_113734 | JGI IMG/M metagenome (GOLD analysis project Ga0164318, IMG submission 113734) | Subseafloor sediment microbial communities from Guaymas Basin, Gulf of California, Mexico - Guay9, Core 4571-4, 0-3 cm | ecosystem: Environmental > Aquatic > Marine > Hydrothermal vents...
GTTTGTTTAGCATTTGGTTTATTTTATTTAAATAACAATAATTTAGAAGATTCTATTAAGTATTTAAACGAGAGTAATGAAATTTTTAATGAAATAGGAAATGAATATTGGAAAATAGTAAATATGAGTCATTTAGGTACAGCATATTTAAACAATGATGAATTGGATAAAGCATATAAATATCTAAACGATTCACTTTCGGGTAGTAAAAGGCTCAATATAATCGATATAACAACTCAAAATTTATTTAATATAATGGTTGTATTTGTGAAAGAAGGTAAGTATCGTAAAGCGCTTAAATTTGGAAATAATCTTTTAAACTATTTACAAACGGGTAATAAGATTAAGAAATTTCCGAAATTAAGGAAATTATTGTCATCAATCTATTCTACTATGGCAGAAATTTATTCAAACCTTAATGATACATATAATTCTCGTTTATTTTTACAAAAAGCTATCAATATTCAAAGAGAAATTGTGCGTGATCTCGAACTTAAAGAAATGCAAAACACATAATTGCAAGTTCTATATTAAAGGAATCAATTAGTAAAAGGTAAAATAAAAAATCTTATATTAATTATACTAATTTAATCTTAATTGATTAAAATTTTTTTATTTTTTAAGAATTTTCTCATTTCTTTTTCATTTTTAAAAAAGTATTTCAAACTGGATAATATATTTTGAATTCCCAATGAGAATTGACATTCTTTAGATAATATAAGTGCTTGTGAAAAATATTCTAATGCTTCTTTATCTTTCCCTAAAGCGCCATACAAATTACCAATATTATATAATTTTATTGCCATACCTTTTAGATTTCCTAATTGTTTTTCCAGTTCGTATGATTTTTTATATGTGTCAATAGCTTTTTGAAAATTCATTAATCCAAAATGTATATTTGCGATATTTCCTATTGAATTTGCTAAGCCCTTAATATTATTTGTTTTTTCAAAAATTTTTCTAGCTTTTTGATACAGATCTAAAGCCATTTTAAGTTTTTTATAACGTGTATTTTTAGAAGCATCTTTTTTAGATTGATCAACATATATATTAGCTATATTTAAAAATGCTATGGCTTGATCATCAAAATTTCCTGTCATTAGACTCAATTTTTCAGCAGATTTATAAGATTCGAGTGCTTTATTATATTCATTTTTTTGTCTGTATATGTTTCCCAAATTAATTAGAGATGTATATGTTATATCAAGATTATTCATTTTTCTTCCAATTTCTAATGATTTTTGATATTTTTCGAATGCAGATTTAAGATCTCCTTTAATATAGTAGATCTCTGCCATATTTGAGAGAATCATAGCAGATTGCTCGATAAATCCAAGTAATTGATAAGCTTTGTAAGACCTCATATAACAATCCATAGCTTTATCAAGTAATCCTTTAGTCTTATAAATTAAACCAATTTGAGAAAATGTAGCTGCTGTAATCTCATAATTTTCCAAAATTTTTGAATAATTTATTACATTTCCATAAATATTAGTTGCTTTATCTAAATTTCCAGAAAAATAATATATATTACCGAGCTCCAATAAAGTCCTTGTTTTTAACTCCAAATCACTTTTTCTAAAATGTTCTATTTTCATATCAATATTATCAAATTGTTCCAAAATTTCATTATAATATTGAATAGCTCTGTTCTTATCGCCTAATTTACTATAGATGCCACCTAATAAAATTATAGATAATAATTTTCCATGTTTATCGCTCTTATCTTTAAATATTTTTAATGATCTAGTAAAATGTTTTAAAGCTTCTTTTAATTTACCTGTACGATAAAATAATATTCCAATAAATTGCTCTATGAGACCTTCTTTCTTCACGGAATCAAAATTGATTTTTAACCATGAAGTAAATTCTTTTATTAAGTTTTGTTGTAAGTTCAAATTATCTGGAGTAATTTCATATTTCATTAAATTTGATATAAACCTGAAGACATCACATTTTACTTTAAAAATTTCTATTGCAGGGTTAAGAATTCCAAATTCTTTTAAGAAATTGTCAAGATAATTTATATCAAGAGATTTTTCATTTTCTGAAGTAGTATTAAAAATCTCTATTATATGATCATCCGTTTTATTAATATTTAATTTATAAATTTCAAATGAATCATCGGTTCTTTTTTCGTATTCAAACCATATTATTCTTTTTATTCCTGAAATCTTTTTTATTTCGGGTATAATATCTAAATCATCATTTCCAGAATAACCCATTACTATTAATGTTTTTTCTTTAAGAATTTTCCTTAAAAAATTTCTCTTATACGGAGTCAAACCTAAAAATTCTGACCCGGCTTCCTCTTTAATTTTCCTAGATATACTTTGGATATCAATTTCAATAGAATCAACTGTATTCTTATTTTCAAAATAATTTAAAGCAGATCCATGTAACTTGGCAATTAATATTGGGCTATTTTGAAGTGGTAAATAATTTAATTTGTCCTCATCTTTAATATTATTAGTCATCTCATTAAAATATTTAAAATCTTCATCATAAATTAGTAATTTAACATATTTTTTTAATTCCTCAGTGCTTCTAGACTCAGATTTAATTAAATTTTTTAATGCTTTCTCAATTAAAATATCGAAATTTGTAGTTAAAATCGGAACATTTCTCATAGCATTTCTTGCTAAAAAATAGTGAATATTATTAGGTTCCCTATTTTGTAAAAAATAATTTAATAATGTTTTGTTATTATCAAATAAATATAAAAAAATGGTTATATAAGCCTCAAAACGAATGTTAAATAAAATCTCTTTTAATTTATTATATATATTACCTTGATTATCAATTATATATTCTAAGATCCCTTCCATAATTCCTCTGGCGGATAATATATTAGATGGCGGATTCATAGAAATGCCCGCACCTACAAAAAATACTATATCCTCCTCTTTACACATTATCTCTTTTAAATCTAAATTATTAAAAATTTGAAACATCATTCTTTTATCACCGATCAATTTTAAAATCTATATTTATTTAATATTTTTTTCATAGATTATCACTAATCCTCTTTTATTGCTTTATATATATTCAATATTATAAGAAAAAGCATATTCCAAACCTAAAATAGATATATTTATTATAAAAATACACTACGCACATAATTCACAACAATAAAGAGAAGGTTAAAATTCATTAAATTCACATAATAATACATTTCGGACAAACATAGTACTCATTTTCCTCTACGCAAATATTACATTATCAGTACCGCATAAAAGACATTCAGTATATTTGTAGGGCAAATCTACTTTTGCAAAAGGAAATCACCTTTTCAAACAATTTCACTGATATTAAATAATGTATTTTCATTTTTAATAAATAATAATTTAATTTTCACTTCAATTTTTCTATCTGGTAATTTCAGTAGAAATTATTGTAGGTATCGTATAGTTGGTTAAAAGGCCAAAAACAATAATAATTTAATGTAAAAACAAAATTCAAATTTTATTTTTTTATTTTTGAATTAAAAATTAAACTGAATTTTTATCTCATTTATTCATATAATATAATATTTATTCTTATTTTAAAAAAGAAATTCAGTTTATTTCTTATTTTGTTAAAAAGTTATCAAAAATTACTAGATATTACAAAACGGGCTATATTTTTTTCTTAATTCAAAAAATCATGAAATATTCAAAAGATTTAGAAAAAATTCATAAAATAAATAAAATTGGGTATATATTGAAAAAGTAGAAACAATAAATAAAATATTTTGGGAATTGTATTGGTTAAAATTAGAAATGATATAGATGAATTGGAAAAGGAATTAGAAAAAATTTTAAATATATTAAAAAAGGAAAAAGTCGAATGGCCTTACCAGAAAGTAGGACTTAATGAATTTAATAGAAATTATTTCCCATTTATAGAAGATTTAGATGAATTAAAAAAGTTTCATTCATTTCAACCTAATCAATTAATTGCGGTTGTTGAAAATAAATTACGAACAGTAAATAGTCTTTTAAAACCATTAGAGACTAATTTAAAAGCATTAAGATTTCAATATCAATTGCTTAATTTATTTTCTATTTATAATCCTGAAGAATGTATTGAAATATTGAAGAAAACTCCTAAAGGAATACGTGAGGGGTTTACTTCGGAAAAATCATTAGAACTTGCTGCTCTTAATAACATTAATCAAAAACAAGTAGCAGAAATAATGAATTTATGGTTAAATATGCGATATTATGGCGCATTATCATGTTCCTTAAGTCCAAAATTTATGATCCCAACTATTAAAGAAGGAAAATTAAAGGAAAAAATTAATTCAATAAAGAGTACTATCGAAAAATCTGAGCCTGACCTTGAAAATAGACATAAAATGTATAATGAATGGGTATTTGCCAAACAAAAATTAGACGAAGAACGAAAATTAATGTCTTTTGGACCTGAGAGTGTCCAAATTATTGAGGACTCGTTAAATGCAATTTTACATTTATCTAAAAGAGGAGAAATTAATAGAGACCAAATTAATAAAGTTCTAAATTTAATTGATGCTATACTAACACAAATCGAGGAAGAATCTAAAAAAGAAAATAAAATTCTAATCCCCAAGGACAAAAAAGAGAAATTAATTGAATTAAAGGGCTACATTAAAAATAAACCAAATGAATTTTTCGAAATAGCTCAGATTGTTAATGCAATTGTAAGAAATCAAGCATTGAATGATAAACAAGTCCAATTTCTTAAGGCAATAATAGAAAAATTAGAGAATTTACCCGAAAATTTGACGGATTTATCACAAAATCCAACTTTAATCGACTATTTAAAAAATATATTTGAACCGCTTGAAGATTTAGATATTGAAAAATTAATTGAAAAATCAAAAAGTAAGAAAAAGGGAAAATTACCATCTAAAATTATTGGATATAAATTACTTGAGCAAATAATTAATTTATTTTCAGTTTGGATTACTGAAAAAATAACAAATAAAAAAGACGAAATGAAAAAATTTTTTGAAATATTTTCAGGTGTTCCATTAGTTTTAATTAATAAAATAGCAGAACTGATTAATAAAAAAGAAAAAGATTTTGATATTGATGAATTTAAATCTAATTTGATCTCTTTTCTCGCCTTTTCAGGAATTTATGAACTTTATAATAAAATAGGATTTGAAAAGAAAGTAGAAGAGGAAATAGAAGTCTCAAATGAAATTTTAATTCCACCTCAACCTGATCAGAGACTAGCCCCTATTCAAAAACAAATTAAATTTGAATTTATGAAATTTATGGAAACTGCTGAATTTGAAAATGAACCAATATTTGATTTTCTAGAAAGTAAAAGAATTCCACCGATTCTTATTGTAGATTCTTTTATAGAAGCATCTGAGAAAATATTAATAGATATTATAAATTTAAATTCAAAAAATGCTCTTTACAAACTAGTTAATTTGAATAAAGACGAATATGAAGTTAAATTAAAGACATTAAAATTAAAATTACAACTTTTATTAGGTGATTGCGAAAAAGAATTAATCAATCTGTTAAAAAACCTAAAAATAAAGAAAAAAATTAAAACTAAAACTTTATTAAAACAATATAAGGAGAAAATTAGAGAAATTTGGATCAAAAAACTTATAGTAAGTAAGAAAATTGAGATTAAACCCCCTGAAGAAATAGGTACTAAAAAAGTTTCTGAAATTGCTGCAAAATTAATGCAAAAAAAAGCATCGATTTCTTCTAATATCCCACCTAAAGCCCCACCAATAGCTGGTTCGCAAAAGGCATCTAAAATTCCGCCCAGAGCTATTTCAACACCACCTTCAAGGTTGCCACCTAAAGCCCCCACTCCAGTCCCGCCTAAAGCCACCACTCTAACCCCGCCTAAAGCCTCTACTCCAGTCCTGCCTAAAGCCTCTACTCCAGTCCCGCCTAAAGCCGCCACTCTAACCCCGCCTAAAGCCCCTACTCCAACCCCACCTAAAGCCTCTACTCCAGCCCCGCCTAAAGCCACCCCTCTAACCCCGCCTAAAGCCACCACTCTAACCCCGCCTAAAGCCCCCACTCCAGTCCCACCTAAAGCCCCTACTCCAACCCCACCTAAAGCCCCTACTCCAACCCCACCTAAAGCCTCTACTCCAACCCCGCTCAAAACCCCGAATCAAATTTCACTTAAAGATGCCATTTCATCTTCACATAAAATTTCTACTTCGACTCCGCTTAAACCATCTCAAAAAGTAAAGATAACCAGTAAAAAAATAATTGAATCAGAGAAAACAAGAGATTTAAAAAGAATTGAAATTAAAAATGAGGAACTTAACGCTATGCCAGAACAACTTTCATTGGATATTCCGCCACCAAGACCATCCATAAAGACCATATCAGCAAATAATATAGATGTTGGATTTGGTACTAAAAATAATGAAAATGACATTCCAATTGAAAACTTAAATGTACCATATACATCGAAAAACTCAGTTAAACATATTTTAGATGGAACTGATAAAAACTTAATGAGTATAAAAGAGGATAAAAAATATGGAGAGGGTGAAATTGAAGGTTCAAAAATTTCTGAAATTAATGGTGGTCAAAAAGGAGCAGCATTAGAAAGTGGGGTTATAAATTTAGCATCAAATAAGAGTACGGTTAATTTTAAACTTGAAGAATATGGTTATGAGACTGAAGAGGAAGACATTTTTAAAGAAAAAACAGAAGAATTGAAAATAGCAATTGATGATGCAATGGACTTAATTCAGCAGTATATAGCAGATATTGATAAAATATCGCCCCAGGTATTAAAATCGGCTTTAAAATTAATATATGAGATACGAAAAACTGACATTAAAGATGTTAAAATTCAAGATGTAAGAAAAATTATTAATCTAGCTGAAGAATTAAAATCACAAAAGGAAGTTTTAGAAACCCAAACAAAAAAATTGAAAAATCTAGAAACTAAATTAACTGAAAAAACTATTGAATCATTGGAAACAAAATTAACTCTTGTAGTATTAAAATTTGATGAATACATAGAATTTTTACAACAAAAAATTGAGATTTTATCAAATCGAAGTGGGATTATATTAGAAGAATTAAGTAAAAAATTTGGAAAACAAACTCGATTACGCAGAAAAATTATAAAAGGGACTAAAAAATTAACAGAACATGTAGATATCTTGAAACGAATTTCTGATTTAACGCCTGAAGATTTTAAAAAGGCAAAGGAGTTATACTTAAAATTAAAAATTGTACGACAGAAAAAAAACACGAAAAAAATTCATCAGATTACTAATGAAATGTCCAAATTATTAAATGTAGAACTTATCGAATTTCAAAGAGCAACAAGAGATAAGATTTTGAAAAACTCGATTGATGATTTATTTTCCAGTAAATAGATAAATTATAATAGAATTTTTGATTTTTTTAAAAAGAGTGACTATCATTTATGAAAATACGCAAAGTTAAAAAGGAAATACGGGCAATTGGAGTTGATGATGGACCATTTATCCCTCATACTAAAGGAAATGCAAAAGTATTTGGAGTAATTACAAGAGGTAATTATAGAGTAGAGGGTGTTATCCAAACTGAAATAGAAATAGATGGATTTGATGCTACTGAGAAAATTAGTGATATGATATTAAATTCAAATCATTATGGACAAATAAGAGTGATTTTATTAAATGGAATAACATTTGGTGGTTTCAATGTATGTGATATAGACGAACTTTCTAATATTGTTAAAAGACCTGTTATTGTTATAATTGAACATAGACCAGATCTTGAATCTATTAAGTTAGCCCTTAAAAAAAATCAAATAAATTGGGAAAAAAAATGGGAAATATTTAAAAAAATTAAAAAAATCGAAGAAATTACCATTAAAAAAAGCCCGAGACCAATTTATGTCCATTATACATCTAATTTAACGATTGAAATTGTAAAAGAAATATTGAACTTAACAATTAACATTGGGCATATTCCTGAATGCATAAGGATTGCTCATTTAATTGGTGCTTCTTTTATTAAAAAATAGGTTATCTATTAAACATAAAATCAATTTATTAAGATTAACACTTCTAATTCTCAAATTTCATTAATTTGTTTAATTATATCTGGTACTTCACTTATATCATTAATCGTAAAATCGGGTTTAAATTTTAATCCAACTTCATATGGAAAATTAAAATCTTTTTTTACTTTAACACATAAAAGTCCAACATCTGATGCACCTTTACAATCATTTAATAAATCATCGCCGACCATAATTACTTCTTCGGGTTTTAGATTTAATTTTTTTAGGATTGTATTAAATGTAAGGGGATTTGGTTTTGTGTATCCAATATTAGCAGAAGTTTCTATTAAATCAAAATAATCTTTAAGTTCTAAAATTTCCAACAATTTTTTAATTCCTTTATCATATGGACCATTAGACAATAAAGCAACTTTTAACCCCATTGCTTTTAACTTTTCAAGAGTTGGCTTGGTATTTGGAAATGGAGCCCAAAACTCAGCTTCTATTGCATGAAATATTCCCGCACATTTATTGACAAGGTCATTATCTTTAATTTTAAATTCTTCAAATGTTTTTGTTAAACAATATTCTGTGGAATATTCTACAAGATCGTCGAATGACTTATCAAAAGCCATATATTTTATTTTTTTAAATTTTCGGGCAAATTTTCTGGCATTTTCTTTTTTCAGTATGCCAATTTCTACTAAATAATTAATTACATTGTTTATTCCTTTATCTATTAAATCTAGATATTTTGGTATTGTAAAATCTTTATGTCCTACGAGTGTAAAGCCCAGATCAAAAATAACTGCCTTTATCATTATAAAAACCACCAATCCATACTAGAAAATAACTAATTTTTTAAAATAATGATGGATATTTTTATGACTAACATAAGACTCACTTAAAAAAACAATTTATTATTTAAATCTATTTGAATATTAAAATTTATTAATTTTATATGATAAATAAAACTTTATCTAATAAAGATATTAATCTGAGAGATATTATATAATTCTCGGTAAAATTAAAATAAAATTAAGGTTATCATATTTTTCAAACATTAATATCAAAAATTTTATAAAAAATATTTAACAGATACTTTAAATTTTAGCCAAAATAAAAATAGCCATTAATCAGAAGTTTTTATTTTTCGGATTATTGTAAAACTTCTTTAATTCTTTGTCATTCGCTTTTAAAATTGGAGGATTTTGAAAAAAATAAAAAATAATCTTCTGAATTTTAGTGTATATTGTTGATTATTATTTAAAATTAATTAGAACATAAAAATCTAAAATAATGGATAAAATTTTTAGTAAAAGAATTGAGTTTAAACAATAATACAAATTAAATGTAAATGATTAAAATGGTAAAAGTATTAGGAATTTTGGGAAGTCCACGCAAGGGTAAAAGTAATGATACACTTCTGGACGCTGCCTTAGAAAAAATTAAAGAAGATGCAGATATCGAAAAAATCTACTTAGTAGATTATAATATAATTCCATGTAATGGTTGCGACACTTGCGTTAAGAAAATGGAATGCCCGTTAGATAAAAATGATGATATGAAACAATTACGAGATAAATTATTAGACGCTGATGCTATAATCATTGCAAGTCCATCATATTTTGGAGGACCACCAGGTATCTTAAAAAATTTCATGGATAGGTCAAGGCCACTTAAAATGGCAGGACATAAGTTAAAAAATAAAGTTTTTGGATTCATAAGTTCATCAGGTCTTAGATATGGAGCTCAACATGAAGTAATATCAGCTTTAATGAATTTTGCTCTAATTCATGGTGGCATCGTGGTAGGCGCAGCAGGGAAAGTAATAGAGCCAAATTATGCTATTGGTTCTTTTCAAGGTGATAAAATAAAAGAATTTAGAAAATCATCAGAAGATGAAATTGGTTTAAAGACAAGTGAACTACTAGCGTCTCATGTTATAGAAATTGCTAAAAGAATTTGTTAAAGAAATAAATACATATAGCCCTTTTATTTTTATTTTTTAAAAATGATTATGTTAATTGTTTTTTGTTGAATATATATTTTTAACTATTTCAAAGATTCTAAGTTTTTTTCCAAATTTTTTACGACTCTAGACCTATTTTTTATTACATCTTAATTTTAGTCGAGTTTTTACATCACATTTTACTTTTTTTCTTCCATTTTAGCGTTGTATTACGGGGAGAGTACTCGTTTTTATATTAATTATTTTACACAAAAATGCTCATGGACAATATTGACGATAAGCCTTGTGTTATTACCAGATTACCAGCCCCAGACTTATCTAATATTTCATATCCTATGTTTAACTCTAATAATATCATTCGAGTTAACTCATAGCCCAGAATTATCAAGGACTTAGGCGCCAAAACTCGTAGAAAATTTGTGGAATTCGAAAGTATTCACCTAAAGTGCAAATCCTGTCTCTCGATTTTTCAAGTAGTACGGGACGAGATAGTCAAAGGTCTATCAATTACTGGAGATGTACTTGATACAATATTGCTATTATACTATGATTTTGAGAATTCTGTTGAGAGGATAGTAGAATTAATGGGATCATTATATTCTATCAAGTTGAAGAAGAGTTCGGTATTAAAATGGATAAAAGTTTATGGTATTGAGTATTGATGGAAAAGTAATACGGTGTTCCGCGGAAGTTCTGAGGTCTCAAGTGGTCATTTCGGAGTTGATGGGACATTTCCAAAATTAAAATTTTTTTCAGATATTGACTTGAAGAGCAAATATATAGAGAAAAAAAAATGGCTGTGCCTTTGTTATATCTGACAGAATTACAGGACGGGAGCTTATGTACTATTTGTGAAGAGGTAAAGACCAACAAGAAATAGAAAAATTACTTGTCCTTTTTAAAAAAAGCTGGGTGCACAGCCGAAGTTTATCGTTGTCGATTATAAACCTGCTTGGGATGTTGCTATTAGGCGTGTTTTTCCAAATACTATGATAATTAGGGACAGGCTTCACACTGTACAACTGATAAGCCGAGCAATACTAAAAACATACAAAAATTAACGAAACAGATATATTCAGTACTAATTAAAGATACTATCAAATTATAATAACTTATTAAAAAGGATGATTGGTCTGGTAATATTAATAAATTTAATTCTATAAATGGACTTATTAAGGAATTTAAATATTATTATCAAATACTCGTTAAATTATATAAAAAAGAAAGATTAATTGAATTTAAACATGGACTTAATAATATATTGAATAAATTATTGGACTTAAATTCTGAATATTCTATATTATTACATAATGAATTGATAAGCGGGCTTCTCCTAATGGTTTAACTGAAAAAAATTTAAAATATTATAAGGTTAAGCTTAAGGCATCTCTGTCAAAAGTAATGAGGGACTTTAGACGCCAATTAGAGGTGGAAAAAAAATGTAAAAGAAATACTCAATTTCAGGCTTATAATTCACGGAAAAAATAAAGGGATAATTCATCAAAAAATAGGGTCAAGTCCGGAATATTCAATGAGAAAAATAAAAAAGGTGGCTATGAATAGATATGGATTGAGATTAAGAAATACTACGCAATTATATCTGGAAAATCAATTAAAATGCTCTGTAATTGTAGCACAAACTTAAAAAAATTTAAATAACTTATTAACAAAAATTTATCAGCTTACTCTAATCGCAATTGTGATTTTGAAAAAAATATTTTGTATTCGCTTTTTTCTTAAATTTAATGGCCAATATAATAAAGTTTTTAATAAAAGTTAATAGACCAATAATTTTTAAGGTATCTGTAGAATATAATCATATTTCTTAATTAATTTTTTAAATAATATTATCAATAATTCTTATAATTGTCTAATTATAGTCAATCTTAATGATTTTTTATGAATTATTCAAGTAAAAGCGACATATTTCTCTATATTCTCTAAATAATTAAAATTTGTGTTTATTCAATAATTTTATTGCTTTAACAAAAACGAAATTGATCAAAACAATTTCTTATTATAATTTTTGAAAAATGGAAAATAAAATAATTATACATAAATTTATCATATAAATTAAAAGAATTTTATAGTTAGAATTACTTTAAAAGATGATTTTAATATAATTTTAAAATAGAATCAATTATTTTTAAAATCAACATAATTTGATAATGTATTTTCTAAAATTTTTATATAATATTATTAGGCATCATATTATTTGAGATGACAAATATGATGTCAGAAGAAACAACTGTATTATCAGAAGAAAAAATAAATGAATTACTCAAAATTAAAGGGATTTATGACCCAAATTATATTCGTAATCTCCCAATTATTTCATTAAAAGAGGTCACGCCAAATATCAATAAATCTTTGGCTAAAATATTTGATATCCACAAAATTAATGATTTAGCCAATCTTACGATTTCCGAAGATAAAAAGAAAGAATTAGAAGACGAAGGAATTAGCTACGAAGAACTTCAAAAATGGATTATAGCCTCTAAATTATTGACTAATACAGAAGTTCTTGAAAATAAAATAGAACGACAAAAGGGTAAAAAAATAGTATTCGTTGGTCTTGAGAATGCAGGTAAAACTGCGATTATTCAGACAATTACAAAAAATACAACAATTGATACAATATCAAATTTAGAACCTACAATTACAATAGACAGAAAAACGTTCGTAATTGATGACAATAAACTAATTATGTGGGATTTCGGTGGTCAAAAAGAATATCGTGAACAATATCTTAAAAACCCTGAGAGGTATTTTTTAGAAATAGATGCCTTAATTTTTGTAATTGATATTCAAGAAAGTGAGAAATTCGACGAAGCATTAAATTACTTAAAAAATATTCTAAGTATTTTGGATTATCTAAAAGAAAACCCCGAAAAAATTATATTATTACATAAAGCAGACCCAGATATTATCTGTACAGAGCAAATTATTACATCAATTGACGAGCTTCAAACAAAAGTTGCTAAAATTATGAATAATAAAGCATATTCAATTTTTGCAACAAGTATATTTAATGCAGTCCCACAATCAAATGACATTATAAAAGCATTAAAAGAAATGGGAACTATTAAAAAAGAATGTACTTCTAAACCAAAATTAACTAATGAGGATTTGGCTGAGACGTTAGACCGATCATTAACGATTTTTGTTAAATTAAGTACGTATATTGAAGAAAAATTAAATGATATATATGGCAGACTGACAAATCTAGAAAATTTGGTCTTGGGGATTGTAGATAATTTTATAAAAAATGGAAATATGAATGGTGAAAATAGTTATCAAATATTGCATCAGCCAGAAATGGTAGAGAAAAAAGTTGCAGCACAAAAAAGCGCAATACACGATGAATTGAAAAAAATTTTTAGTGTTAAAAAAATAGAAGATTAATTCTTTTATAATTTTTAAATTTAATCATGAATTATTGCAACAACTCGGACCCAGCCAGCACTGCAACCTACAAGCGGGATAGGAAACGCACACACCTTAAACCCATAGGGCGGCAATTTGTCTAAATTCGCTAATTTTTCTATATGTAAATATTCTTTTTCTCTCCCTGCAAAATGAGCAGGCCATAAATATTTATTATCACCAGTTTCTTTGTATTCTTTAAACATTAAACTAAAAGGAATATCAAATCCATATCCGTCAGTACCAATAATCTTAACTCCTTGATTAACTAGATATAAAGTACTTTCCCTTGTCATTCCAGGGTGCATTTCTGTATATTTAGATTTCTTATCAAAAAATTTATCTCGATCAGTCCTTATTAAAACGATATCAAAAGGTTTAATTTTATAGTTAATTCTTTCAAGTTCCTTTTTTATATCATTTTCAGTTATTTTTTCTCCATCTTGTTTATATGAAAAATTTAATACAACTCCATCACCATAACACCATTCAAGAGGTATTTCATCGATAGTTTTTGATTTAATACCTTCACTTTTTGGCCCAAAATGGTAGGGTGAATCCAAGTGAGTTCCACAATGCGTATTTATGGTAATATTTTCCATGGCTAAGCCCATACCTTCTGGAAATTCTTTAGCCTTAACTTGAAATAACATCCCTAATCGATTTGCACCAGCGACATGGTCAATGAATTCTATTTTTGCTGGAATTGGCTCTGACCTAGAGCGGTGCCTAATTTTAACAGATAAATCAATTAATTTTACCATAATATATCATCTTTACATTTTAAAAAATAAAAATTTAATTTATTATAAATTTTAGCATAAATTTTTAATATTAAGTAAGTTTTGGCATTAGGATAAAAAATTAAAGATTATAAATATAGATATTGTTAAAAATAAGAATTTAAAAAAATAAATATTAAAAAACGATGAAAATTAAATTTAATTATTAGGGTTTAGAATCTTGATTTTTCATTTCAAGGCCCATTTTACGCCAGGACTTTCGACCTATTTCCCACATTTGACCTTGAGTATTTTCACCTTTTAATTCTAACCCGATCCATTTTTTTCCTGCAGGTACTTTTTTCATCATCGGTACGAAACTATTTGCCCCGACTAATGCATCATCTTCAACTTTAACACCAGTCATCAAGACTGATTTGATCCCAATAACTGAATTGTTTTTTACAGTTGCGCCATGTACTAATGCATGAAACCCAATTAAATTATTGTCCCCAATCTTGGTTTTGAATCCTTCTGCGGTATTAATTATTGCACCATCTTGAATTACATTTTTAGCACCTATTTTGACTTTGGCGAAATCACCTCTAATAATAGCGCCTTGATATACCACCGTTTCTGATCCAATAGTAACATCACCAATTACAAGTGCATGCTCAGAAATCCAAGCTGATGGGTCAATTTCTGGGCTCAAAACTTTTTCTCCTTTTTTAATTGAAATTATTGTCATAATAAAACATCCTAACTTACAATTTCTATTTAATACAATTTGAATAACTATAATTGTATTTAAAAAATAAATCTTTCTCCTAAAAAGAGTAATTTTAATTTAAATAATAATATTTTTCTAAAATATAACCAGATAATTCATAAATAAGAATGAATTTTAATTTTAATAAAATATAAACATAATATTCCAATAAAATGGGAAAAAATATGTAATTTAGCATTGAATTTAATTTATAAATAATATTTTACTTAAATTTTAATTTTTATTTGGTTTTAATTTCATAACTTGGTAAGCAGGTTTAAATCCTAATTCTTTATATAAATTTAATGCTCTCTCAGTTGTTGATCTAACATTGATTAAAATCTCGTTTACTTCCATTTCTGATAAATATTCAATAGCTTTTTTTATTAACAATTTTCCGATTCCTTTGCCTTGTTCATTAGCATCTACAATAACATTTCGGATATAACCTGTAGAAATGCCAGTTGGGTCAATAGAAATATCGGCAAATGTGAGTCCAACGATTTTTCCATCTTTTTCTGCTACAAGCATTCCGTTTCTTCGAAGTGCATCATATAGCCGCATACTTACACCCCAATGCCATTTCTTCTCATCAAATGGGACATTTGTAATTTCGCATAATTGATACATTAGATTTTTGGCTGCTTCTTCATCTTCTTTTTTGAATCTTCTTACGACTATACTCATTTTAATAATCCTCTGAAGTATTTTATTTTCCTTTTTAAACTTAATAATTCAATTTTTTAATTCCATTAATTAATTTAAATTTATAAATTAGAATATTTAATTCTTATTTAAAAAGTTAGGCATTATAATAATAAAAGAATTAGAGAAAAATAAGGACATATATACATTTCTAATAATTTTTATGTAATAATGCAAGTTGTTTTTTCATCTCTTGAGTTTCCTTTAGATTAGGATAGAAATAAATGAATATTAAACTAATATAAAGAGCAATACTTGGAAATAATCCCATAATCATTTTTATTCCAAGAATTGCAGATGCAGGTTGTATATTTGGAGTACCACCTTGAATGTATCCCATAAATAATAGTGTTGTCGATAGAACCGCATGTGCCAGACCAATTGCTGGTTTCGTGAAAAGTGCATTTGTCCCAAAAAACATTGCTTCACGTCGTTGTTTCGTTTTCAATTCATCAAAATCTGTAGATTCTCCGATCATAACATTTGTAAAAATTAAAGCACCGCCCAATCCAAATCCCGTTATTAAAAAACTAATTAAAGAAAAAATATACGAATTAGAAAAAAATAATAATAAAAGTCCAGTAGCTAATAAAATAGTACCAATCATTACTGAAAATTTAACACCTTTCGCCTTACTTAATTTTGGATAGATTATAAAACCTGGTAAAATTGTTCCAAATAAAACTAAAAATAATATTAGCGATTCTGTATCATTTGCCATCAATACATTTGATGCATAAAAAATTATATTTGCAACTACAATAGCTGTAGTAAATTGTATCATGAAATTCCAGCCAATAAAAGCCATAAAAGGTTTATTTTTTATACTTTCAATTAATGCTTTTATAAGCCCCAATTTTTTCATTTCTTTATAATTTATTTTACGCTCTTTTAAAAAGAAACTCGGAATAAATAGTACCACCATAGCAGTAATACCACCAATTATTACGAAAATAAAAAAACCATTAATATTATCCTTCAACAATAATGGAAATATAAATGACAAACCTACTCCTATCATTCCAAAAATTTGGCTTATTATATTTATTTTTGTCCTTTCATTGGTCAAAGTGGTCAATTCAGGCATTAATGAATTATAACAGCCAGCTACAATAGTATAACACCCATCAAATAATACTATAAAAACAGTAAACCAAATTGCAAGCCCAAATTGCTCAAATGATAAATATGGAAAGAACAATAAAATAGTTGTTACTAACCATACTGGAGAGAAAAACCTAATCCATGGAATTCGGCGGCCCCACCGTGATCTGGTTATGTCTGATAACCATCCAAAAATTGGATCATTTAATGCATTCCAGATATTATATATAACTAACATAATAAAAGTGTACAACCCATAATCAAGTTTCATTATATCAAGCCAGAACCAAGCTGTAGCAGCAGCTTGAATTCCATTGAACATCTGGGTACCATATAGACCAATCCCATAGAGTATCTTTATCTTTAACGGAACTATTGCAGCCATTGGGTCACTATTTAATTCTGGATTAATATCTTCATTCATTTTATAAAACCACTTTAAAATTTTATCAATTTGCCATTTAATTTGATCAAATTAATTAGAAAGATACAAAATAAATTAATTTGAATTTTATATTCTTTATTTAATTCATTTTTTATATTAATAATGGGTTGTAATCAATTTTTCAAATTCCAATAAATAGAAATCTTGCTATAACAAATTCAATAAAGTATGGTAAAGGAACTCTGAAATTGAAATATAATTAACCTTCAAAATAATATTCAAATCCAATATAAGTCAAATTATTAAGTTAGAAAAACTCAAATAAAAAATAAATCAGATGTAATTCAATTATGATACAATTTACGTTTGAAATTTTTGTTTATTATATATCATTTCTATCAATTATTCCAGTTATAATTTTAACAATTTATTGGATTGTTAAAAAAGAATATTATTCTGTAATTTTAAGACATGTCGCTGGGTTTATAGTAGGAATCTTAGACCAATTTTTAATGGTACTCTTCAATTGGCAGTCTTCAATTATTTCAATAGTAATTTTGTTTGATTATGGTCTATATAGCACATGGTTTTTATTAATGCCTTCCTGGAAAAAATTTAATCCTAAAATTTGGATGCCGATTTGGATAATTTTTTCTGGAATATTAAATACTATTTTGGAAAATGTAGTCCGTATTTTGACTTATGGAAATTTGAATTATCCAATTTATTGGACTCAAATACATACATTGGTTTTTTATCTTTTTATGCATTTAATTGGAACAATAATAGCTTCTTTAAATTTTATAATAAGTAAAAAATCGCTTCACATCAACAAAAAATCTGAAAAATTGACTAAAATTTAGTTTAAAGCAATTTTTTATTAAAATTTTTGAAGAAATTATGAAGTATTAGATATCACAAGTCTATAAGAAACCTAATTCATTCATTTTATCAATTACTTGCTCTCTTATTGGCATTCCTTTTAATCCTTCTTGTTGAATTAAAAATGAAACAAATGTTGCAGCATACAGTCCAGAGTGTTTTAAATTATTGGTTTTATAATATTCGGATAAAAAACTTGAAAAATAAGTATCACCTGTACCTGTAATATCAATTATTTTTTTTGGTATTACAGCAGGAATTGTGTAATAACAATTGTTTTTTGAATCATATATCAAACTTCCTTTAAACCCACAAGTAATAATAACTATTTTTGGGCCTAAATTCGAAGTTAATTTTGCAATATTCTTGAGGTTATCAGAATTAATTAATATTTTAGCTTCATAATCTGCCATTTTTATTATATCAATAGATTTGAGTAATTTGATTATTTGATCATTTCTAGCTAAATAGATACCTTTATCTTCTTTTTTAAAACGTAAAATTCCTTGTATATCAAGACAAATTAATTTATCAGGAAAATTTATTTTAATCCACTCAATAGCACTAAAATCTATTTCGTTTGCAATTAAAGCAAAATAAATAATATTACTCTCTTTTATTAATTGAATAGGAATATCCTCTCTTTTAATTTTTTCACAAATGTTTTCAAGTTTTAATGCAATTCGTTCGTCCTTTTCATAAATTAATTTGTATCTTGTCGATTTACAATTTACTTTATATATATAGTCAATAGGGACATTATTATTTTTTAAAAAATTAAGAAATGAGTCCGGGAAATCATACCCAATTTTAGAAATTACTTTTGTTTTAAGCCCATTTTTATAATTATTTTTAACGCTAGCTATTGAGGCATATGCTACACTACTTCCTAACTGTAATGGGACACGCCGATTGTCAATAATTTTTTCATCTATGCACAAATGACCTATAATCAACATATGAATTACCATTTATAAAAATAAAATAAAAAAAGATCAGGAAAATATTAAAATTCTATTTTTAATTCGCCTTTTCTTAGTGATTCGTAAATTTCATCCCACATTTTCTTCTCAGCTCTCGTATACAAAAATAGTCCGATAGCTAGAACAGAATAAATTATTGTTATAACAATTCCAATTGTAGTAGAAATAAACTGTGATGTGACACCAAAATAATCATAAGATGCATCTTGAAAAGTAAGTAAAAGCCAGTATTCATCCACAATAAAGCCTAAACCAGCACCAAATAAAATATGCCCAATACGGATATACCACACACCTTCAAAGAATGTCAATAAAATACCAATAGCAAGCGCAATTATACCATAATGGAAATGATGAAAATGAATATGCGCACCAAAAAGAACAAATTGAACTGTAGTCGATGGTGAACTGTGAGTGAATAATTTAGTGCCCCATAATGCTACACTAAATGCAATTAGACCAAAAATTGGTCCATCACGTCTTTTTGCCATACTAGTTTTTCCTTTTTCCTTAATTTCCTTTTTAAATCGGTTTATTAATTTCTCTTTTTTTGTATTACTCATTTTACAATCTTCCAAAAATTGAATTGAATTATTCTTAATAATAACTTGAATATTTCATGGATTTATTATCTTTTTAATTCTTTTTGCACAACATTATAGTTCTCTTTTTTAGTATTTTATTTTTATAATACTAAACATTATTTTATAAAAGTTTCCCGGAATCCACCATTATATCGATTATTATTAATAATTATTGTTAAATTTGGTTGATGATGATTAAAGGATTATAATTTTAACTTATTTTTCAAATTATTTTTTAAAAAATAAATTTAAAAGAAAAAAACTATCATTTTTGCCTGAAAATAAATAAAATGGCATAATAACAGAAAGATCAATTTTCTAAAAATTTATTATATAAATTAAAAAATGCTCAAATTATAAGTCTGTATTAAAGTTTTTACAATTTTATATATATTTAATAAATAAGGAGTGTTGAAAATGGATATTATGAAAAAAAGAGCTTTAATTTGGATGATCATGTTTATTATAAGTATTACCGGTTCTTTAATATTAGATTACATCTTCCATTCTAGTTATTTAGATATTTTTTCAACTATCTCTGGAATAATAATTTTAGTTATTGGATTTTTACTCTTATGGGTTTCAGGAAGAACGCTTAAAAATTTCGGTATTAGCTCTGAGGAAAAAAGTTTAGAGAAACTGATAAATTAGTAACCAATGGCATTTATGGGTGTATAAGGCACACCCATCATATAGGAATTGCTTTGTTTATTAATAGTTTTGGACTTTTAATTGGATCATTTTCGTTTATTGTTATTTTTACTTTAATATATTTGTTTATGATTGTGATTTTTGTGAAAAAGATTGAAGAAAAAGAAGCCATAAAAAAATTTGGTAATGATTATATTCAATATAAGAAAAAAGTACCGTCATTTATACCTCATCTTAAGTGTTTTAGAAGGAATAGCAAATAAATAGAGGAATTAATATTAAAATAAATCATAAATATTTATCGAGATTTTATACCGATATAATAAAAATTACATTAATAGAAATACTGGAAATTTTTGTATTTTTAAGAATTATAAAAGTTGATAACATGGATAGGATTTGTTTTTTTGGATATATTAAGCAAGGTTTAATTTAGAAATTTTTAATTCATATTTTTGTAAATGTCTACTACTAAAATATCTTAAAAAGATAAAAATAGAACCTAAACTTATAATGAGAATTGTCCCAATAATAAAATAATTTTTTAGGATAATCCCAAAAATATCTAAAAATAAGCCTAAAAATATAATGAATCGCGCTAGAAAACGGATATGCTTATATTTAAATTCTGTTTTTTTGATGAATCTGTAAATATAAATTAAATAGTTAAAACTTGTACTGGCAATTATTAAAATAGTCCAAATCATTTGATTTTCTAATAAAAAATTAATTACAAACGGAAATAATAATAAATTGAATAAAGAAAAAATTAATGCGGATAATTCAGCTAAACAGCCAATACAAATAGCGTAATTTCTTATAATATATACATGAAATTCAAAATAAGGATTTGAATCATCATGATGCGATAAATATATAATATTTTTTATTTTTTTCTTAATAGTTTGTAACAATTTAGTTCATTTAACTATCTTTTAGTAAAGTATAAGAGTGATACGGATATCTAAATATATTATTTTTATTTATACTTTTATTTTTTAGCTATATTGCTTTTAATTTAAATATATAAATAGATTATTAGAAATTAAAGATTTAAAAAAAACGATGTATTTTCCATAAAAAGATAAAATAAATTAAATAATTCTAATTATTTTCAATAATGATGAAGTTTGAAGTAGTAATAATAGGTGCAGGGCCTGCGGGAAGCATTACGGCATATACTCTGGCAAAAAGAGATGTTAATGTTTTAATAATAGAAAAGCAGAGACAGATAGGTAGTTCAGTACATTGTGCTGGTGGTATTATTGGATCAATTTTAGAGAGGTTAAAGTTAATAAAAAAATTGGAAAAATATGGTGTCATTAAATCAAATATTAGTGCAATAAAATTTATCGCTCCAGATAAAAATATGGCTCTCTTTAAATTAAATAGAACTATTGGACATGTTGTTGACCGATCAAAATTTGATGATTGTTTAGCTACATTAGCTGTTAATAAGGGTGCAATACTTTATTTGAATTCAAAATTTGTTAAAATCAATGGTTTTAATAATAATAATGGTATAAATATAAAAATAAGACAAAATAATAAATTAATTACCTTGAATACAAAAATATTAGTAGGCGCAGACGGGGTTAAAAGTCAAGTAGCTAACCAAGCAGGGTTTAATGTCCAATTAAAATATTTAGGATATGGGTATAGTTTTGATTTCGATAATGTATCAAATATCAATTCAAATATGATGGAAGTTTATTTTTCAGAAAAAATACCTGGAGGATATTCATGGATATTTCCTACAGGAAATAGTTCTGCTAATTTTGGTTGTGGTGGATTGGGGAAAAGTAATTTTTATTATAAAAAGGTTTTTGAATATTTTATTAAGAAATTTCCAGACATTAATAAAAAATTTAAATTTGCCATTAAAAAAAGGTTTACTGGGGGTATTGTACCCATTTCAAGCCCTCCAAGATCATGTGTTAAAAAGAATATTTTAATAGTTGGAGATGCAGCAAATCAAATTAATTCAATTACTGCAGAAGGTATTCGTTTTTCACTATTATGCGGGAAAATTGCAGGATTAGTAATAAATTATGCACTACAAACAAATTTACAATTTTTAAAAAATTATGATAGATATTGGAGACAATTTTTGGGCAAGGAAGTTTTTTTCAGTAAAATTTTAAGAGATTTTTTCTTTAGATTTAATAATGATGATTATAATACAATAATAAAAGCTGTAAGTAAGTTAAATTTTAATGATATAATGGTATCATATTGGTCTAAGGTTATTCGAGATATCGCATTAAAAACACCTTCATCTATTAAGCTAATACGCGCAAAATTTAGGCATGTTAATTACCAATAGATATAAAATTAATTTGGTACCATCATCAAATATCAGATTAAAAAATTAAAGAAAAAAATCATTTAAAAATTTGATAAAATTAAACTAAATCATTGATTAAAATTATAGACAAGGAGTTTTAAAGAAATGAGTCATAATGTTAAAGAAATATTTCGTGGTGGAGATGTTGTTGTTCAAGGACTAATTGAAGAAAATATTGAATATATATTTGGAATAGTTGGAGGGCAATTGCTACCAATTTACGATGCAGTTCATAGATGGGGTAGGGAACATGGTATTGATACTATTGCGGTACGACATGAACAAGCTGCAGCCCATATGGCTGATGCTTATGCAAGATTAACTGGAAAAATTGGCGTTTGTATGGGAACAGTGGGGCCAGGAGCAACAGACATGGTCCCAGGTGTCGGCGCTGCATGGGCAGATAATATTCCAATATTGATTATCACACCTCAATTGAGTAAAAAAGAAGAAGGTTTAGGTAGTCTCCAAGGTGGTATTGACCAAATTACCATGTACAAACCACTTACGAAATTTCAAGCACATATCCACAATCCAAAAAAGTTGAAACATTTTTTACATCAAGCAATTAATGTAGCACTATCAGGACGTCCAGGCCCAACTCATTTGGATATTGTAGTAGATGTATTAACTGGGCAATTTGAGAAGGAAGATATGCTCAAACCAAGCCAGTATAGACCATTAAGTAGACCTGAAGCCAATACTGACGAAATTAAAAAAGCAATAAAATTAATTCAAGAGTCAGAAAGACCAATGATTGTTTCAGGGGGCGGTGTTACAATGTCTGGAGCTTGGAATGAACTACAAGAATTTGCAGAATATTTATCAATCCCAGTTATTGTGACAAGAATGGGAATAGGTACTTTTAATAACAAGAACCCTACTTTTATTGGTGGGCCAGGACTTGTAGGTGGTGCTGGAGCACAAGCAGCTGCCTCGACAGATCTTATTATAGCATTTGGTACTCGATTTTCTTTAATTACTATGTTTGGACAATCACCACCATGGAACGCTGATGCAAAATTGATTCATATTGATATAGACCCGACAATTATTGGTAAAAATAGACCCGTAGATATTGGTATTGTATCGGATTGTAAATTAGCTGCATCCAAATTTTTGGAAATAATTAAAAAATCAGGTATTAAAAAAAGAAGCCCTTCTGAATGGGTAAATCAATTATTAGAACAGAAGGAAAAGTTTAAACAAAAAATTATCAAACGATGCGAACCTAATAACAAACCGATTCATCCCTCAAGATTAATTAAAGACGTATTAGAATTTATGTCGGATAATGCAATTCTGGCTTTAGACGGGGGCAATATAATGGGTTTCGTCCAAGAACAAATTTGTACTATTATTGACCGCCCACCTAGATCTGTATTGCAAAGCGTAGGAATGGGGCACCTAGGTAGTGGACTACCTTATGCTATTAGTGCAAAATTAACTTTCCCTGACAGAGAA